>Ga0315338_1003275_pt1 | contig 14408 bp, 13 predicted proteins | sample ASW8metaG_FD_204518 | JGI IMG/M metagenome (GOLD analysis project Ga0315338, IMG submission 204518) | Ammonia-oxidizing marine archaeal communities from Monterey Bay, California, United States - ASW #8 | ecosystem: Environmental > Aquatic > Marine > Coastal | place: USA: California | collected... | reverse complement strand
GAATCGCGGGGCAGCGAATGCCGCCGCGCGCGTGATAGGCTCTCGGTATGCAACCGATCTCCCATCGCGTGCGCGGCGCGCACGACCTCGAACTCAACCTTCTCGAATGGAGCGCCGAAGGCGTTCCCCTCGTCCTCCTCCACGGTCTCGGGAACGAAGCCCATCTCTGGGACGACTTCGTCCCCGCCGTCGCGCCCCACTACCGCGTCCTCGCGCTCGACCAGCGGGGCCACGGGGATTCGGACTGGGATCCCGAAGCGCGATACGACGCAGAGTCGATGACGGATGATCTCGAGGCCGTCCTCGATGCTTTCGAGATCGATCGTTTCGTGCTGATCGGCTTTTCCATGGGCGGGCGCGTGGCGATGACTTTCGCGGGAAGACATCCCGAGCGACTCGCCGGGCTCGTCGTCATCGACATCGGCCCGGAGGTCGATGCGCGGGGCGTACTCCGCATCTCGGGCGAGATGCAGGAGCATCGCGCGCCGATCTTCGCGAACACCCAGGAATACGCCGCGATGCTCTCACTGAACTATCCCGCTGGCCGACCGCATGCACTGCAGAGAATGGCCGAATACGGACTCCGCAAGAGGGAGGACGGACTCCTCGAACTGAAGATGGACCCGAAGCTTCGCGGTGAGCGACCGACCGATGACGCGGCCAAGGCGAAGGAAGAGGCCTTCATTCAGCAGCAGTGGGACGCTCTGGCCAAGGTGCCCTGCGCGACGCTCGTCGTGCGCGGTGCAGCGTCGGACATCCTGTCGCCCGACATCGCGGACAAGATGGTCGAGGACGTCCTCCAGAACGGGCGCCTCGCGGTCGTCCCCCAGGCCGCCCATTCCGTCATGACGGACAATCCAGAGGGTTTCGAGGAAGCGGTCAGCAGCTTCGTCCTGGGTTGACCGCCCGCTCGCTCGCGCCTTCGACTAGCGATGGCCCGCGCAGCGTCCGCAGAGTGCGGTCTGCGTGAGGCCCCCTTCGCCTAGGCCGAGGAACGCGCTCTCACCCGCGGCGAGCGCGCGCGAGCAGCGCCCACATTCGAAGTCCCGGTTCAGGACCAGCGGCTGCCATCCGAGGATCTCCGGAAAGAGTTCGGCGGCGCGGGGCTTCGTCTCGTCGGCTTTGCCAGCGGCATCAGCCGCTTCGCCCGCCGCAGACGCATCGGCTGCTTCAGCCGAGTCGGCGGCTGCAGCGCCGGCTCGCGGGTTCGACCGGGCGGCGCCCCGCTCCCGCGCTTCGTCTTCTCGGAACTCGGTTTCGACGTCGTCATCGTCCGCGTAGCGACTTCGGCGCCGGCGCTGGCGGGACATGCTGCTCGAGCGAGATGCGCTGCGCTTTCGCGAAGCTGCTTGATTGCGAACGCGGTCGCGAACGCCTTCGGCTTCGTCGACGAGATCATCGAAGAGATCCCCGACATCGTCGGAGACGCTGTCGACCATCGTGAAGACCTCTTCGAGGACGTTCCGCACGAGATTCGACGCGGGGACACGGAGGTCCTCGGCGAATCGCCGGATGTCGTCGGAAAGCTGCTCGGAAACCCGGGTGTGCAGCACCCGCTCCTTTCGAGCATGGCGCCCGTGATGTCGCCGACGGTGACGACCGCGTGAACTGCATGAGTCGGTATTCGTGTCTTCCATGGATCACAACGTGACACACTGTGACACAACCGCAATGCAATATTTCGCTGACACCAGCGGCAGGGCCACCAGAGCGCACTCGAAACAGGGCAGGAGAGGGTCTAGAGGAAGGTCCGCCAGCGGTCGTAGCGGGTGTCGGCTCCAGTGACGAGGTCGAAGAACGCCGTCTGCAGCTCCTCGGTTACGGGGCCGCGCCGGCCCTCGCCGATCATCCGGTGGTCGATCTCGCGAATCGGGGTGACCTCGGCCGCCGTCCCGGTCAGGAAGATCTCGTCGGCCACGTAGAGGTCGTCGCGGGTGATCTGGGACTCCTCGACCGTGTAGCCGCGGTCGCGAGCGACATCGATCATCGAGGCGCGCGTGATCCCGTCGAGCACGCTGTAGAGCGGCGGCGTCCGGACCTTCCCGTCTCGAACGACGAAGATGTTCTCACCCGTGCACTCGGAGACGAGCCCCTGGGTGTCGAGCATGATCGCCTCGTCGAACCCGTCGAGTAGCGCCTCGCGCTTGGCGAGGATCGAGTTCACGTAGTCGCCGCAGGTCTTGCCGTTCGTCATCTTCGCGTTCACGTGATGACGCGCGAAGGTCGAGACCTTGGCGCGAATCCCCTTCGCCATGCCTTCGTCGCCGAGATACTTGCCCCACTCCCAGGCGATCACGGCGACGCGGATCGGGTTCTCTCCCGGATGGAGTCCCATCGCGCCGTCCCCGATGAATGCGAGCGGTCGGATGTATCCCTCGGCGAGATGATTCCGTCGCAGACTCTCGAGCGTCGCTTCCTCGAGCTCCTCGGGGCTGAACGGGATTTCCATCAGGTTGATCTTCGCCGAATCGAAGAGTCGGCGAATATGCTCGGAGAGGCGGAACACGGAAGATCGGCCGTCCGCGCCGGCATAGCAGCGGATGCCCTCGAAGACGCCGAGGCCGTAGTGCAGGGTATGGGTCAGGATGTGGACGTTGGCGTCCGACCAGGGGATGAACTTGCCATCGAGCCAGATTTCTTCGCCGTGTACGCCTTGTGCGGCATTCTTTGCCATCGCCTTCTCAGCCCTCTCGCCGGGTCGCGAAGCGGAGGAGATCGACGCTCGCCAGACCCTTCGGAGGTGATCGAAGGCCGGGAGCTAGCGCCGGAAGATCCGCTTGAGTACGCCCTTGTCTTTGTCGCGACGCATGTTCATGATCCGCAGTTCGCGCATCGCCTCGACACACTGCGGCTTGATCTCGACGGCTCGCGTGAACATCTTCTTGGCAGCGACGACCTTGCCGATCGCCTTGTAGAGCCGACCCAGCAAGAGGTAGGGCTTCTCCCGATCCTTCGCCAGCTTCACGCCTTCGCGGCAATGTTCGAGCGCCTCGCTCAGCATGACGTCGTTGTCGGGATGACAGAGATACAGGCACCAGCCGTAGTTGGACCGGTACTCGCCCTCGCTCGGGAAGCATTCGATGGCTCGTCCAAACGAGAGAAGCGCGCCCTCGTAGTCGCGAACGGCCATCAGCTTCTCGCCCTTCTGGAATTCGGTCTCCGCCTGCAGCGCGCGCCGACCCTCGTCCTCGGCCGCCGCCTCGCGGCGCCCCTTGGACAATTCACGGGCATACGCAGTCCGGTCCTCCGGCGTGGCGATCCCGGAATAGGCCTGCTGGATGCGATCCAGGACCTGCGAAGCGAGCTGCCGAACCGAACTGCTCGCCGTGTGAAATCGATCGGGATGGGCTCGCTTCGCGAGATCGGCGTAGGCCGCCTGAATCTCGTCATCGGTAGCGATCCCCGAGACGCCGAGAATTTCGTAGTTGTCCTTGTCCTGCATGGAGTTCGCGAGCACAGCGAGCTCCGCGCGGAGTTCCTCGTCAGATCTCGCGTCGACCGCTACGCGATTCGCTTCGGACGCGATGGGCGCTTCGACGAGGACCTCCTCAGAGGCGTCCAGGCGGCCCGATTCGACGCCCAGGAGTTCGACCGAGATCAGCCCGAAGGCGATCCGTCGAATCTTCTCGGAGTTCTCGAGGAGCGAGCCCAGCGGAGTCGACTGATCGAGCGTGCGGAGCCATTCGGCTTCTTCGTCGTCGAGGCCGATCGCGTCGAGCTGATCGGAATCGCGCACGTTCGAAACGAAGAAGTCGTCACCATGCGTGTCGAAGTATCGATCGATCTGTCGGAGCGAATATTGGCGCCGGATGCCCTCGACGATGAGCCGAGAAGGATGCCCTTCGATCCCGAAGCTCGAGCCGCGCTGCACGTGCGCATCGGGACGCACATCGAAACGCCCGTTCCGCCAGGAGAAGATCTCGAAGAACTTCTCGAGGGCGTGTGCCTGGAGCGCTTCGACGACTCCGTCCTCGTCGAGGACGTCCATCGCGATCAGGATTTCGCCCTGCAGTCCCTCACCCGTGCGCATCCTCTGGATCGATTCCTCGAGCTGCGGCTTGGTGCATCGGCCCAAGCTGACGAGAAAACTCCCGAAGCATTCCGATACGAGGTTCGACTTGACCGACGCGGGCCATCCGTCGCGGAACTCGATCGCCTTCTTCTTCTTTCCATGCGCCAGGAGCAACACGCCATCCAGCCTTGCCGCGTGCAGCGTATGGAGTAGCTCGGGGAAGGGGATCTCCTGCAGATTCCCGTGCGTCGGAAGAACCGTGGGCGGAGGTCGGCGTTCGTCCTCGGGCTTCACGAATGTCGCGATCCGCTCGATCAATGCGTTCGGATCGATCGGCGACGCCTCGATGCCCGCCGCCCCGAGCGTACTCGCCCGAGCCACGACCTCTTCGTTCACCGTCGCCTCGCTGAGCAGCAGGACCGGAACGGAGGCAGAGATGGGACGCGCCCGGATCTCCGCGAGTACCTCGTAGCCGTCCTGTCGGGGAAGCTGGGTGTCGAGGACGACGAAGCTTGGATTCTGTCGCTCGAGGAGCTCGAGGGCACTTCGGCCATCGCTCGCACAGAGCACCTCGTAGCCCTCGGCTCGAAGCGCTTCGGCATGCATTCGTGCGACTTCACGATCTCTTTGTACGCATAGCAGCAGCGCCGTCATGCAAGGGTCCCCCAGAGTCCCCTTATCGGCCGCCGCGAAAGGAGACTGAGCCTGGATCCAAGGGAAGAGCGCTCGAATACGCGAAGTCGCGAAGCATGGGAACACCATGAGGTGACGCTGGGCACCGAACCCGAACACGCGACGCGGGAACCGCGAACGCCCTGCACATGAACTGCCTAGTCGGCCGATCGAGCCGATCCGTCGATCGAGAGAATCTGATGCAGATCGCGCAGAGAAACGTGATTCTCGAACTCGATCCCATCGTCGACGCCCGGACGGAAGATCGTCGTTACGGTCGCGCCCTGCCCTGCGGGCTTTTCGAATCGACCGCGAAAATCGAACCGAGCGTGGGTCAGATCCAATTCGATCCGTCCGCTTGGGCGTTCCGAGAACGGGGCTTCGATCGACACCTGGGCCGGAATGATTCCGTCGACGGTGTATTCCGGCATCCGCAGCTCTGCGTCCTTCAACCGCACGTCGATCTCGATGCGATCCGCGTCGCGAGCACTTCCGTCCGTCTCGATGCGTTCCGGGGTGGTGGCGGCCCTGAAGAACTTGAGCGAACCCGTCGCGAATCCGTTCACGTCGAAGGAAGCCTTCGGCGTCCAGACGGGCAGCATCCCGAGATCGACCCGTTCGAGCGCCAGCACGAGTTCGAGGCCCGGATCGGCCGTGGCCTCGGAACCCGAAAGGGGCGCGGCGCGTGTGACGCGGAGCTCCACTTCTCCTTGAGGACCGAAATCGAACGAGGCCGATAGCGCGAGAGGACCATCGGAATGCGTGGTGACCACGCCGTCCGCTGACAGTCGAAGAGTGTCACGCGCTTCGACCGGGCGTGTCCCCGAAGCACGAATCGCGAACCGGCTCGGCTCAGCGGCGCTCCGCGGCACCCGTTCCGACACGAGCTCGAGGTCTTCGACGCGCCAGAACAGCTCGCCGGAGCGCCATGCTCGATGGACTTCGAGTTCGCCCCGCGAGAGCCGTAGCGATCGCAGCTCGACGCGACCGGCGAGGAGCGAACGAAGATCGAGATCGGCTTCACCGAATTCGGCGGCCACGACAAGGCTCGACGCCCGACGGTCGCCGGAAGCGTCGCCGAGACGCAGTACGGGTTGGACGAGATTCAGGGACGGAGAGAAGAGCGGAGCTTCGGCCGTCGTCCATTCGACGGCTGCCCCCTCGGACGAAGCGCCAAGAGATGTCTCGATCTGTTCGCGAAGCGCTTCCTGGAAGGCATCGCTCTCGATCGATCGCTTCGCGACGAATCCGAGCCCGACGCCCAGGACGAGGATGAGGACGAGTCCTGCGAGCGCGATCTTCATGACCGCCTCAGCCGCGAATCCTCGAAGCGAGGGCCTTCCGGACCTGACCGGGTTCGGCCTTGCCCTGACTCGCCTTCATGACTTGCCCCATCAAGAAGTTGAGCGGCTTGTCGTCGCCGTCGCGCACCTGTTCGACGACATCCGGATGCGCGGCGATCACCTCTTCGACGAAGACGTCGATCGCTCCGGCGTCCGAGACCGCCTCGAGACCCCGCTCGTTCATCAGCGCTTCGGGATTCCCCCCGTCGGCCACGAGATCGGGAAAGAGCTGCGCAGCGTTCCGAGCGGTCAGCCGACCTTCCTCGACGAGTCCGATCAGCGAGGCCAGGATCGCGGGCGTGATCGCCACATCCTCGAGTTCCGCCTCTCGCTCCTTCAGTTCTCGGAGCAGGTCGCGCGTCATCCAGTTCGCGACGGCCTTCGGCACACCACACGCCTTCGCGGCCTCCTCGAAGAAGTCGGCGAGGCTTCGGGTCGCCGTCAACACGCCTGCGTCGTAGGCAGAGAGTGCGTACTCGTTCTGGAAGCGCGCGCGTTTCTCTTCGGGCAGCTCGGGGAGCTGCGCGCGGACGCTCTCGATTCGGGCCGGCTCGATGCGCAGGGGGATCAGGTCCGGGTCGGGGAAGTAGCGATAGTCGTCCGAGTTCTCCTTCAGCCGCTGGACACTCGTGCGGCGTCGCGCCGGGTCGTAGCCCATCGTCGCCTGCACGACCTCGCCGCCGTCGGCGATCAACTCGGCCTGTCGCAGGGCCTCGGCTTCGATCGCGTCTTCGACGTGCGTGAAGGAGTTCAGGTTCTTGATCTCGGTGCGTGTGCCGAACTCGGAGGCGCCATGCTTGCGAATCGAGACGTTCGCATCGCAGCGAAACTGTCCCTTCTCCATGTCTGCATCGGAGACGCCGATGTACCGGAGAATCGAGCGGAGCGCCCGCAGATACGCAGTCGCTTCCTGTGCCGAACGGAGATCGGGTTCGGACACGATCTCGAGGAGCGGCACGCCCGCGCGGTTCAGATCGATGCAGGAATCGTCGCTGCCCGCGACGGCCACGTCGTGGATCGACTTGCCGGCATCCTCTTCGAGATGCGCGCGCGTCACGCCGATCCGGCGCGCCTCCCCGCCCTCCACTTCGATGTCGATCCAACCACCCGACACGACCGGCTCCTCGAACTGCGAGATCTGGTAGCCCTTCGGCAGGTCGGGATAGAAGTAGTTCTTGCGAGCAAAGACCGAATGCGGGTTCACCGTGGCGTGAATCGCCAGCCCGAGGCGAATCGCGAGATCGACGACCCGCTCGTTCAGTACGGGCAGCACACCCGGAAGCGCGAGATCGATCGGGGACACGGAATGATTAGGCAGGGCGCCGTAGGTGACCGGCGCCGGACTGAAGAGTTTCGTCGCGGTCTTCAGGTGCGTATGCACCTCGAGTCCGATCACCAGTTCGTACTCGTCCCTCCAGTCCGTCATGCCTTCGCCTCCGACGACGGGCTCTCGGGCGAGAGAAGATGGAAATCGGTGCGGCGCTGGAAGGCGTCGCCGAGACGCAGGATCGTGGCTTCGTCGAGCGGCTTGCCGAGGAGCTGAAAGCCGACGGGCATGCCTTTACTGAGGCCACACGGAACCGACATGCCCGGCAACCCCGCCAGATTGGCAGAGACCGTGTAGACGTCGGACAGATACATCGAGAGCGGATCGTCCGTCTTCGAACCGAGCACGAAAGCGGTTTCGGGCGCCGTCGGCGTCAGGATCGCGTCGCAGCGCGAGAAGGCCTCCTCGAAGTCGCGACGGATCAACGTCCGAACGCGCTGCGCCTTGCCATAGTAGGCATCGTAGTAGCCCGCCGAGAGGACGTAGGTTCCGAGCAGGATGCGGCGCTTCACCTCCGCACTGAATCCCTCCGAACGCGACCGGCGGTAGAGATCCTCGAGATCCGCCGGTAGATCTGCGCGTCGGCCATAACGTACGCCGTCGAAGCGAGCCAGGTTGCTCGACGCTTCGGCGGTCGCGATGACGTAGTAGGCGGCGATCGTATGTCGTGTATGCGGGAGTGAGACCGGCTCGAAGCGGACACCCGCTTCCTCGAGCGTGCCGATCGCCTCCTTCACTCGCGCGAGCACGCCCGGATCGACGCCCTCCTCGACGAAGTATTCCGAGGGCAGACCCACTACGAGACCCTCGACGTCGCCGTCGAGCCGCTCGCGGAGCGGCGGCAGCGCCTGCGGAATCGATGTCGAATCGCGCGGGTCGTGTCCGGCGATCACTTCGAGCGCGATCGCGGCGTCCGGGACCGAGCGGCAGAGCGGTCCGATCTGATCGAGCGAGGACGCATAGGCGACGAGCCCCCAGCGCGAGACTCGACCGTAGGTCGGCTTCAATCCGACGACGCCGCAGAAGCTCGCCGGCTGACGGATCGACCCGCCGGTATCACTCCCGAAGGCCAGCGGCACGAGCCCGGCAGCGACCGATGCGGCACTCCCGCCCGAACTCCCGCCACAGGTCCGCGTCTCGTCCCATGGACTGTGTGTCGGACCGTAGATCGAATTCTCGGTCGACGAGCCCATCGCGTACTCGTCCATGTTCGCCCGTCCGACGATGACCGCCCCCGCGGCTCGCAGACGTTCGACGACACCGGCGTCGAAGGGAGAGACGTACTCTTCAAGGATGCGAGAAGCGCAGGTCGCGCTCTCGCCTGCCTGTACGATGTTGTCCTTGATCACGACCGGAATGCCGTCGATCGGCGAGAGCGGCTTGCCCTCGGCGATCCGAGCCGCCGCGACGTCCGCTTCGGCCAGGGCGCGCTCGTCCCGGCGCGACACAATGGCGTTCAGACTCGGGCGGGCACCGATTCGTTCGAGACTCGCCTGGACCAGTTCCGAGGGAGACGTGTCTCCGCGGTCGAGGCCCTCACGCTGATCCGAGAGGCTACCCGCGAGGAGCGTATCTGCAGACCCCATCCGCTCAGCCCCCGTCCTCAAGCACTTTCGGAACGAGGAACGCGGTCCCCTCACTCGCGGGCGCGTTTCCGATAGCGAGTTCGGGATCGAGAGGCGCGGCGGGCTCGTCCGGGCGCAGGGGCGTCGCGAGGTCGAATCCATGGGCCGTCGGTTCGACGCCGTCCGTGTCGAGTCCCTCGAGAGACGCCACGTAGTCGAGCATCTGCTCCAGATCGCGGGTCATCGAGGCGAGTTCGTCCTCTGAGAGCGCGAGACGCGCGAGAGCCGCGACATGGGCCAGATCAGCACTTTCGATGCGGGACATCGCGCGACCTTAGCACGGCCAAGGTGACGCCTGGCACGTTGCGCCGGGTCCGGGTGAGGGGTAGCGTGCCCGCGCCATATGACTGAACTCAATGAACTTTTCGCCGACGTCGCCTCCGATATCCAGCAAGCAATCCGCGATCTAGGCTGGCACACCCCCACCCCGGTCCAGACCGCAGCGATCCCGAAGATGCGTGCAGGCGGCGATCTCATCGTCCAGGCGCAGACCGGCAGCGGCAAGACCGGCGCCTTCGGCATCCCGCTCGTCGAAGCCGTCGACACGGCGCTCGCCGAGACCCAGGCAATCGTGCTCCTCCCGACGCGCGAACTCGCCAATCAGGTCGCCAAGGAGCTCGATCAGCTCGGCCAGTATCGCGGCGTGCGAACGCTCGCGATCTATGGCGGCATCGCCTACGGACCCCAGCTCGAAGGGCTCCAGAAGGGCGCGCATATCATCGTCGGCACGCCCGGCCGGATCCTCGACCATCTCAAGAATGGCAACATGGACCTCGGCCACACGAAGGTCTTCGTCCTCGACGAAGCGGACGAGATGCTCTCCCTCGGCTTCTGGCCGGACATGAAAGAGATCGCGAGCTACCTGCCCCGCAAGCGGCAGTCGCATCTCTTCTCGGCGACGATGCCCGAGCGCGTCCGCTCGCTGTCGCGCTACTTCCTGAACGATCCCGAGGACGTCGAGATCGCTGGCGGCCACGGGGCGCCACAACAGATCACGCACAACTACTACGTCTGCGCCGCCTCCGAGAAGGAAGCCGTCCTCGCGCGCATCCTCGAATACGAGAGTCCCGAGAGCGCGATCATCTTCTGCAATACCAAGGCAGACGTCCGATTCATCACGGCTTATCTCGCGAAGCGTGACTTCAACGTCGATCAGATCTCCGGAGATCTCGCCCAATCCGCGCGGGAGAAGGCGATCGCCAAGATCAAGGCGGGCAAGCTCCGCTTCCTCGTCGCGACCGACGTCGCTGCCCGCGGCATCGACATCAGCGACCTGGCCTACGTGATCAACTACACGACGTCGGACTCACCCGAGGTCTACGTACATAGAACCGGTCGGACCGGTCGCGCCGGCAAGTCGGGCGTGGCGATCTCCCTCGTCTCGGGCCTCGACATCGGCAACTTCAAGCACATGCAGATCGTGATCGGGATCAAGATCGAAGAGAAGAAGGTCCCCAGTGAGCGCGACCTGGCACGGCGCGCCAAGAAGCGCGCCCAGGGAAGTCTCGAAGACGAGACGAAGGCGCTGCAAGCGAAAGCGCGCACCGACCTCGAGACCCTCTCCGACGAAGACATCGACGCGCGAATCGAACGTCTCCTGCCCTTCGTGACAGAACTGGCGGGTAGCGAAGAAGGGGTTCGTGAACTCGCCCACCTCTGCGCCGCCTACCAGGCGGTGGAGCAGGTGAAGGCGGCGAAGCCCGCACCCAAAGCACCCGCGGCTTCCGGCGACGCAAACGAGAGCGCGTCGAGCGAAGCGCCTTCGGACGGCAATACGGATTCGTCCGACGACGAGGACCGGATCGACGACGACCGCGCGAACGAAACCCCCGCAGCGGCGAGAGCGCGGCGGGGACGTGGCGGTCGCGGTGGGCGCGGAGGCAGCTCCGGTTCACGCGGCGGAGGTCGCAGCGAAGGCGGCCGCGACGACGGCGGATCACGCGGAAGGCGCAGCGGCGGCAGCAGCTCGCGCCGACGCTAGGCCACGTCGGGCCCTCAGCCTCCCGAAAGCGCCTGCAGGATCTGAACCTCGTCTTCCTTCTCGAGCCGGGCGTCGAGTCGCTTCATCCGCTCCCCGTTCACGAAGATTCGGATATGCGGTCGGATCCCGTCCTGTTCGTCGATCATGCGAAAACGGATGCCCGGATGTCGCGCGTCGAGATCCTCGAGCAGCGCTCTGATCGTCTCGCCTTGGGCCTCGACCGACGAAGCCCGGTTTGTATACGAACGCAGCGGCGTCGGGATCGAGACGTTCATGCGATGCCCTGCATGACCTCGACCGAATAGACGTGGGGCAGGTGATCGGCGATGCGCGTCCATGACTCGCCCTCGTCTGCACTCGCCCAGACCTGCCCTGTCGTCGTTCCGAAGTAGACACCGACGGGATCCGCGCGGTCGACGGTCATCGCCTGACGTAGGACGGTGAGCCAGGCTCGTTCACTGGGCAGGCCGCGATCGAGGCGCTGCCAGCTCTCGCCCGCATCGCGCGTTCGGAAGACCGCGGGACGCCCACCCGGCGAGGTCCGAGGCCAGACGTCGCTGCCGTCCATAGGGAACACCCAGGCCGTGTCGACTTCGCGGGGATGCAGCTCGATCGGAAAGCCGATGTCCCCCACGTCGCTCGGCATGTTGTCGCCGACGCGGACCCAGCGATCGGACGGGCGCTTCACGCGATAGATGCCGCAATGGTTCTGCTGCCAGAGCACATCGGGATCGAGCGGATGCTGTCTCACGCAATGCGGGTCCTGTCCGAACTCGGGCGGATGCTCGTCGGGCTTGAAATTGGCTTCGACGTCGCGATTGAAGGGATGCCAGTTCGCACCGGCATCGACGCTCTCGAAGATGCCGCCGCCCGAGACGCCGAGGTATCGATGCGCGGGATCACGCGGATCGACGAGGATCGAATGCAAGATCGACCCGTCGGGCGTGCCGTCATCTCCCTCTTCGGTCCAGGTTCCCCACATCGGATGATCGTTCCAGCCCGACACCGGCGTCCAGGTCTCGCCCGAGTCCGACGATCGAAACAGGCCGGGCGGCGACACGCCGGCGTACCAGACGTTCGGCTCGGCCGGCGAACTCGGCTCGATCCAGAAGACATGGTCGACGACACGACCGGTGTCGCCGTCCGGCACTTTCGGAAACGCCGGTGGGCTCTTCGCCTCGGACCAGGTCTTCCCGAAATCCTGCGAGCGAAAGATCGTCGGCCCGAGATGTCCGGCCTTGGCCGCCAACAGGAGCGTGCGTCGATCGCGGGGATCGAGCACGGCGTGGTAGGAGAGATGTCCCAGGTAATGCGGCTCGGAGAGGGACCAGGTCTTGCGCGGCGCGTCCGATTCGAGGAAGAAGAGACCCTTCTTCGTTCCGATCAAGAGTGTGACGGGTCCGTCGAGGGTCGACCCCGCGTCCTTCGGCATCAGAAACCTCCTGCCGTCGCCCCCGAAGAAAGGCTACCGCAATCGGTCCAGCCGTCGGTCAGTCGAGCAGCCCGATCTCGACGGCCGTTCCACCCGCATCGAGCTGGAGACGCCGCGTGCCGGGGTCGAGCCACACGTGGTCGCTGGGCGCTTCCCCCGGGCTGGCCTCGCCCGCCTCCGCCTCGGAGGGCTCGCCGCCCTCGAGATAGAGCTCGCCCTCGCCCGACTGGACCTGACGTTCGCGCCCCTTCGACACGACCGTGGCCACGTCACCGCCCGCATCCGCGAGAACGAAGGTCTGCTCTCCCTCGACCGGCCGCTTGCGACACCAGTCGAGTGCTCCGCCGACATCTTCGAAGCGCTGGAGACATTCCTGCACCAACAGCGCCGATGTCGGTGAGCCGTCGGTTCCGGGCGTTCCCCAGAGAATGGGTCCAGCGACGATGACCAGCCCTCCCTCGTTCACGCCCGCCACCGCCGGCACGAGCCAGGGCAATCCAACTTCGATCGAGCGGAACCCGACCTCCGGGCGACTCTCACGCAAGATCCAACCACTCTCGCCCTCGAGCGGGCGTGGCAGGCTTCGTTCGAGCAGCGCGCGCTTCTCTTCATCCGGTCCACCCACGGTGCGTGCGCGCAGAGACGCGCGACGCGAGAGCAAACCACCGAGCACGCCGCCGGCACGCACTTGCAGATGCAGCTCGAGCACCGAGTCGAGCGGGACGTCAGCCCCTCGTGCCAGACCCTCGAGGCGCTCCCCCTGATGAGCGAAGTGGCGAAGGAGTTCTCGACCCGCGCCTCGCCCTCGAACCGAACCGGACGCGAGCGCTCGCAGACTCGGCATGCGCGATCGCGCGAGCGGGAGTTTCGCGCGCGTCAGCGCCTCGCGGATCGCCGCTCGATTCGCGGCGCCTTGCGCGAAGCCCATGTCGCGGGGATGTCCCGCGCATTCGATCGTCGTCCACATGGTCGGGGGGTTCTCGCTGGCCGAGCGCCGTCGCGCATGTCGTGGCCGGTGGGGGTAAGAGAATCGGTCTCAGCGAATGGGTTCGCGCTGGATCTTCAGGACCTCGTTGAGCGAGCCCATCCGATAACCCTCGAGATCGAGGGCCACATAACGAAAGCCGAGGGGTTTGATCGCGCGCACGATGCGCTCGGTCATCTCCGTCGTCAGTGCCTTCGGCAACTCTTCGGGGTCGATCTCGACGCGCGCGAGCTCGCCATGATGTCGAAGTCGCACCTGTCGGAATCCGAGTGAACGTAGGAGCGCTTCACCCTCTTCGACCTGGCCAAGGCGCTCGACCGTGACCTCCGTGCCATAGGGCAGTCGCGAAGACAGGCACGCGGAGGCCGGCAAGTCGGCCGTCGGGAGTCCTGCCGCGCGTGAGAGGTCTCGGATCTCCTGCTTCGACAGGCCGACTTCCTGTAGTGGCGAGAGCACGCCGTGTTCGTCGGCGGCGCGATGTCCGGGGCGGAAATCGAGCGTGTCGTCGGTGTTCACGCCGTAGGACACGACCTCGAAACCGAGTTCGCTTCCCAGACGCTCCATCGTGTCGAAGAGCTCACTCTTGCAGTGGTAACAGCGATCCGAATCGTTGGCGCGGTAGGCGTCGCTCTCCATCTCGTGGGTATCGACGAATCGATGGGGAAGCCCGAACCGCAGGACGATCTCTTCGGCCATCTCGCGGTGGCTCGCTGGGTAAGAGGGCGAGACCGCGGTCACGGAGAGAGAGTCGTCTCCCAGGGCACGCTGCGCGGCCCAGGCCAGATAGCTCGAATCGACGCCTCCCGAAAAGGCGACCATCACGCGCCCCGCACGCGAAAGCAGGTCGAAGAGAGCCTGCTCCTTGGCACGAAGCGAATCGGAGAGCCCGGCCGGAGCCGGAACTTCTTTTACATGCGCGAGTGAGGATCGAGGGGGAGTCGTCACGCGGCGAGATTACGGAGCGGTCGATACACGGTCAAGCGCCGGTGGCGAATGCCGAAGGCGCGACGGGAGTCGTCGACGTATCATGG
>Ga0315338_1003274_pt1 | contig 14410 bp, 14 predicted proteins | sample ASW8metaG_FD_204518 | JGI IMG/M metagenome (GOLD analysis project Ga0315338, IMG submission 204518) | Ammonia-oxidizing marine archaeal communities from Monterey Bay, California, United States - ASW #8 | ecosystem: Environmental > Aquatic > Marine > Coastal | place: USA: California | collected... | reverse complement strand
GAAATATATTTAAAGAATGGAGTGTTTGATTATCCGATTTTTGTAGTTTTAATATTATCCTCGATAATTTTTGTTTAAATTGGTTTTTATAATACATAGTGGGAGAAAGATCTTTTATTTCTATTACACTTTCATCATCACTGGATTTAACCATAACCAACATTTTTGAATTTGTACCTAATTTTAATAAACTATTGTGAATATTATATGCGGCTTTATGTGCACCGCCAATGATATCAGCATAGCTTAAATGCAATACTTTCATTTATAATGGTTTACTATCGATCAATTTGCAACTTTGGTTATACCTTGTCCCAGTCTGGCACTCCTTTAACGGAACCATAAGAACTTTCACCACCCCAAACATTTTCTTTCACCCATTGATTATTTTTAATTTTCCAGACACGCTGATCTCGAAACTTATCTGCAATTGAGTCAAATTCTTTTTCAGACATGCCAACATATTCAAGCCAGCGTTTGAGATCGCTTGGTTTTACATGATCATAGCGACGGACCATCTCTATTCCTTCATTACGAGTAAGACGACCCTCACGAATTTCATAATTAGAATGATCTGTTCCGCGACCATAACCAAACTTTATAAATTTTAAATAATCATGGATCCCATTCTCATGCATGTCATCAAGGTTTGAATGCCGGTTGAAAGTCCGATCAAATTCCTTCTCTGACGACTCCCATTTATAGTTCTCAGTTGCAATCTTAGTGTGTAGTTTACCATCATAATAAAAATAATTACTTAGAAAAATTCCACGTAGTCCAACATTAATAATCTCTTCGTCTGATGGATATATTAAAAATTGAAGATCTTTTTTTGAAAGATCAAGTTTCCCTTCAAAATCAAACCAATCAAAACCATGCAAAGCATGCTCATATCGATCTTTTGCTGTATACTCAAAAAAATCATTATGTGAGTACATACCTCCTTGCTCAGTAAATCCATGATCACCCCAAAAAACTAGAGGAATTTTGTATTTTACAGCCATTTGCATAGGATAGGTAAATATACCTGCATGACAATGCCAATTCATATCACCAGTGATTGTAAGACCTAACTTATTAAGCTTAATTAAAGTTTCAGTAGATGGTCTAAAAATTATATGATCAAACTCAAACTCATCTTTCATTCTATATAGATTACGCTCACCTTCAGGAAGATAATTATTCCCATGATAAGTCACCATTAATGCTTTAAGTCCAAACTCCTTTGCAACATGGGCAGCAAAATAACTATCTTTTCCACCACTAACAGGTAGTACACAATCATATCCATCTGATGTGCGATATTCTTCAATAAGATCATTAAAGAGGCTTCGCCTCTCCTGCTTCCAATCAATTAATTTTTTTTGAGCATTAACACGACAACCACTGCATACCCCATTATCATCGAATGTAAGTGGCGTAGCCGCAATTGCTGGAAAAACACAACTAGCACAGTATTTCATATATCCCTTTGTATTTTAAATAAATTAAACCTCACAATATAACATAGCATTAATGACATCCCCATCCTTCTAGCGGACATTTAATCCAGAACTTTTTAAATATTTTTTCGCAAGGGGGTATGCCAGCTCTCTAAAGTTGAAAATATTTCCTGCTGCTGCTGCCGATGCGCCAGCTTCCTCTAAAACTATTTTAAAATCATTGTAGCTACCAACACCTCCACATGCAATTACTGGCACTTCTGTTGCAGATACAACAGATTTTATCAATTCAAGATCATAGCCATTTGCTTTGCCGTCATGATCTATTGAATTAATCAATATTTCACCAGCTCCACGTTCCTGCACTTCATGAGCCCAAGAATCTGGAGTGATTAATTCATCTACTGTTCCCCAGTCGCTAAAAACAGAGTGCGATCCATTTGGTAGCCGTTTAGCATCAATTGAAATAACGATGGCCTGACTTCCAAACTCTCTTGACAATTGAGTAATAAATTTTGGCTCTCTTAATGCTTGTGTATTTAATGTTATCTTGTCAGCACCAAGTTCGAAACGAATATGAGCATCCTCAAGCGTCCTAATCCCACCTCCAAATGTTACTGGCATAAAACACTTTTTAGCAACAACTTGGATAATTCCACTAATATAATTTGTGGAATTCCTATCTATTCCTCCCAAATCTTTTCGTTGATATTCATAACCACCATCTCTGGTTATGTCAATATAAATCAACTCATCAACATTCCATGCGTTGTAGCGGTCAACCTGGGCAAGAGGGTTACCAATATTTTGATGTATATTAAAATCTTCACTTCGAACTAAATGACCATTTTTTAAAAAAAGAATTGGAATAAGTCTTGGCATCAACATTTTATTATCAAACTAACTTGAAATATTAGAGAAATTTTTCAAAAGTAAAAGGCCATCAGATTGACTTTTTTCTGGATGAAATTGAGCTCCAAAAATATTATCCTTTTCAATTATAGATACTATTTTTGATGAATAATCGCAGACACCAACTACATATGATGCTTCTGAGTCAGAGTATGAGTATGAATGAATAAAGTAGAAAGCGGAAGATTGTTGAATTCCAGCTGCAATAATACTATTTTTATTCAAATAAACTTTATTCCAACCAACATGTGGGACTCTGAGCTCACTTTGATTAACATTTATTATTGACACACTTCCTTGAATTAGACCCAATCCATTTGTCAAACCAAATTCTTCTCCAGTTTCAGCAAACAATTGCATGCCAAGACAAAGTCCAAGTATAGGCTTACCACGCTCAGCTTCTCTACAGATTGCTTCATCTAAACCTTTTTTTTGTAAATTCTCCATGCCTTTTGGAAAGCTTCCAACGCCTGGAAGAACTAAATGAGTAAATTCAGCGAATTTTTTTCTATCACTTACTATTTTAACATCACAACCAATATGTAAAAAAGCATTGACTACTGATGATAGGTTACATATTCCGTAATCAATTATGCCAACACGCACACTCATTTATTTTATCCAGTTTAATTATTTTGAGAATTTAATTAATCAATTATTGTCGAGAAAAAAAGGTTAGTTAATTATAACTTGCAAAGGTCACAGTACCCTGAATGATAAGAAAAAACAAATTGTATTTCAAATAAGCATATCCCATGACAATACAGAATCACTTTGAATATCTTCCCGCGTTTTCTTACCCACTACTTTCTCAATATCTACAGGGCTAATACCATTCCCTGGCCTTTTCCATGTAATATCTTCATGATCAATCTTATTACCCGCTTTGATTAATCGTGTTGCAACAAGACTTCTGCGAGCATTGGTTCGAGAAATTTCTTCAGTTAAGAGAGGCTTCTTTTCTTCTTGACCAAGCAATTCATTTAATTTATTAATTCGTTTACAAAATTGAATTAGGTCATTCTTATCCATTGCATGATAATGATCATTCCCAGGTAAACTTTTATCATAAGTAAAGTGTTTTTCGATAATTTTAGCACCAAGTAATGCAGCTAATTCAAGAACTTTCATATCCTTTGGCAACGTATGATCTGAATAACCAATAATGTTAGAAGGGAAAAAATTTCTTAGTGTTTTTATCATAGCAAGGTTAGCATTCTCATCTTCAGTAGGATAATTAAGAATACAGTGCAGTAATGCCAAAGGATTTCCATAATTACTTATCCATTCAACAGACTGCTCTATTTCCCACATAAACGAAGCTCCTGTAGATAGAATAATAGGCTTACCGTAACTGCATATATGCTCTATAAATGGTTTATTATTCAAGTCGGAAGATGAAATTTTAAATACTGACATCAAATCATTAAGGAACTGTGCAGATTCAATATCAAATGGAGTACTTAAAAATTCAATTCCAGCTCCCTCGCAATATTTTTTAAGTTGCTCAAATTCTGGTTTCCAAAATTTATCATACTTCTTAAAAAGTTTATACTGACTTTCCGTCTTTTCTTTTGATAGGTCCCAATAAGCAGGTGAATTTACCGAAGCTATTGTACTAGCTTTATATGTTTGAAATTTAATTGCATTGGCTCCTGCAAAAGCTGCATCATCTATTAATCTTTGTGCGAGCTCCATACTACACTCATGATTAACACCTGCCTCAGCAATAATAAAAGGTTCTACGAATGAATCATCAGAAGTATTGTGTGATATTATAAAATCAGCTAGATTCATTATGTAATCTTCAAAATATTAAATAATAGTAAGTTCAAAATGCTACTTTAGAACCATGTTTTGATATCAGTTTATTTTTATATTTTTGCATTAGTTTACTATTTTTTGTAATACCATTTTCATGTTCTCTATATCTATACAATGGTAACCGAAGATGTTCAATCTTATATTTCTTTTCAAATCTAAAACGAAGTTCTCTTTCTTCATGGCATAGAAATTCTGGATCATACATACCACAATCAATAAGTTGATGTTTATGAAACATAATTCCACAGCCAATTGGCATAATTGAAGAATCAAATCTATTTATAGTATTTTCATTATCATCTACAGTTACATAATCACATGCAACAGCATCTGCACTATTATTAGAATCAAGATAAAATCTTAAAAATTCAATAAAATGAGAGCTTACATAATCATCAGAGTCCACTCGAACCAGATAATCTCCCTTTGCTGCAAGGATTCCTTTGTTTAAAGAAGCAGGAAGGCCTATGTTTTTATCATTAGTTATAACCTGTATCAATGACTCATATGGATCACAAAATTGTGATATTGCATATGAAGTTCTATCATTACTTCCATCATCAATAATTATTATTTCAAAACTATCATTATTAACAGACTGATGCAAAAGAGATCTTAAGCAACGACCAATAAATAGCTCGGTATTAAATGCTGGTACAATAACTGATGTAAATTGAATCGGTCCCATATTAATTATTTCGTAAAGACAATTTCCTGTTCTTCTCAATTGAATAAGCAGTTTTATATTCTTCAACGATATGGACATCTATTGATTCATCAATTAACAAAACATCAGGCTTATGTACATAAGGATCTCCATAGTTAAATAATCTTTTGCTTGAAAATCCCCACAAAGAGCCATTTATTTTTAAGTTAGGATAAATTGTTAGAAGTTCATCAAAACTTAAATTATTTAATATATAAATAGCTTTTTCAATAAGCTCTAATGGAATATTTGGTGAATTTGCTTGTATGTTTAATAATGGAGCAGTATTAAGAGGAAAATCTTTATATAATTGCTTAAAAATTGGCACGCTTGGAATATCATGCCCTAATAAATGATTCGGTCTTAAATGTGGTATTGCACCCAGTTTCTCAGAATGGGATAAAAGCTCTTCAGAATCAGAATCAAAATATACTTTTATTCCAGTAGATAGTATTTTATTTAAATTCCATTCAAACAAAGGCCCTCCCATAAAATCTAGTGTGTTTTTTCCTGGAAGCCTTAAACTTTCACGCTTAGCAATCATTAAACCAACACAGCTATTCATCCTTTTTCCAAACCTCAGCAACTAAGTTTGACATATGAATGTGCGGAATAATTGAGAAACTAGCTTGATCTAAATCAGACACAGCTTGATTTACAAGTTTTGAGAAGTTTTTTCTATTATAAATATTGACATGAGGTGAACCAAAATTTTTGGCATCAACGTCTCCTTCAGGGACAACAATAATGGCTTTTCGTTTTGAGACTCTAAGTATTTCTTTTATTGCTTTACTATCAGAATCGATATGTTCTACAACATGTGAGCTAATAACAGTATCAAACTCACCGTCCTCAAAAGGCAGATTAGTAGCAGAACCTATTTTAACAGTTAAATTTCTAGATTTCCATATTTCAGAGGCATTATCATTAGGCTCTACTCCTACTATTTCTAATCTTGGCTGACAAGCCTTAATAATAGAAGCAGCAATACCTGTGCCACATCCAACATCAAGTACAGATTCTCCCTCAATTTTTTTTATAACCTCAAATAACAAAGACCATGCATGATCATAAAAAAACCATCCTTCTTCAAGGGAATCAATTTCTTCAAGCGTATATCCTATGTTCATTTAACTAACCCATTTCCTTCATTTATCAATAGCTCCAATTAAAGTGAAAATTTGTCCAAATCTCAAAAGGTCAATATTTTTTAGATATGATCGACTTCAAACTTTTTAAGCTAATTAGTATTCTCTGCAAAAAATACTCGCTATAATTCCAACCAAAACTATCTCGTAGGTCCTCAGTAGAAAGCATATTTTCATAACCTACCTCTGCTTGCCCCCAAGAAACATACTTTTCCGCCTGGAGAGGATTACAAAAAAGAAAAGAATATGGCGATAAATCAGGAGTATTCAAAATATAAATTAGCTCAGATAGCTTGCGTAGATAAGTTTTAGTCTTTCCGCTATAAAATGGCTCTTTAGGATCAATCTCTCGAGACCTTTCCCCACTGATAATCGATATCCGAGTGCCACTTGATGCTGCATATGGCACATGTGAACCTAATGAGTCTGTAACCATTACTTCAAACGACTCAAAAAGAAATTTCATTCGTAACAATGAATTCGCATCCGTAAAGGATGCGCCAGAAATAATCTTAAACCCTTCTTTTTGCCATATTTCACCTCGCTTTCTGATGATATCCTCTTCATGCATACAAACAAAAATTTCGCTGAATGAGTCTTTATATTTTTTTACCTCCTCAACAAACCCTTGATCTTCCTTGGTTCCGACAGACATGGTTGAATGTGTAGGCATAACCAAAAGAGATCCAATCTTACGTTGTACGGCGGGTGAGCCAACATAACAATAGGGCAATCCAATTGATTTAGACACCACGCCACATTGAGTTAAATATTTTTCTTGAGTTTTTCTTGCGACAAAAACTGTTTTAAATTTTTCCAAATAAGTTTCACCAATCACTTCATCCCTATCAATATTCCAGAGGTCTGGTATCCATCCGTGCTGCCAGGAAAAAGTTCTAGCAAAATAATCTTTTTTAAATCCAATGTATTTTCTAGCAACAACCGTTGCCCCATATCCATCAGAGATTGCTCTAACTTTTATCTCGTTCTTTACTGGATAAAGATGAAGATCCATAATCTGCTATATTAATCTAAACAGCGATCACTTTCAAAGCAGCTCAGCGATCTTTCTATTAAACTGCCTAGTCGTTTCACGGGCCAATAAAAATCTCTTGTCTCTCTTCTCTATCCAAATGCTGTTATTGCTTAGTAATTCGATAGACATCGTATGCAGCTTTGAACTGAATTTTTTATCACTTGGAGAAATTGAATAATTTTCAAGATCGAAATCATGCATAAATCCACTAACTTTAGGGTGAGCATCTATCGAAATAAAAGGCGTACCAATACCGGCACTACATATTGCTCCATGACCTCGCATCACAATAGCTAAATCAGCCTGCGAGTAAAGACTAAAAAAGTTACCTGCTTGCTCATATCCTCGCGTACAATGATTAATATCAAATAATTCTCTTATTAACCCTGATGTTCCAAATTTTCTTTTTGTAGCGTCGTTAATAACATCTAAAACTATAGAATAATCAGAAGGTATATGAGGAGCTATTATGACATTGATTGGAAATTCTTTAGCAATCAATTCCACGGCATTAAGAATTTGTGAAATAAAATGTTTTTTAGCCTTTGTTATTTGTGAATCATCTTTGATTGACAACCTCTTTTCAGTCCTATCTCCTGCAAGATTTAGAATAATATTTTTTTTATTTTGTCTAATTAAAGGGTGTTTGTTATTTGATGGATTAATGTATAAGCCAGGGTCAGGAATAACAAAAACCTCATCAATCAATTTATCTGAAACAAATGATTTCAAACGGTCTTTAGTTAAATCATTTCGAAAAGAAATAATTCCTTTAGATTTATTTTGCGCTATTTCAATTAAACTGGAAAGATCAGAACCATATTCAAAATCATCACTACTATTAAACCTATTATCTCCCACTCCATAAACTACCCATGGGATTTTCAGTTCATTTAAAGCCTCTAAATCTCCTGCAATTGCCATTCCGCCAAGATTATCATATTCTCCAGTCTGAAAAACACCTCCACCTCCAAATATTATAAGATCATAATTCTTATTTAAATCCTTAGCAAAAGAAATATCAAACCTTTTAGATAATGAATCTGAAGAAAATTCATGCCCATGCATTGATTGAAAGAACTTTCTATCAATGCAATCAAAGACTATATTTAAACTTATGTCATCACGGATTGAAGCATGCATTCCATTTATTAATGCTCCTTCACCTATATTATGAGAAGATTTTACAATATGTGCAACTTTAATTGATTTCATTTCCTCACCTTATGACTAAATTTACTTTTCCACATTCGAAAGTCTAGTTTGAATGTAGATTGCTAATGTCAATTCTTTTGTAAGTATAACTAGAATATAATTTATCGAGACCATTACAATATTCATGAATATCATTATTAAAAATCCTAAGGAAGTTACCGTCACCCGAACAAAGGCCAAGATCGATAAAATTCTTAATAAAACAAAAATTGCTAATTGGTTCATGACGTCGAATGTTATTTGCATAATGTTGTTTATTATCAGTATAGGTTTTAACTCCCGACCTATAGACCTCATCTCCCAGATACCCAGTTACACCAGTAACATATATGCTTTCTGCTCCACCTAGAAATATACTATAAAGCATATTTTGCACTCCCATCGGACCATAATCGTTGCATAGTAGACCATTAGGCATAACGAATTTTGGGAAAACCAACTGATCAACAATAGGTTTAATAAAAATTGCTGCTACATGCTCAGCAGTATTAACTAATTGGGCAGCGTTTCGATTATAATAACCAATATTAACAAAAACTACATACCGATTATCCTCTAATGTTTTTTTCCCTGGGTGGCTAATAGCTTTAGTATTTGATACTGCAATCAAGTCAAAATTTTCTAAATTAATCTTAGGCGATATTTTTGAAGGGCCCATTAATAAAACTTTTTTGTTATAAAAGAATTTTTTTAATTTTTTTATACTCTTGGAATCTTCCTTTGCAACTACGTCTTTTAATACTTTAACGATCTCTTTTTTGTTTTTATTAATTTCAGAGTAGCCATAAGCCTCAAAATTAACCCCCGATGAATCAAAATATTCCGAGCTTCCTTCTGATTTTAGATTATGCAAAAGTCTTCTTTTTAATTCCAAATAACTTGTAAAGTCACTATAATACCGGCGATAATGTAGAGCGAAAGGCAATAAAATTTTTACTACTTTACTTTCATTAAATTGATTATACCTACTCAGTAGTTTATATTTTTTTTCTGCCAAAAAAAGAAATGACCTATGAAAATACGAAAGTTTGGTATCAAGCAGTCTATCAAGCTGAAAAATTAGAAATCTTATCAGTTTTAACAATTACTAGCTATCCTGATTACCTAGTATAAGTGCTGCTGCATCCATTGCGCCATTTCGATCTAATAATTCTAATGCTTTATTATGCTTAGCTTGAGCAACAGAACTTTTGTAATAATCTAGTGCGGCATCCCATGCTAGGCAAGTGTCAGAAGAATCTTCTCCAACTCCAGCCTTTTCAATTTTTAATGCATTATCTTTCATTTCATAATTTCCTGATTCATACAAGCTAAATACACGAGCTCCACTTATTAAACAATCTGTAACCGTCCCAACTCCTGGCCGCACAACAGCACATCGCAGTTTTTGATACATTAGAGGGGTAAAATTAGCTGGTAACATCCACGGCGGCATATTACTTTTCCATAATGCTGGTTCAATCCAAATAGTTCCGAGTATCGGCCTACTAAGCCTAGAGATCTTATCCACTAATATTTCCACTTCATCTTCTATGGAACCGCCTGTGCCAGAGGCAATCAAAATATCAGAACTATCCTCATTTTCATGAGATGAATAAAATGAAAAAAGACCAACATTGAAAAGGCGAGTTTTTTTGTATAGATAATCAGCAGAGAATAAACTACTAGAAATCATTCGGGGATAATATTTACTAAGAATTTTCTCAGCGCTTTTGATTTTGTCTGTTGTTATCCCAGATAAAGCATATTGCCAAATAAAAGATCCAGAAAGCCAAGCATCCTTCCGGATTCGGAGTATTTCTAGTAGATTATCGCTAACAATAGAATCATAACCTGATAAATCTGGCAGATCTTTAGTCCAGTTGTCTGCTTTACCTGAAAGCCAATCTTTATTTTTTGTAGTACTCTGAAAATTTATAATTTTAGGCTTGAATGAATTATTTAAGGCTATTAGTCTTTCACATTTTTCTTTTGGCGCAAGCAAAACAGGGTTGGCACCCAGTTCATTCAATGATTTTGCCAATGCAAGCATACGCCTAACATGGCCCATTCCATTTGAACATGCTATTAACGCAACTTTAGTTCGCTTTTCAATCACTTACCGATAAATAACCCATAGTTGAATAACTTTGCAGTGGTACTTTCTCAATTTCTGCTACAACAAACTGATGCCACCCATCAAAAATAAGGCGTTGTTTTCCACCATTAACGTATTCTCCAGAATTGATATTGTCTTGATGATTATTTAGAATTAGGACAGCATCTGCCTCTTTAATTGCTTCATCTAATGAATCAGTAGTCTTAACACCTAATGTCTTAATAATGTCATTTGACACCACCGCATCCCAAGCTACAATTCTAGAAACTAGGCCGCTAAGCGCTTCAGCTACATCTATCGCTACTGATCCTCTAATATCAGTAGTGTCAGGCACGCCCTTAAATGCTACCCCAACAATTAATACTGAAAAATCTGATAATGGTTTACCAATTTTGTCTGAATAACGCTTTACTATTTCTACTGGATACAATGCTGCTTTTTCGTTAACACTCCGTCCAGCAGCGCCAAGAATAGCTTTGGGATTGGGTCCGGCAGCCGTATAACCAAAGAGTATAGGATCTTTAGTTAAACAATACCCTCCTACCCCTGGGCTTGGAAGAGCAATAGGGTTGCGCGTGTATCCCTCATTTGCAGCCTTTATAAGATTGAAGGAATCAATATTATATTCATCACAATGCATAGCGAGTTCATTCGAAAAAGCAAATGAAAGATCTCGAAAGGTATTGTTGGCCAACTTAACTAATTCTGCTGCCTCTATTGATTCAACCTGCACAATTGTAGATGTCATTGTTGTCCAGAACCGGGAAGCTTTCTGTTTGCAGTTTTCAGTTACTCCACCCACTACTTGTGGCAGTGTTCGTAATTCTTTCATTGCATTTCCTTCAACTGTACGCTCGGGAGCAAATGCAACATTAAATGATTCACCAACAATTAAGCCGGATAAATTCTCTAATTGCGGAACAACAATCTTGCGTGTAGTTCCAACAGGGACCGTTGAACGAAGTATTACTAAATCACCTTTTTTCAAAACACTTCCGATACTTTTTATTACTTGATTTAATGCATTGAGATCAGGTTTTGAATTCTGGTTTATAGGCGTTCCCACTGCAATAATAAAAACATTTGGCTGAAAATCTCCTAAATCACTGTAAAAATTTATTTTTTTCCGATTCAAAACCGCTCTTAACATATCCCTTAGGCCAGATTCATAAACATGTGGTTCTCCCAATTTAAGTTTATTTATTAAATCAGAAGAAATATCCAGCCCTACAACCTGATGTCCAAGCGTCGCAAGAGAAACAGAAAGAGTCAAACCAACATATCCCATCCCAAATATCGCTACATCTTTTTCAACAGAATCTTGGTTCAACAAAAGCTCAAAGAAATCTTGAACATCTTTAAGCCGACCCAATTCATCCACAAGAAGAACATGCCTAAGCCAGCCAAGCTTCTCTCTACTGCAGTTTTTTACCCGTCTATGAACCTCGCTAACAATTTCTTCTTTAGACATTGAGGCTGGTAAAATTACAGGCTCACTATTCATCTCATCAGAAACAGAACTGTCAAAAGAGACATCGCGTGCATATGCTCGCCGTAAGTCCCCATCAGTAATTATTCCTAATAACTGCTCATTGGTATTGATAATTGCCGCTAAACCAGGATGTAAAACTTCTTTTGACTCGAGCGCCATACGGCGAAATGTTGCATCTAATGTCTCTTCAGGTTGAACGACAACCAAAAGTTTTGAAACATCTTTCCTCATATCGGCGTCTCTTCCCAGTTGAAAATCATTCTTGATCCATTTCGACTTTCTTCCCTTGGGGTTGCAAAGCGCCCTCTGTAATAATCACGATTCAATAACTCTTCATCGCTCAATAAGCGTTTCTCTTCCCCAAGCATTATTCTCCACTCAGGATGCTCTGAATCCATTGAACTGAGTCTATCCTCAATTGGCATTTTTCCAAAATCAGCGAGTTCTGCCAATGCTCTAGGAGTGACAGATATTGGGCCATCTTTCGACTCTGTGGGGCCTAGTATTGTGAAATGTCTCTCAATAATTTCAGCCCCAAGGGCAAGGGCCCCCTTAGAGGCTATAAGACCGTCTCGCTCAACCAAAGTATGATCAGAAAATCCCACTTTAGGCGCCATCGACCTCAACCAATTCATTCGCAACAAATGCATCTCATTCAAAGGTGTAGGATATAGCGTTACACAATGTAAAAAAGCAAAATTTGTTCCAGCCAATATATCCGCTGCATGTATAACCTCATCGTCAAATGTTGCCCCCGTTGAAACAACAATCTCATCGAATTTTTCTGTAAGCTCTCGAAGCATTGGAAAGGAAGCACAATCGTAGCTAGCTACTTTAATCGATTCAAAACCCACTTCTGCAAGCTCTTTGATATGAGATCTTGTAAAACATGTTGTAATTGGAATCAATCCGTTTTCCTTGCAATATTTTATAAATAGCAGTGTTTCATCACGATTGATTTCCAGTGTTTTTAATCGACTATATTCTTCCGCATAAGGCCTTTTAATTGACTTAACAATACCATCCACTACAAGACCCTCTTCAAATTGCGGTCTGTATGAAATTGTATTTGCCATTATTGTTTGCATTTTTCCATGAGTTGCGCCTGCACTTGCGGCTTGTTCAATCATTCTTGCAAGTAATTCTATATTCCCATTATGATTTTGGCAAAATTCTGCAATGATTTTTGTCATTTTTGATTCTCCATTTTTAATAAACTTCTAACAAGCTCGAGGTCAACAATAGAATCAATATCAACAGCTGTTTCAGGAGGTACAAGCAAGCCATAACATGGATCACCAACAAGCGTCTCCTTATCAAAAATTACTGAACGCCGAGATGCATATATTGACCCAGCTCTTCGATATACTGGTGGTAAAGATTGACGAGGTCTCATATCCTCGAAACCCTGATCAATATAGTTAATTAATCTACCATCTTTGAGAAGTCTCTTCATGCGAAATGGATGAGTACTTACAGAAGTAATTGCAACAGCACTCTCAAAATGAGCACCCTTTTGATTAACGAGAATATCAAGGCATGATAAAAAATCTATTGTTCTCCAAAGCGGGCCTGTTGGGTTCAAATAGACTATCAAATCATATTTATAGCCACGTTCTTTTTCAGCAACTTGGGCCGCATGTTTTACTACCGGTAACGACTCTATACTATCCTCTGCTAGCTCAGCTGGTCGCAAAAACGGACACCAAGCGCCATAACTTTCTGCAACTTCCTTTATAGCGATATCATCAGTTGAGAGCAAAACATCCATCGGCCATTCTTTTGATACTGATATGGCTTTTTCTATGGCATAGGCAATAAGAGGCTTACCTCCAAGGTCAACCAAATTCTTTTTAGGTATTCCTTTAGAACCCCCTCTTGCTGTAATCACTGCTAAAGTTTTTAATGAAATAACACTTACCTCCATCTAATTTGTAATTTTTTGGTTTGTACTTTCCTTGTGACTTTCAATTTTTTTGCACATGGCTTCAAATTCCCGCTTAATGACTTCATAAGCATCATCTTCCCAGACTATTTTTTGAAGTGGCGTAGCCCAAGGAAAAGATTTTCCAGTTCGTAGACCCTGAGATGTATGATATTCTTCACTACATCCATATACTGAAGGAACAACGAACTTAAGAAGAAGATATCGTGTGTTTTTATGATAGTACAATAAAGCAGCAGGTCCATTATTCACGCACATATTCAGATAGCTCAATTCATAGAGAGCAACACGTAGTTCTACATTCCACACTGCCTCATGAAAAATTGTCAAACCCTCCAATTCTTCAGGTACAGGATCAAAATCTTTTTCTGTATCCCTTAATATGACTGGATAGTAAATATCCTTATTAAGGCCCATTGCAAATTTTGCCCAATCTTTCAGAGAACTGTTTCTTGCAGGCAATGAGTCATATTCCCTAAGAGAAATGGTAATCACTTTCTTTTCACCCGCATTAGTTTTTATCCAATGTTTAATGTATTCCTTTGATTTTGTTGTTGGATGGATGCTAGGCAAAGTTGAATCCTGCATTGCT
>Ga0315338_1003273_pt1 | contig 14412 bp, 14 predicted proteins | sample ASW8metaG_FD_204518 | JGI IMG/M metagenome (GOLD analysis project Ga0315338, IMG submission 204518) | Ammonia-oxidizing marine archaeal communities from Monterey Bay, California, United States - ASW #8 | ecosystem: Environmental > Aquatic > Marine > Coastal | place: USA: California | collected... | reverse complement strand
ATCGCATAGGAATGTACGCCGGGCGGCAATCCCAACGCTTCCTCGGCCTCCTTTTCGTAAATCAGATGCCGCGTGGTGAGCGTCGAACCGAGGCCCAAGGCCCGGGCAGCCAGCAGCATGTTCTGTACCGCAGGATAGATCGACGCGCCGGAATGCCGGGTAGGCTTATCGTCGCCATGTTCGATGCAGGCGACGATCCAGACCGGCGCCTCGTGATAATGGTCGGTTAAATATTCCACCGCGGTATGCTGCCGGCCGTATCTCGCCTTGTCCGAGCCCGGTGGCGGCGCGGCGCTGGCGTAGCGTGGTCCGATAAAGGCGTCGTAGGCCTTCTTGTACACGACCTGGACCCGTTTCTTGATCTCGATGTCTTTGATCACAAGGAAGCGCCACGTCTGATGGTTACCACCGCTGGGCGCGCGGATGCCAGCATCCAGTATTTTACGGATTAACTCGTCGGGCACGGGATCCGGCTTCAGGCGGCGCATTGCGCGCGTGTTGTGCAAGATTTCGAAAATATCGGTATCGCCGCTCATGGCTTTTCCCTCTGGATCACTTGTTTGACGTGAGATTAGCGCAATGGCTTGTCGCGGCAAAACTGACAGTGTACGCCATTGATAGATTGCGGATCGGGATGTCTATGAAACGAGTCGCTTGCATCGGCGAATGCATGCTCGAATTGAGTGGCGGCGATCTTTCCGCCATGGCCTTGTCCTATGGCGGGGATACGCTGAACACGGCGATCTATCTGGCGCGGCTTAGCGTTCCTGTCGACTACGTCACGGCGCTCGGCGACGATCCGTATAGCGACTGGATGCTCGAACAATGGCGCGCCGAGGGTGTCGGTACCGATCTCGTCGTCCGGGTGGTGGGGCGTCTGCCCGGTCTTTACGCCATCCGTACCGACGAACGAGGGGAGCGAAAATTTTTCTATTGGCGGGATCAGGCGCCGGCGCGCGATCTGTTCTCTCTGCCCGAAATCGCGACCGTTGCGGAACGGCTTGTCGATTACGATTGGATATATCTGACGGGCGTCACACTATCGCTCTACAGTCCCAATCAGCGAACCGAATTGTACGCGCTGCTCGACAGGGCACGGGCAAAGGGCGCCAAGATCGCGTTCGACAGTAACTATCGTCCACGTGGTTGGGACGGCTCCGAGGACGCGCGTGCCGTTATGACCGAGTTAGTGTCTCGTACCGACCTGGCTCTGCCGACACTCGATGACGACCAACAAATCTATGGCGACGATAACGCGGATACTTGCGCCGACAGGCTGCACGAAAGGGGAGTCGGAGAGGTAGCGGTGAAAATGGACGCGCAGGGATGTTTGGTGTCTAGCAAGAGGCGGAGGGAACGGGTGCCGACGACGGTGCGGGAACAACCGATCGACACCACAGGTGCAGGCGATTCATTCAACGCGGGCTATCTTGCCGCGCGACTTGCAGGCGCGGATCCAATAGACGCGGCGCGGCACGCACACCGGCTTGCCGGCGCGGTCATCATGCATCCGGGTGCCGTCATGCCGCGCGATGCGATGCCTGAGGAAAATACATGAGGGATGAATTTGAGCGCGCGCGGGTTGTCCCCGTGCTGATATTCGACGATCTACAGGATGCGGCGCCGACAGCGGGCGCCCTCATCGCGGGCGGTCTTTCCGTACTCGAAGTGACGTTGCGGACGGACGCCGCCTGGGACGCCGTGTCCGCGATCGTAGAACGGCATCCGGGAGCAACGGTCGGTGTCGGCACGGTGCTCAATGAGCAACAGCTCCTACGCGCCAAGGAAAGCGGTGCCGCTTTCGCCGTCAGTCCCGGTTTCGATCCTAACCTCGCGGCAACGGCGCGATCCTACGAGCTGTTTTATTTGCCTGGCGTCGCGACCGCCTCGGAGGTGATGCAGGCGCGGCGCGATGGGTTCCGCTTTCTAAAGTTCTTTCCGGCCGAAGCCGCCGGTGGCATCGCGATACTCAAGAGTTACGCGTCGCCGTTCCAGGACATCGTCTTCTGCCCGACTGGTGGCGTCGGGCCGGGCAACGTTGCGGACTATCTCGCGCAGCCCAATGTCGCTTGCGTTGGCGGCAGCTGGGTCGCGAGCGGCAAGGACATCGCGGCGAAGGATTGGGATGCAATCACGGCGAAGGCTGGCGCCGCCTCGGAAATGTCCTGAATCGATGCCCTAAACATAATCGTCCGCAAATCGGTCGAGCCAGCGGTCCAACTCGTCAATGTCGCGGCCGACGATCATCACGACGAGCGTATCGACACCAGCGTCCTCGTACATCACCGCGGTATCCTTGGTCAATTTGTGTGTATAGGGACCGATGACGATGTCCAACTCGTCGCGCGTCCGGCCGCGTGCCGCTAGCATCTCGTCGAGCCGGACCAGACAATCTCTGGTCTCTTCGACGCTCGTGTTGAAGCCGTACCAGCCCTGGCCGATATCCGCGACCCGGCGCAACGCGGGTTTGCTTTCGCCGCCGAAATAGAGCGGCGGACCGGGACGCTGGACGGGCTTCGGATATTGCCGGCAGGGCGGTAGCTCGTAGAAGTTGCCGCTGTAGGAGGAGATATCGTCCCGCCAAAGACTGGCGATTACGTCGAGATACTCGCGGCAGCGCGCGCCACGCCGTTCGAACGGCACCTCCAAGGCGCCGAATTCCTCTTCCAGCCAGCCGACCCCGACGCCGAAATCGACCCTGCCGTTCGACAGGTAGTCGACTGCGGCGATTTCCTTCGCCGTGTAGACCGGGTTTCGCTGGGGCACGAGGCAGACCCCTGTCCCGAGCCGTATGCGATCGGTGCAGGCCGCCATGAAGGACAGCGCCGTAATCGGTTCCAGCAGCCCGTTCTCGCCACCGACCGGGATCCGCCCATCCTTGGCGTAGGGATATTCTGCTTCGTATTCGTCGAACAGCACGACGTGCTCGCCAAGCCAGATGCCATGAAAACCGCGTTCCTCAGCACCGATGGCGAGCGCTTTCAAATAGGCCGCATCGTTCTGCGGATTGATCAGCGGGGCAAAAATACTGACGCGCATGGCTGGCTCCATTCGGGATGGCGGAAAAGGGCAGGCACGATGCTAGCGCCGGGGAACGGGATTTGGGAAGGGCTCCAAGAGGCACTATTCTCACTGCAGGTCGGAACATCCTGGAGGCGGCGATGCAAGCGAAGTTTGGCATACTCGAAATTCCACGCAGCAGCGACGGCGCCGTTGCCTACGCCAAACTGGCGGAATCGGTTGGTTTCGACATGGTCGGCGTCGCCGACTCGCAGTCGCTTTTTCGCGAACCCTTCGTGACTCTGGGACTGATCGGGCAGGCGACCGAAAAAGTCATGATCGGGACGTGCGTCACCAACCCGATCACCCGGCACCCTGCTGTGATGGCGAGCGCGATCGCGACCGTGCAGGAAATCTCCGGCGGCCGGGCGATGCTGGGCATCGGGACCGGCGATAGCGCGATCTACAATATCAATGAGAGGCCGCGCGGTCTTGCCGGTCTGCGTGACTATATCTTGACTTTGCGCGCGCTCCTGGCCGGTGAGACGGCGGAATTCGGCGGGCGCGACGTGCATACCCGCTGGACGGGCGGGCTCGATCATCCGCCGGTGCCGATCTACATCTCGGCGGAAGGGCCCAAAACCCTTGAGCTGGCGGGCGAAGTCGCCGACGGCGTGTTCTGCGGCATGGGATTGTCGCCGGAGGTCGCCGCGTTATCGCTGGACCATCTGCGCATCGGGGCGCAACGGGCCGGGCGAAGCCTGGATGATATCGACGTCTGGACGCTCGCCCGGGTCAATGTCGGCGACGACCTCGCAGCGCTGACCGACGAGGTGCGGATGGAGCTTGCGTCGACCGCACATCACGCCTTTCGCTTCACGCTCGAGGGCAAGCTGGTGCCGCCGGAGATGGCCGACGCGATCCGCGCGGTACAGTCCGGCTATCAACCGTCCCACCACGAGGATCTCGGCGAATCTCCCAATGCGAAGCTTATGGCCGATCCGGCGCTGCTATCCTATATGGCCAACCGCTTTGCCGTTCTCGGTACGCCGGACGCCTGCGCCGAACGGATCATGCAAATCCGGGAAGCGGGGTTCCACCAGATCATGTTTACGGGCTTTGTCGAAGGGCGGACGGCTTTGATCGAGACGCTTGGGCGCGATGTGTTCCCGCGCTGCCGAAATTGAGCGACGGAACACGCAGGTGATCGTCCGGGTCATTGTTGGTTTGGTGTTTCTTGGAGCGTTGCCTCTGTCGGAAGCCTATGCGAGCGACGGCAATGACCGGCTGGCCTTGGTCCGTTTCATCGCGTCGTTAGACCATGCCGGTAAAAACACGATTGCGGCAATGCCGCAAACGGGCATTGCGTTCGCGGGAATGCTTGAGGCTGCGTTGAACGGTGACGAAAGTGCGACGGAGACGGCTGCCGAGCAGGCTGGCTACCAGGTTCGGAAAATCGCCCAAGATGGCGAAGCCTATCTCGTCCTGTTCGACCAGCAGCAATCGGTTGGTCCGACTATCGTTTTGGCGAAGATGCCGCGACGCGAGTTGATATTTGAAGCGCCGCACGGCGTCGCGGATCGCGCGACGGATATCCAGTCGGCTATCGCGCTGACGCGCCTTGGCGCGCGGGCCCTGGTTCTGGCGGGCGCCCATCGCTGCGCGTCACGCGCTGAGTCCGCCTGCAGTGGTCGGACACGGATTTGCGGTGGCGGCCGCGCGCGCTACAGGATCTCCGACGGTGCGCATAATCCCGATACGCGCTTCCACACCGCGCACCTGATTTTGACCGAGGCCTGGCCGGAAGCAGCGGTCGTTCAGCTGCACGGCTTCGGCGTTAAAGGCACGGATGCCTGGGTCGTGCTATCGGACGGATCGGAGGAAGGTCGACCCGGTGACACCGCGCTGGCGGGACAGGTGCGCGATGGAATCCGGGTTTGGTTCAAGCGGCCGGAGCGCGCGGTGAGTTGTCAGGACCCGGAAGACGCGCGTTTCAGCTACCGCACTCTCTGCGCGCGAACCAACGTGCAGGGGCGTCATCTGAATGGTGTCGAAGATGTCTGCGGCACGGCGGCTGAAACCGCTTCCGGCCGGTTCCTGCATGTCGAACAGGCCTGGGAAATCCGCCGCGAGGTTCGCGAGAACTGGGAGGACATCGACAGCGCGCCGCTCGCGACTGTCGTAATAGATTCCCTTGGCGAGGCGGTTCCGTGCACTTTACCGGCATGCCCATAAGGACATTCGTCGCGCCAAAGTGATTCTTATTCCCCTGTACGGATCTAAGAAATCAGCTACGCTACGTATTGAGATTGACGAATTTTGCGACAGGAAAGAGAGGTCTCGATGGCGAAAACACTACTTTTCGATACCTGGGGAACGCTGGTCGATAATTACTCGATTGCCGATGTCATCGAGCAATATGTTTTCGACTCTCATATCGCGCAGGATGTCGCACAAGATTGGCGGTTCCAGCACAAATGGGCGATGTTCCATCTTACACTGAGCGATAATTTCGTGCCGCATCCAGGCTTGAACGAGGCTTGCCTGCGTTGGGCGCTTGAATTCCACAACGTCACGCTGAGCGACGAAGAGATCAAGGAAATCAACGGTCAATATCACAAACTTCGCGCCTACCCTGATGTCATCGAAGCGCTTAAGGATCTCAAGGGACAGGGCTACGTTATCAAGATCGTCGCCAACCCAACCAAACAGATGATCGAGGATCACAGCCGTTTCGCCGGCACATTGGAATATATCGACGAAATTATCAGTTCCGGCGAAGAGGCGAAGGCGTTCAAACCGTCGCCCAAAGTCTACGAACTGGGGATCGACCGGGCCGGCTGCCCGAAAGCGGACATCCTATGGGTCACCGGTCATCAGTGGGAAGCCTTCGGCGCGGTCAAGCAGGGTCTTAGGGTCGCTTGGACCAACCGGCAGCAACAACCGAAGCTGCAAATCGGCATCGAGCCGACCTATACGACGAAGCATTTGCAGCACTTGGCCGATATCCTTGCCGAAGAGAATGCTGCGGGTAAAGCCGCGGAATAGTTCGCCTCACACCACAGGCACGCGCCCAGCAGCGATCATGGCGGGCGACATCACCTCGATATCGAGTTCGACTTGCCAGCGTTCGGTCCAGCGGACTCGCGGTTCGGTATTGGCCGCGTTTGCGCCTTCGAGGACGAAGCCTTCGTAACCGTTCGCCATCACCTCGTTGCATCTGGTGACATAGATTGGGAATCCGCCGATATAAGGCATGAAGACGCGTGGCCGGCCTGGGATGTTGGCGCCCATATACCAGGAGCTGCAGGTCGACCGCAGTGAGATCTGCGATACCGCGTTCACATGGTCGACCCAGTCGTCCTCGTAGGAAAGGGTGGGTTCGATGGTTTGCGCGCCGACATCGCGCATATGGCTGATGCAATCCATCATCCAGTCGACATGTTGCTCGATCGACGGGATCATGTTGGCCAGCACCGAAGGGCTGCCGGGCCCGGTAATCATGAAGAAATTCGGGAAACCGACAGTGGAGAGGCCAAGAAAGGTGCGGGGTCCGGCTTCCCATTTCTCGGTCAAAGTCAGCCCATCACGGCCGGTGATCTTGATCTTGTCGAACGAGCCGGTCATCGCCGCGAAGCCGGTCGCGCAGACGACGGCGTCCAGTTCGTATTCGGTGCCGTTGGCGACAACGCCGTTTTTCGAAAAGCGCTCGATCGGATTTTCCGACACATCGACCAGCTTTACATGGGGCTCGTTGTAAACCTCGTAGTAATTGGAATCGACGCAAAGCCGTTTGCAGCCGAACACGTCGTCGGGGCAAAGCAGGTCGGCGGTTTCCGGATCGTCGACGACGCTGCGGATCTTGCGCCGCGCGAACTCTGCGGCTGTCTCGTTCGCGTCCTTCTCGAAAAGCAGATCGCCGAAAGCACCGAGGAAAGGCAGGCCGCCACGGTTCCAGGCGTCCTCGTATTTCTGCTCCCGTTCCTCCGGAGTCGCGTCGAGCGCCGGCGTGATGTTGAACGGGAAGTAGAAGCCGGTCGGCCGCGCCCGTGCCTTGGCCCGGAACCCGCTATAGTCGGATTTGATCTCGCGCTCGTAGTCGAGATCCATTGGGCCATTCCAGGCGGGTACGGCGTAATTCGGTGTCCGTTGAAATACGGTCAGCGCTTTGGCCTGCTTCGCCATAACCGGGATCGACTGGATCCCGGACGAGCCCGTGCCAATGACGCCGACCCGCTTACCGGTGAAATCGACGCCGTCATGCGGCCAATGTCCCGTGTGGTAGATCGGTCCCTCAAAGTCGCTCATGCCAGCGAAGGGCGGGGTATTCGCCGCGGACAGGCAACCAACCGCCATGATGCAGTATTGCGCCGAAACTTTGTCGCCGCGATCGGTTTCGACGACCCAGCGTTTGGCGGTTTCGTCGAACGTTGCCGCGGTCACCCGTGTGTCGAATTGGATGTCGCGGCGAAGATCGAAACGCTCCGCGACATGGTTGGCGTAGGCGAGGATTTCCGGTTGCGGCGAGTAGCGTTCCGACCACCGCCATTCCTGATCGAGCTCGTCGTCGAACGAATAGGAATACTGCATGCTTTCGATATCGCAGCGCGCTCCGGGATACCGGTTCCAATACCAGGTGCCGCCGACATCGCTGCCGGTCTCATAGACCCGTGCGGACAGGCCGAGCTTGCGCAGGCAGTGCAGCATATACATGCCGGCGAATCCGGCGCCGACGACGATAGCGTCGAACGCGGCGTTTTCCGCTAGCCGTTCCTCGGACTGTTGCGTTTCCGAACTCATTCTTGCCTATCCCCTCAGCTGCGCACTTGCACAGCGAATATGAACTCTCATTGCCGAATTTATCAGACCGCGCTTGTCGGTTCAAAGCGCAGGCTCACGGAGCCCAAGGCCCCAAAGTCTGCCGTCACGCTATCGCCATGGGTGACAGATTGCGGCGTGGCGCAGGTCCCCGTTGTCACGATCTGCCCAGCCTTGAGTCCGATGCCGAAGCGCGACAATTCATTTGCGATCCAAACCAGGGCGATACGCGGGTCGCCCAGCACGTTCGAGCCAACGCCTTCCACGGTATCCTGCCCCTCGACGGTAAAATCGACGGTGTGACGCGATAAATCCATCTCACGCCAGATGTCCGGCATCTCCGGGCCGAGGACGAAATCATGAGTGCAGGCATTGTCGGCGATCAACTGTCCGGCACCGGCTGTCTCGAATTGTTCGAAGCGGGAATCTGGGATCTCGATCGCAGGATGCAGCGCTTCAACCACCGCGAGCACATCGTCCATGGTGTATTCGTTGTCTCGTGGTGGCAGGTTCTCGCCGAGCTGGAACGCGAATTCCGGTTCAGTCACGGCCATGCGGTTGTGGCCGAAGGCGAGTGTAGCGCCGTCTTCGAACACATGCTCCGCCAATAGCCGCCCTGCGATCGGGCCATCGACGCCAATGTGTTGTTGCCCTGCCGTGCTGGTCGCCGCGATCTTCCAGCCGAAGAGGGGCCGTCCACTCAGCGATTCGTAATGCGCTTGGATGGTGTAGCCGTCAGCGCGATCCGCCGGCCGGCAGGTATCGGGCAAGGATGCGATAACGGCGCCGTCGCGCCAGCATGTCCAGATGTGCTCGGCAGCTTTTCGCGATTGATCTTTGGTGAGCATCGACCTGTCCCTCAGCCGCCGCGTTCGGCTGAATTATACAAAACCGGCTCGAACTCCACCAATCAGGGCGGTGCTCCATTAAAAAACTTCGAGTACCGGCCAAATTGGCACCGTGCGGTCCGGGACTGTATACATCTGCGGTCATTCGTATCAGGGGAGAGAAGCATGACCGTCACGGTCGCAATGTACGACAAATCCTATGCGCATATCGGCGCGCGGCTCGACGCGCTCGGGCTCGATATCGACGTGCTCACATTCGGCGGCGACGGGCAGTTCCAGGTCGATGGCGCCGCGGTTCCTCCAGCCGAGATCAATGTCGACTATCTTTGGCTTAGTTCTCACCTCAACGCTGACAACGCACAGAACACGGCATTCGAATTGGCGCTTGCTTGCAAGTCGGTCGGCGTTGTGCAGACGTTCAACGCTGGGCTCGACAACCCCATCTACAAGAAGCTTTCCGACAAGGGCGTGCGTATCTGCAACAGCAGCGCGCAGGCCGTCGCGATTGCTGAATACACGATGGCGCACGTGTTGAGTCTGCTGCACCCGATCGACACGCAGCGCGACCAGCAGGCGCGTAAGGAATGGAAGATGACGCCGTTCCGTGAAATCTGGCGCACCAACTGGCTGATTATCGGGTACGGGCCGATCGGCCAGGCGCTGGCGAAGCGGGCCAAGGCATTCGATGCGACGACAACCGTCGTGCGCCGTTCTCCCGCGACTTCCGAACTGGTCGACAAGGCCGGCACCATGGCCGATCTCAATGAATTCCTGCCGGAAGCGGACGTAGTCGTGGTGGCATGCCCGCTGAATGATAAGACGCGCGGCTTCGCCAGCACGGATTTTTTCGCGTCAGTCAAACCCGGCGCAATTTTGGTCAATATCGCGCGTGGTAGGCTGATCGACGATACCGCGATGATCGCTGCGCTCGATGATGGCCGCATCGCGCACGCGGTGCTCGATGTCTTCCATACGGAGCCTTTGCCGGAAGGCGATCCGCTCTGGTCGCACCCCCGTGTACGCCTCACGCCACATACCTCATTTGCCGGCAGTGGCGGCCGCGTTCGCTGGGACGAGCTGTTCCTCGACAACGTCGCGCGCTTCGCGAAGGCCGAACCGATTTTGCACGAGGTTGATCCAAACGATATCGTCTCTCGGTAACGTCGTCGCTCGCGACAGCTTTCCCAAAGGAAGTACACCATGCTACTCGGCTTGTTCATGATGCCGCTGCATCCGTCTTATAGGCCGATTGCGGATTGCTACGACCGCGATATCGACCAACTGGTTCTGGCGGACAAGGTGGGATTTTCCGAAGCGTGGCTGGGCGAGCATTTCACCGAGAAGTGGGAGAACGCCCCTGCGCCGGACCTGCTGATTGCCAAGGCGCTGGCGCTGACCGAAAACATCAAGCTCGGTACCGGTGTCACATTGCTGGGCATGCACGAGCCGGTCTATCTGGCGCACCGGCTGGCGACCTTGGACCATCTGGCCCGTGGGCGGTTCCAATGGGGCATCGGGCTGGGCGGCATTCCGACCGACATGATGCTGATGGGGCTCGACCCTGCGACGGCGCGGGGCAGGGCGGCGGAAGCGCTCGACGTTATTCTCGGCCTGTGGGATCACGATGACGGTAAGTTCAGCCATCATGGTGAATACTTTCATATAGACGCCCCGGAGCTTGATCCGGTGACGGAACGCGGCCTACATATGAAACCATTCCAGCTGCCGCATCCGCCGATTGCCCTGGCCGCCAGCACGCCCAAATCCGGCTCACTGAAGGTGGCGGGCGCGCGCGGCTACAGCCCGATGTCGAGTGCCATTCTGTCGGCGACAAATCTGCCGGGGCACTGGGATACTTTCGAAGCGGGTGCCAATGAAGCCGGCCGTCCCGCAAATCGCAGCGAGTGGCGCATCGCACGGGACATCTTCGTCGGCCCGACTCCGAAGATCGCCCGCGACCGTGCCCGCGAAGTGCTGGGCCGCAACTATACGGTCCATCAAGAGCCGAGCCGGCTTGGTACAATCCAGATCCAGGCCTGCAAGCTCGACCCGGAAATGCCGGACGAGGATGTCGATGTCGATTACCTGATGGAGAATGTCTGGATCGTCGGCGATCCGGCCGAGGTCGAGGACAAGGTGCGCGCGCTCCACGAGCAGGTCGGTGGCTTCGGCGGTTTGCTCAGCATTACGGTCGATTCCGACGATGCGTCGTGGGATCACGAAAGCATCCGCCTTTTGGCCGAGGAAGTCGGGCCACGAATCGAAGACCTGGGTTAGAAGGCATGGAGACAGCACGGGATATCGATGTCAAACCGCTGACGGGATCGATCGGTGCGGCGATCCGAGGGGCCGATCTTGGAACGCTCGACGACGATGCGTTCGCCGTCATTCATCGCGCCTTTCTCGACCATTGTATGCTGACCTTTCCGGGCCAGCATATCGACGATGCGGGATTGTTGGCATTCGCCCAAAGATGGGGCGATGTGATGATGACGCCGATGCTGACCTATCTGGATGGCTATCCCGGTATCCTGCGGGTGTTCAATCGGGGTAAGGCGGCGACGCCGACGGAGTATTGGCATCCGGACTCCGCCTATCTCGAAAAGCCGCCGGCGATTTCGATTCTCGCGGCCCGGGAATTGCCCGCGACAGGCGGCGATACGATGTTCTGCAACCAGTATTTAGCGTACGAGTCCCTATCGGAAGGCCTAAAGGCATACCTGCAAGGCGTGCGGGGCAAATTCACGGGCGCCATCATGGCGCGCCGCACCGGCCATGAAGGTGAAGTTCCGTACAATTATCACCCGATTGTGCGCACCCATCCCGAAACGGGCCGTAAGGCGCTGTACATAAGTCATCCGGATACCGTCCCGTCCTTCGAAAACATGACCGATGCCGAGAGCCGACCGCTGCTTGACTATCTCTACGCCTGTGGCCCGCAGCCGGACCGAAGCTATCGTCATATCTGGCAGCCGGGTGACGTGGTGATGTGGGACAATCGCTGCACGATGCATTACGCCGTACACGATTTCGGCGAAGCCAACCGCTTCATGCATCGGGTGACGATCGCGGGCGACCGCCCGGTGTAGCTAATGCTCCAGGACGTTCTGCCCGTCGCGCAGCAGCGTAATGGGCTCCCCCCAATCGCCGACCGGCTGCACATGAGTGACCAGTCCGGCTTCGCCCGGCGCGGCGTCCGGCAACCAGGTATGAACCGCGAACGCCGGCGGCTCGTGCACGACATTGAGGACTCGCTTGGGTCCCATATCCAGGCCGAAGGGATAGCATGTTGTCGGGCCCGCGAAGGCAATCGTCCCGCCAAACGCGGCGGTGATTGGGCGATGGACATGGCCCGCCAGCACACGGACGACCTGGTCATGCCGTTTCAATACTTCCGCCAGCTCGGCGCCGCCGCGCTTCAATCCTTTCGAAGAGCTCCCCGTCATGCCGGTATAGAAGGGCGGATGATGCAGCGCGACGATGGTTGGCCGATCGGGCGCTTCAGACAAGATCTTGTCCAGCCAGGACAGGCGCCGCGGGCACATCTCGCCAGCCGGTTCACCGACGATAACCGAATCGCAGCACACGATCCGCACCGGATAATCTTCAATCGAATAGTGCAGGAACTCACCGCCGACGGGGAGATGGGGCGTAAAGCCGAAAACGATCTCAAGGGCCTCGCGTTCATCATGATTGCCAGGGATCAGCGCGAACGGGACATTCAGCTGTTCGATAATTTTACGAAACGCCTCGTAACGAGCCCGACTGCCATGCGAGGCGATATCGCCGGTATGCAGCACAAGGTCTGGCGCCGGGTCCATCGCGTTGATCGCAGCGACTGTCTTCTGCAAAGCAGCCGTCGTATCGAAATGGCCATAGACGAGCGTCCCCGGCTCGTCGATATGCGTATCGGAAATCTGAGCCAGGATCATTCGGATACACTCCTAATTCTTTGCTGCCTGGAATGACGAGCGAAAACAGGATGGCAGTCTAAACCTTTCGAATGCCAGCTGACAGCCGCGCCGGTCTCTAAAACGGAAGCCAAGAGTGTTTCGTGCCGTAATGGAGGTAACCGATATTGGCACCGGCTCGAAGACCCACGCCGGTACGGATTGGCGCGAGGACTATATCGCCGGATTGTTGATAGCTAACGCCGAGACCCGCAACGACATATAAACTGCCATCGACACCCGGATAACGCTGGAACAGCTGATCGTCGGACTTCAATCGGTATATCAATGTAAACACTTTCGAAGCGTTTCCGCCGAAATCCCACCCTATCGACGGGCCCTGCCAATACACCTTACGTGATTTGGCCCTCTTTCGGTTCAGCAAGCCATTGCCGTATCGCAAACCGATTCCAATTGCGCCGGCTATCTCTTCACCGATGATATAGCCGTTCGGCCGGCCTTGATCCGCGAAGACCTTCTCGATTGCCTTTGCCAGGCCCTCGGTCGTGTCGCCGAAGAACCCCTCCGCCTTGGCGGTGATTTCCGCAACGCTGTAGGTATCGTCAGCGGAAAATGACGGCGTGGCGGTGACCAGAAATCCAGCGACCATCAGTATCCAAAGGCTGCGTAAGGTTTTCATGAGTGTGTCCTGCGCGACAATTGTAGTTCGGCTCATTATTAAACTTGGCTGAGTTGCGCCTTTGAGGCCATGACGCTTGTCACAGCGAATTCAATTTTCAGAACTCGAAACTTTTAGCTCTATTTGCCTTTAAAGATCGGGTCGCGTTTCTCCGCGAAGGCCTTTTCGGCCTCTCGATGGTCTTCGGTGAACCATAGATCGACAACGGTCTCAATGGCCAGTGCTTCGGCTTCGTCTGGCGGTTGTGTGGCGGCGGAGAGGAGCACCCGTTTCGCGCCCGCGAGGGCGAGGGGGGCCGCTTTGCCGAACTTCGCCGCCATGTCCAGCGCTGCCGCGACGGCGTCGCCATCTTCTGCGACGGCATTGATCAGGCCCAGCCGCATGGCGTTTGCAGCGCTGATCCGCTCGCCGATCATCACGATTTCCATGGCCCGGCTGTAACCGACGTCGCGGACCAGCCGCTCGTATCCTCCCCAGGCCGTGATGATGCCGAGGCGAATTTGCGGCAAGCCGATTTCGGCGTGTGCGGCCGCGATCCGGATGTCGGCGCCCAGTAACAGTTCGACGCCGCCACCGATGGCGTATCCATTGATCGCGGCGATGACGGGGACGGGCAGGGCTTCAAATCTTTTAAAAACAGTGCTGGCAAGACGCATCATGTCGCGCAGCTGGTCCTTGGTTTCGATCAAGGCGTACCGTTTCACATCGCCGCCGGTGCAGAAAAACCGTTTGCCGGCGCCCGTGACGATGATAGCGCGCAGGCTGGTGTCGCCTTCGATCCCGTCCAGGATATCGAGAAAGGCCTGGCTGACCTCGGCGCTCATCGAGTTGCCCGCCTCGGGCCTGTCGATGGTCAGCAGCAGGGCGTTGCCGCGCCGCTCTCGCTTAACGACCTCAGCCAAATTTCTTCGCCGAAAATCCGCCGTCGAGTTGGGGCTCGACGAAATGTATCAGCAAGCCACCGCCGAAATTCGACGGATGCACGAAACCGATCAGGGAGCCGCGCCCGCCAGGGCGGCCTTCGACATCGATCATGCGCCAGCCATCGTCGGCGAGTTTCGGCAGGGTGGCGTCGATGTCGCGCGTCGCGAAAGCAACATGGGCCAGGCCGGGACCGCGGCGCGCCACGAATTTGGCGATGGCACTCTGATCGCCC
>Ga0315338_1003271_pt1 | contig 14413 bp, 8 predicted proteins | sample ASW8metaG_FD_204518 | JGI IMG/M metagenome (GOLD analysis project Ga0315338, IMG submission 204518) | Ammonia-oxidizing marine archaeal communities from Monterey Bay, California, United States - ASW #8 | ecosystem: Environmental > Aquatic > Marine > Coastal | place: USA: California | collected... | reverse complement strand
GGAGGCGCTCAAACAAGCACTCAACAAGTATAAGTTTGACGCCGCCTTTGGCGGTGCCCGCCGCGATGAGGAAGCCTCCCGCGCCAAGGAGAGGGTTTTCTCCTTTCGTACCGAAAATCATCGCTGGGACCCCAAGAACCAACGGCCGGAGCTTTGGAATCTTTATAATGGCCGCGTTCGCAAGGGCGAAAGTATTCGTGCTTTCCCACTCTCCAACTGGACGGAGCTGGATATATGGCAATATATCTACATGGAAGACATCCCCATCGTTCCGTTGTATTTCGCGAAAGAGCGCCCCGTCGTCGAGCGCGACGGTATGTTGTTGATGGTCGATGATGACCGCCTCCCCTTTGAGCCCGGTGAAACTCCGATGATGAAATCCATTCGTTTTCGGACTTTGGGGTGTTATCCGCTAACGGGAGCCGTTGAATCAACAGCCTCCACGCTTCCGGAAATTATCCAGGAAATGCTGGTTGCCCGAACATCAGAGCGTCAGGGGCGGCTCATTGATAAGGATCAGGCTGGCTCCATGGAGAAGAAAAAGCAGGAGGGCTATTTCTAATGAACGACACAACTGAAATCGCCCGCAAGGAGATTGACGAATACCTCAAAGGACAGGAAAAGAAAGATTTGTTGCGGTTTATCACCTGTGGCAGTGTCGATGACGGCAAGAGTACCTTTATTGGCCGTCTTCTGTGGGACTCAAAACTCCTGCTCGAAGATCAGCTCGCTACCCTGACCGCAGAAAGCAAACGGATCGGCACTCAAGGCGGGGAGATTGACTACGCTCTGCTGCTGGATGGATTACAGGCCGAGCGCGAACAGGGGATCACCATTGATGTCGCCTACCGCTTCTTTACCACCGACAAGCGCAAATTTATAGTCGCCGACACGCCGGGACATGAGCAATACACCCGCAATATGGTCACCGGAGCCTCTACTGCCGATCTCGCGGTCATCCTCATTGACGCGCGCAAAGGCGTGTTGACCCAGACCATGCGCCACAGCTATCTGGTGTCGCTCCTCGGTATTCGCAAAGTTGTACTGGCCATCAACAAAATGGATCTGGTGGGGTATGATCAGGCGGTCTTCGATCGCATCAAGATCGATTACGAGGCCTTCGCCAGCCAGCTCCAGTTTGACCATATTCAAACCATTCCAGTATCTGCCCTTAAAGGCGATAATATCATCGAAAATGGCGCCAAGATGCCTTGGTATACCGGTCCGGCGATGATGAGTTATCTGGAAACTGTCGAATTTGGAAATGACACGGCGCATCAACCATTCCGGCTGCCTGTGCAATGGGTCAATCGGCCAAACCTTGATTTCCGGGGTTTTTCCGGCACCGTTGCCAGTGGCACCGTCCGCGTCGGCGACAATATTGTCGAACCGGTTTCGGGCCAAACTAGTAAGGTTACCCGCATTGTTACTTTTGATGGCGACCTGGATGAGGCTATCTCCGGTCAGGCGATCACACTAACTTTGGAAAATGAAATCGATATAAGTCGCGGGGATATTCTCTGTGCCATCAAGGATCGCCCAGCAACGGCTGACCAGTTCGAGGCGAAAGTCGTCTGGATGGACAGCGATCCTATGCTGCCCGGTCGAAATTATGTGATGAAGCTGGGTTCCAGTTTATCAGCAGCCAAAATCAGTAATCTGAAATATAAAGTGAATGTAAATACGTTAGAGCAGATGGCGACGACGACATTGGCATTGAATGAAATCGGTATTTGTAATCTGGCACTCGATAAAACCATCGCGTTTGACCCCTATGCCGAGAACCGCCAGACCGGATCTTTCATTCTGATTGATCGCTTTACCAACGGGACGGTCGCCGCTGGTACCATTGATTACGCCTTGCGCCGCGCAGATAACATCCATTGGCAATCCGTTGATATCCATAAGGAAGCCCGTGCTGAGCAGAAGGGACAGAAAGCCTCAGTTCTCTGGTTCACGGGTCTGTCAGGTTCAGGTAAATCCACCATCGCCAATCTGGTGGAGAAAAAGCTCCATGCAATGGAAAAACACACCTATCTGTTGGATGGCGACAATGTACGCCACGGCCTCAACAAGGATCTGGGCTTTACGGACGCCGACCGGGTTGAAAATATCCGTCGTGTCGGTGAGACATCCAAGCTAATGGTCGATGCCGGATTGATCACCCTCGTCTCCTTCATCTCTCCATTTAGGGGAGAACGGCAGATGGCCCGCGGCTTAATGGAGGATGGCGAGTTTCTGGAAGTTTTCGTCGATACTCCTCTCGAAATCTGTGAACTGCGGGATATCAAGGGACTTTATAAAAAGGCGCGAGCTGGCGAAATTAAAAACTTCACGGGTATCGATTCAGATTATGAACGACCGGTAAATGCCGAAATCATCATCGACGGCGCTACGCAAAGCCCCGAAGAATCTGCAGATACCATCATTGAAGCTCTACAGGAACGCGGATTTATCTAGCCTCAGGATAAAAGCGATAGCAAATATTCGCCGTAACCGCTTTTCCGAAGCGGCTCGGCGAGCTTTGCAAGCTCATCAGCGGTAATATACCCTCGCTGATAGGCGATCTCCTCAGGACAGGCAATTTTCAGTCCCTGGCGTTTCTCGATAGTTTGTACGAATTGTGAGGCTTCCAGTAAATTATCATGAGTGCCGGTATCAAGCCAGGCACTCCCCCGGCCCAAAAGTTCCATATTTAACTGGCCCTGATCCAGATAAAGCCGATTAAGGTCAGTGATTTCAAGTTCATCGCGCCCACTCGGCTTAAGATGGCGGGCGAAATCGATCACCTGATTGTCATAGAAGTATAATCCGGTGATAGCGAAATTGGACTTGGGATCAGCAGGTTTTTCCTCGACGCCAATGACTTTACCTGTCTCGTCAAATTCGGCGACGCCATAGGCTTCCGGGTCAGCCACATGATATCCGAAGATTGTCGCACCGATTGTGCGCGCTTTGGCATTTGCCAATAATTGGCTAAACTGGCTCGCATAAAAAATATTATCCCCCAGGATCAAGGCGGACGAACCGTCCCCTACATGATCTGCGCCGATGATGAAGGCCTGCGCAAGACCATCAGGCGAAGGCTGAACGGCATAGGTGAGATTGATCCCCCATTGCGAACCATCCTTTAGTACTTTTTGGAAGACGCCCTGCTCCTCCGGTGTCGTAATCACAAGGACATCCTCTATGCCCGCCAGCATCAAAGACGTTAGGGGATAGTAGACCATCGGTTTATCGTAAACCGGCATCAACTGCTTGCTCACGCCGAGGGTCAGCGGGTGCAGGCGACTGCCTGTTCCGCCTGCGAGAATAATACCTTTATGCGTCATATTTTGCTCGTGATCCTGCAATCCAAAAAATTTGAAGGAGAATACCACAAAGCCGTTTATTTTCAGTTACTTTTGTTTTATGAAGCTGGCTGCTTTCGATGCTACCCATAAATCTTCGCTGATATTTGAAAGCGAGACGAGTGTCTCGTCTGCAGCAGAATGATCCAGATCAAGGGTAAGTGCCATTTTTGCGTATTTGACAGCGCGTCTGTTTCTTCCAAAATGCTGATACACACCTGCCAGAGTCATGAGAAAAGCTACCGATAACCCGCGCATAAGCGCTGGCAATAAAGGGGTTAGTCGTGACGTAATTCGGGACCGCGTTAGATTGCCACGCCTCCGTTCCCATTTCCTTATAATAACGAAGGTGTATTTCCCAAATCGGCGACTTGGACAACGGAGCATAATCGCGATTATCGCCTTGAGCCTGATTTTCCAAGAACATTTATGTGCTTTTTTTGCAGTTGCCGGAAATACTGTTTCATAAAGAACGCCCGGCGAAGGTATTTCGTGAATGCCGCCATGTGCCATCGCAGTAGTTTTGCCAAGAACAGGGAAATTCCGCAAATGTCGTTGGAATATCGCGGCAACTAAGATAATGCTGTACACAAACAATCAATGAAATACACAAGGAAGAAGGCGGACATATGAGTGATTGGCAATTCTGGGTTGACCGTGGCGGTACCTTTACAGATCTTGTCGCCCGCAAACCTGATGGAAGCATTCTCACCCATAAACTTCTCAGCGAAAACCCCGAGCAATACGCCGATGCCGCCCTCCAGGGTATCCGCGATATGCTTGGGATTGATAAGAACAGCCCGATCCCGTCAAAGCAAATTTCCGCAGTCAAGATGGGGACAACTGTTGCGACCAATGCACTTCTTGAACGCAAAGGTGAACGGCTGGCACTTATTACCACAAAAGGCTTTCGCGATAGCCTGCGTATCGGTTACCAGAACCGGCCAAAACTCTTCGCGCTGAATATAGAGCTTCCTGAAATGCTGTATGAGACAGTCATGGAGGTCGAAGAGCGTGTTGGCGCACGCGGAAAAATCCTTACCCCTCTCAATCTGGAAAACGCCCGCGCTGCATTGCAATCCGTTTTTGATACAGGCATTCGGGCGTGCGCCATTGTCTTTATGCATGGATATCGGTTTCACGACCACGAGCAACAGGTAGCCGCACTTGCAGCAGAAATAGGATTCACCCAAATTTCCACAAGCCATGGTGCCAGTCCATTGATGAAGCTTGTCAGCCGTGGTGATACAGCGGTCGTTGATGCCTATCTTTCTCCCATTCTCCGCCGATATGTAGACCAGGTTGCGGCCGACCTTGGCGACACTCGCCTGATGTTTATGCAATCCAACGGCGGCCTGACAGACGCTCATTTCTTTCAAGGCAAAGATGCTATTCTTTCCGGCCCTGCAGGTGGCGTGGTCGGCATGGTCCAAACCTCGGCTATGGCTGGGTTCGACAAGATAATCGGCTTTGATATGGGGGGCACCTCGACCGATGTCTCGCATTATGGCGGCGAATTTGAGCGGGCGTTCGAGACCGAAGTCGCGGGCGTTCGTATGCGGGCACCGATGATGCTGATCAATACTGTCGCAGCGGGCGGAGGCTCAATTCTTGACTTTGACGGCGCGCGCTATCGTGTCGGGCCGGACAGTGCAGGCGCCAATCCCGGTCCTGCCTGCTATCGCAAAGGCGGACCGCTGACCGTTACAGACTGCAACGTTATGTTGGGGAAGCTCTCGCCACAGTTCTTTCCGAAGGTATTTGGGCCTAACGCGGATGAGGCCCTGGATGCCAATGTTGTTACAGAAAAATTCAATGCGCTCAGTCGCCGCATTCAGGATGGGACCGGAGACACACGAAGCTCTGAAGAAGTAGCAGAAGGCTTCCTGTTCATCGCAGTCGAAAATATGGCCAATGCCATCAAGAAAATCTCTGTCCAGCGTGGATATGATATTACCAACTATGTGCTGACATCTTTTGGCGGCGCTGGCGGTCAACATGCCTGTCTCGTGGCCGACAGTCTCGGTATCAAGAAAATCATGCTGCACCCCTATGCGGGCGTCCTCTCGGCTTATGGTATGGGCCTTGCCGACCTCAGGATAATGAAAGAAACGGCGCTGGAGGTAATTCTTTCCGCAGAAGAACTGACCGATATTGCAGATATTCTGGACCAATTGGCCAACGCTGGTGTTGCGGAAATGCAGGCGCAAGGTGTTGAGGATGCACGGATCTCAGTTATCCGCAAACTCCACATCAAATATGAAGGCTCCGATACGGCGATGATCGTCGACTTTGGTACGCTCAGTGATATTATCAAAGCCTTCGAAATTGCCCATCGGCAGCGTTTCGGGTTCAACACACCTGAGAAGGCCATGATCGTTGAAGCCGTGGCAGTTGAGGTCATTGGTGCGGGTGATAAGGTAGATGACCCCCTTCTCCCTGACGCGGCTGGTACTATCGAGCAAAATCCAGTCGCGAAGAGCCGAATTTTTGTCGGCGGAGCATGGCAGGACTGTCCCTTTTTTGATCGAGTTACCTTATCCGTAGGCGCCAAGATCACCGGTCCAGCTGTGATTGTCGAAGCAACTGGGACAACGGTGATTGAACCCGGCTGGCAGGCGGAAATGACCAATCGCGGCCATCTGGTTCTGGAGCGTGTACAGGTACTCTCAAGGATCAGGGCCATCGGCACTGATGTGGATCCCGTCATGCTCGAAATTTTTAACAATCTCTTTATGAATGTGGCCGAGCAAATGGGAACAGTGCTCGAGAAAACAGCCTACTCCGTTAATATCAAGGAACGGCTTGATTTCTCCTGCGCAGTTTTTGATTTAAACGGGGATCTGATTGCCAATGCCCCGCATATGCCCGTTCATCTGGGCTCCATGTCGGAAAGCATCAAATCCGTCATCCGTAAGCATCGCGCGACCATGAAGTCGGGTGACGTTTTCGTCTTAAACGCCCCATATAATGGAGGCACCCATTTACCTGATGTCACTGTTATCACACCGGTTTTCGACCCCGAGGGTAAAGATGTTTTGTTTTATGTCGCAAGCCGTGGTCATCACGCGGATATTGGCGGTCTGACACCGGGTTCCATGCCACCGGACAGCAAGACGGTCGAGGAAGAAGGTGTTATCCTTGACAATATATTGATGGTGGATGGCGGAAGGCTTCTGGAATCCGAGATGATAGAGGTTTTGAGTTCCGGTAAATATCCGAGCCGCAATCCAGCTCAGAATATTGCTGATTTAAAAGCCCAAGTTGCAGCCTGTGAAAAGGGTATTCAGGAGCTCCGCAAGATGGTCGATCATTTCGGCCTCGATGTAGTGCATGCCTATATGGGACATGTGCAGGATAATGCCGAAGAATCCGTGCGGAGAGTACTTGATGTCCTGAAAGATGGCTCCTTCACCTACCCACTTGATGACGGATTTGAGATTACTGTTAATATTTCCATCGACAAATCAGCTCGCACCGCCACCGTTGATTTTACCGGAACCAGCGGACAGCATCCGACCAATTATAATGCCCCGCGGGCCGTGACTACGGCGGCGGTTCTGTATGTTTTCCGCTGTTTGGTGGATAGCGATATTCCATTAAATGCCGGCTGCCTGAAGCCGCTGGATATCATCGTCCCGGAAAATTGCATGCTCTCCCCGTCTTACCCGGCAGCCGTGGTCGCGGGCAATGTAGAAACATCGCAATGCATCACCGACTGCCTGTTCGGGGCATTGGGCGTCATGGCCGCCGCCCAAGGCACAATGAATAACTTCACCTTCGGTAATGATACCTACCAGTATTACGAAACCATCTGTGGCGGCTCCGGTGCGGGTCCAACTTTTGATGGGACCAGCGCGGTGCATACCCATATGACCAACACACGACTAACCGATCCGGAAGTTCTGGAATGGCGTTTCCCCGTTACGTTGGAAAGCTTTGAAATACGTAAAAATTCCGGTGGCAAAGGAATGCATAGGGGCGGTGATGGTACTCTCCGTAAATTCCGTTTTCATGAACCCATGACTGCTGCCATTCTATCCAGCCACCGCTCCGTTGCGCCATTCGGCCTGGAGGGCGGCGAAGATGGTGAAGTTGGTAAGCAATGGGTAATCCGTACAGACGGATCTATTGACACGTTGGGCGGGAGGGATAAAACCGAGATGGAGACAGACGATATTTTTGTGATCCAGACACCGTCTGGGGGTGGCTTTGGCTCAGCTGACTAGATCGTATATGGCGACGCTTGTCATCAGATCGAGATGAGCGCCACCACCGTTTTTATAAAGAGTAATAGCGTCAGGCCCACTTCGCCCCTTCTCTGCGTTACAGAGATCATAAAGATCACCCAGCACGTCTTCAGACCGGATTACGTTACGGGCGATGGGATCACGAAGCTCTCCAATGTGATCTATGGTTGTCTCCCGGCTATCAACGAACAGTTCAGCCTTTTGCATTAAATCGTCATCTGCCTCGCGCATGTCGGGACGATAGGCACCGATCAGATCCACATGAGTACCGGGCGTGATCCAGGTGCCTTTCAGAAAGGGTGCGCTTGCCATTGTCGCAGTGGAAATAATATCCGCCTGGCCTGCGCTTGCTTCGATATCCGAAGACAATTGAACCGGAGAACCCTCGCCTTTCAATGTCTCCACCAACTCTGCTGCCCGCTCGGTGGTCCTGTTCCATATCTCAATATGATCAAGGGATGGAAAAATTTCACTATAGGCTTCCACTAGCGATCGGGCCACGGCCCCCGCCCCCACGATCAGAAGTCGCGATGATTCGGGATTGGCCAGCAATTTTGCTCCCAAAACCGAATCTCCCGCCGTTTTCCATTTCGTGACCAACTGACCATCGATCAGGGCTTTCATTGTTCCATTGTCGCTGCTGAAAAGCAGCACCCCACTATGGACTGAGGGCAATGGTGGCGTTTTAGATGTGTTTTGGGGAAATATAGTCGCCGCCTTCAGCGCCATTCCAAGTCCGGGTATCCAGGCTCCGCGGTTCAAAAACCCACGATCCTCATCGGTCAATAACAAATCCCCGATATCCGCTTTAGCAAGCTTATGACCCGTCCTCATCGCCTCCATCACCTTTGTCCAGGTGAGTTTCGGATCAGCATCGTCAAAGTTAATAATTCGCATGGAAATACTTTCTGAATTTCGCTAGGCAACTGAGCGTTTTTTTGCCAGCATAGAGCATGAATTCTGAAAATAAAACCGGCACAAAAACCCTTCACCCTCGGATTTACGAGATCGTCGAACAGATCCCCAAGGGAAAAGTTGCCACATATGGTCAGATAGCGAAAATTGCGGGTTGCGGTGCGCGCGTTGTTGGTTATGCTCTCGCGGCCCTGCCGGTCAGTCGGACGCTATGCTGGCATCGTGTGGTCAATGCCCGTGGTGAGGTTAGCTTGCGATCTTCTGGAGATAGCCATTCCCGCCAACGAAGGTTGCTGACCAGCGAAGGGGTCGTTTTCAACACAAAAGGCCGAATTGACCTCGAGGTGTTTCGATGGGAGGGACCGGGCTGGATATGGCTTGAGCAGCATGGATATGATCCTGGCGATTTTTAGTTGCAGGAGAATTGCGCTTGTGAATCAATTTATAAGGATACCGAAATGTGCCGCCTGACCGCCTATCTTGGAACTGAAATCCCTCTTGAAAATATCATCATTCGCCCCGCACATTCACTCCTTGTCCAAAGCCATGATGCAGAAGAATCAAAGATAGCTGTTAATGGCGATGGATTTGGGATTGCCTGGTACGGGCATGACGAAAGGCCCGGCCTCTATCGCGATGTGCTCCCGGCATGGGCTGACGCTAATCTCACCAATCTATGCCGAATGGTGAAATCAGGGCTGTTTCTCGCGCATGTCCGGGCTTCCACGACGGGAGAAACCATGCGGACAAACTGCCACCCATTCACCTACGGCAAATGGTCTTTCATGCATAACGGCCAGGTCGGTGATTTTCATCTCTTGCGCAGAAATCTGGAAAACATCTTACCCGACCCACTGTACAATGCTCGAAACGGAACAACTGATTCTGAATTGCTCTTTCATCTGTTAATGCATTTTATGACGAGCAATGGCCCGAAAAAGGCGGCGGAATTAACAATCGAGGCTTTGCATAAGGCTGCTGAAGACACCAAAACCGACCCTTTCCTGAGATTAACCTGCGTTTTTTCCGACGGTGTACAGTTATATGGTTTTAGATATGCGACGGACGCCTTTGCGCCCACTCTTTATTTCGCCAATAACCTCGATAACGGCGGTGCGTCGCTTTCATCGGAACCTCTGGATGGGAATGAGCATGACTGGCATATGATTGACGCCAATTGCTATGTGGAAGTTAAGGGACGTGAAAAACACATTGAGCCCCTATCTATCTGACCAAGTTAGCAAAAAACAGATTACTTCTGCGCCAGATACTTCTGCCAGTTTTTGTTAGCATCGTCGATGCGGGCGGCTATACCGGTTTCATTCCATCGCTGCCGACCAATATCATGGCCAAACAGATAAAGCTTGCCTTCATAAATCAGCCAGACGCCAGGATCGATATCGCTTAGATTACCAAGGCTCATCTGATTGGAGCAATAGCCGCCATATTGAGGTGCATAGGAATCCGGTGCCGCCGCAAATAAATCGCGGCTTTTTGCATCCGCAAAACGCCAGACAGCACCCTTCCATTCGAACCTATAATCACGCATCCCTTCCACAGGTCTGGATTGCTTGAAATAGGCGGTACTGTCATAGCCATCAACAGCCACATCGCCAATCAGGGGTTTATTAACTTCATCAAACGCGGAAGCAGAGCCTGCGCTCAACAGCACAACGCTAAGGGCAATGAGCAAACGACGGAACATGATTGTTCTCCCAATACATCTTCGCCCAATATGGAGGCGAAGGCGGTGGAGGTTAAATCAAATTTCCGTCAATAGGCTGATCAGCTTGTCGCCGGACGTGTCCGTTCATACGCAAGGTTTGACGCAAGTAGCCGTTCGGCATCCGTAACGGAGATATTCTTCCGCCGCGCATAGTCCTCCACTTGGTCCCGGCCAATATTACCAACACCAAAATACCGTGCCTCCGGATGTGAGAAATAGAACCCTGAGACGGACGATGCTGGTGTCATGGCAAAACCATCCGTCAAGTTAATCCCGACCCGTTCCGATGCTTCCAGAAGCTCAAACAAGCCGGTTTTTTCCGAGTGCTCGGGACAGGCCGGATAGCCGGGTGCCGGACGAATCCCTTGATAGGTTTCTTTGATTAACTCGTCATTCCCAAATCTCTCCGTTGAAGCATACCCCCACAGCTCTTTTCGGGTTATTTCATGCATATATTCTGCCGTCGCCTCTGCAAGCCGATCAGCAAGGGCCTTCAAAAGAATACTGCTGTAATCATCATGAGTTCTATCAAATTCTTCAAGCATATTCTCAATTCCAAGACCCGCTGTCACGGCAAAGCCCCCAAGATAATCAGGAATATCGAGATCCCTTGGCGCTACAAAATCAGCAAGACAGTAATTCGCACGCCCTTTGGCCCGGTTCATTTGCTGACGGAGATGACAAAACCGGTGTTTTTCCACAGTCCGCTTTTCATCCTCATAGAGGATAATGTCATCACCATCTCTGGCTGCCGGGAAAAAGCCGACAACTGCCCTCGCCGTCAGCCATTTTTCCGCAATGATTTTATCAAGCATGGCGCGCGCATCATTATAAAGCTCGGTCGCTGTCTCCCCAACCACCTTATCGTTCAGAATTTTTGGATAATGACCTGCAAGCTCCCATGTGCGGAAGAAGGGCGACCAGTCGATATACTCAACAAGCGTCTTTAAACTGATATCGTCGAACTGCCTCAAGCCAGTAAAACTAGGCTTTGGCGGCTGATATCCCGTCCAGTCAACGGGCACCGCATTCTTCCGTGCCTGCGCCAAAGTAAACTGCGTACCTTTACGGGATTTTTTAAGATAGTTCTCCCGCACCATCTCGTATTCTTCCTTAACGCTTACGGCCAATTGTTGGTTATTTTCATCACTGGTGAGCTGCGTGGCCACACCAACGGCCCGCGACGCATCAGTCACGTAAATGGTCGTACCTTCATATTGCGGTGCAATTTTAAGAGCCGTATGGACCTTGGACGTCGTTGCTCCGCCGATCAGCAGGGGTACCTCGAAGTCGCCGCGCTGCATTTCCGCCGCAACTGTCGCCATTTCCTCGAGCGATGGCGTTATCAGGCCAGAAAGCCCAATAATATCAACCTTCTCTGCTATGGCCGTTTCCAAAATTTTTGTGTAAGGCACCATCACTCCAAGATCGATGACCTCGAAATTATTGCATTGCAAAACAACGCCAACGATATTTTTACCAATGTCATGGACATCACCTTTAACTGTGGCGAGCAGGATTTTACCTTTCGTCGAAACGCCCCCGCCAGCTTCCTTCTCTGCCTCAATAAAGGGCAACAGATGAGCGACCGCCTGTTTCATCACGCGAGCACTTTTCACCACCTGCGGCAGGAACATTTTCCCTGAGCCAAACAAATCACCAACCACATTCATGCCATCCATCAACGGCCCTTCAATCACCTGAATAGGGCGCGGAAAGTTTTGACGGGCTTCCTCAGTATCCTCAACGACATAATCTGAGATGCCTTTTACCAACGCGTGAGTGAGCCGTTCATTGACCGTCCCCTCGCGCCAGGAAAGATCAACCACATTACTGCGTTTCTGGCCAATCGCTTCCTCCGCCACTTCCAGAAGGCGGTCAGTTCCGTCTTCTCGCTTGTTGAAGACGACGTCTTCAATGCGATCCCGAAGATTGGCCGGAATATCGGAGTAAACGGCCAGCTGCCCGGCATTGACGATCCCCATATCCATCCCGGCTTGAACCGCGTGATAAAGAAAGACAGAATGCATGGCTTCGCGCATGGGATTATTGCCGCGAAGCGAGAAGGACATATTACTAACTCCACCGCTAATGAGGATATGCGGTAGCTTTTTCTTCAACTCCGTCGTCGCCTCGATATAGTCACGGGAGAAGTTGGAATGTTCGTCAATGCCGGTGGCGATGGGGAAGATATTGGGATCGAAAATAATATCCTCCGGCGGAAATCCGACTTCTTCCGTGAGAATTTTGTAGCAGCGCGTGCAAATCTCAATCATCCGCTCCTTGCTGTCCGCCTGCCCGTCCTCATCAAACGCCATAACAACCGCCGCCGCGCCGTAGCGACGGATTTCCCGGGCGTGGCGCTTGAATTCCTCCTCGCCTTCTTTAAGCGATATGGAATTGACAACACCCTTGCCCTGCATCGTCTTCAAGCCAGCTTCAATGACGGCCCATTTGGAACTATCGATCATAAGCGGCACACGGCTGATGTCAGGCTCTGAGGCGATGAGATTGAGGAATGTCGGCATCGCCGTCTCGGCCTCCAACATCGCATCATCCATATTTACATCAACGATCTGCGCACCATTGATGACCTGATCCCGCGCGATATCAAGGGCGGTATCATAATCGCCCTCCATAATCAGCTTTTTAAACTTGGCCGAGCCAGCCACATTGGTCCGCTCGCCAACATTAATAAAGCCAGCGACGTCATCCACATAAAGCGGCTCTAGCCCACTCAAACGGCAAATGGGTTCCAGTTCTGGCACTGAGCGTGGCTTGATATCAGCAACCGCATTCGCAATGGCTGCAATATGTTCGGGTTGAGTCCCACAGCAACCGCCGACAATATTGACAAGCCCACTTGTTGCAAATTCAGCCAACTGCTCTGCCATGTATTCTGGCGTGTCATCATAATCACCCAACTCATTGGGGAGCCCTGCGTTGGGATGAACGCTGACGCTGGTGGTTGCAATATTCGATACTGATTGAACATGAGGGCGCAAGTCTTTGGCACCCAAAGCACAATTAAAGCCAATGCTGATCGGATCAACATGCGCCATGGAGGCCCAGAAAGCTTCCGCTGTCTGCCCTGACAATGTTCGACCAGAAGCGTCGGTAATCGTCCCGGAAACCATCACAGGGTAGCGAGCACCAATTTCATCGAAATAACGCAACACGGCATAAATGGCAGCCTTGCAGTTAAGACTGTCGAAAACCGTTTCGATCAAAATGAGATGTGATCCACCATCTATCAGGCCGCGCAGCGCTTCATCATAGGCTTCGACGAGTTCGTCAAAGGTGACATTCCGAAAGCCGGGATCATTTACATCCGGCGAGATAGAGGCTGTACGATTGGTAGGGCCCAAAACACCGGCGACAAAACGTGGTTTTTCAGGCGTTCTCACAGTCCATTCATCTGCAGCCTTGCGGGCTAGCGCCGCAGATTGCTTGTTAAGTTCATAGACTTCACTCTCCAGGCCATAATCTGCTTGCGCGATGGAAGTGGAGTTAAATGTATTGGTTTCCAATATGTCTGAGCCAGCACTCAGAAAATCATTGTGAATGCCTTCAATCACATCCGGATTGGTTAGGCTGAGAAGATCATTATTGCCTTTCAAATCCCTATTGGTATTAGCATAGGCGGCTCCACGATAATCCGCTTCTTCAAGCTTAAACCCCTGGATCATCGTGCCCATTGCCCCATCGAGAACCATGATACGGGAGGCCAGGATATCTTCAATTTGGCTAAATGCCGGTGACTTCTTCATAACTGATCCTTAAAAGACAAATGCGGCGTCTTAAGAGCCACAAACTATTGGTCGGGGCGCAGCCCCAGCGTATGACAGACTGAATAAACGAGATCAGCACGGTTAAGCGTATAAAAGTGAAAATCACTCACGCCCGCCCGCTGTAACTGCTTGCACTGTTCTGCGGCAACCATAGCCGCGACCAGATTACGCGTTGCCGGATCCTCATCCAATGTTTCAAAAAGATGCCTCAGCCAGGCTGGAACCTGTGTCCCACACTGATCACTGAACTGCCGGATTTTGGAATAACTTGTGACGGGCAAAATTCCGGGAACAATGGGGATGGTAATGCCATGAGCCTGCGCCCGATCAACGAAGCGTAAATACACATCCGGATCGAAGAAAAACTGGGTAATAGCGCGT
>Ga0315338_1003270_pt1 | contig 14415 bp, 15 predicted proteins | sample ASW8metaG_FD_204518 | JGI IMG/M metagenome (GOLD analysis project Ga0315338, IMG submission 204518) | Ammonia-oxidizing marine archaeal communities from Monterey Bay, California, United States - ASW #8 | ecosystem: Environmental > Aquatic > Marine > Coastal | place: USA: California | collected... | reverse complement strand
TTAAATTTTCAAATGGATCATAAGATGTTTTCTTGAATTGTTGACCAGAGGCAGATCTAAATTTGTATTTATCAAGATTTCTTCTTTTATCTTTCCTTGGTATCTGTCTCCTGTAGTTTACAATTGGTCCAGAGAATAGTCTGGTCAATCTCTTGAACAATGGAGAGTCTGGATTTCTCGTTGGGTTTTTGTTATCATTACGTGCCATTTATTTATCCTTTAAGAATCCAAGAAAACTCTTTGTTTTTCTCTACTTCTTTTCTAGCTTTGTCAGAGTTATATCCTACCATACCTGGTATAGAAGTGTTAAGTGTACTTTGTGTTTTTGTCATAGAATTTAGTATCGCTTTTTTATAGGCTGCATCTTTTTGACTTTCAACATATACAGAATCTCTAATCCAGCACCCAATTGCAAAAGCCATAATTAAATCGTCATTGTAGCTGCGCATTGCCTCTGGGCGGCCTGAGTGCCATATAAAAGTGCTCATTTCATTTAAAAGTCTGGTGGAATATACCTTAATTAGATTATTTCTTATAAATTCTTCCATTTTAGCAATAATAATCGGTCTAGTTTTCAAAGAAGTTGTAAATCCGGCTACTGCATTAGAAGTGCTTTCTGCAATTAGTGGATCAACATACTCATGCTGGCCCTTGGTGGAATAATATATGTTTGGATAATTTGTTTCTCTCAATTTTTCTAATACCGCAAACCCTACAGAGTTATTTTCAATGACGATCATACATTCCCCGTATTCCTTTCCGGCGTCTGCCACTACACTTGAAAACACATCCGGAGCAACCTTACCTTGATACTCGGCAATCACTTCCATGGTGTCCAGTTTAAAGACATGAAATACAGAATAGTCTCTTCCATCCCCTCTAGCGACATCTGCAGATATAAAATAAGAATACTCTGGTTGATATCCCTCCCATATCCAAAAGTTCCTATCAAACCCAGTTCTATATCTTGGTTCACAACACAATTCTTTTAATCTAGATATGTCGTCTGGGTGAATCACTGTTTCTCCAGAGGTGTTAAAGTTACACTCTAATTCCTGGGCTATCTGGCGGCGGGACATGTTTCTTGTCTCTTTTTCAAACCACTGGGGGTCTCTATCCGGATGTACATCCCACATTAATTTAACTGGGTGGAAATCATTGGACGCTGCTTCGGCATCCACATATGCCTGATGAAACCAGTTTCCTACGCCGTTTGGTGTCGAAAGCGCGATGCATCGACCACCCGTGGACAACGTAGGATAAAGACCGGTCCATAAGTCCCCTAATCCGTCAACATGAGCGGCCTCGTCGATCACAAGAAGGGATAAAGCTTCCGAACGGCCTGCATCTCCGGAAGTAGAGGACGCTTTTATTTGAGAACCATTTGTCAATTCAAAAGAGGTCCTATTATCGACAGAGACATCTGTTATTTTCATCCACTCTGGCAAGTGTCTGATCATAGCCTTTACTTTTTTAACCAGATTTCCGGCTGTGCTAAATTTTGTGGCTATGACTAATATGTTTTTGTCGCGATGGAACATCATCATCCATGCAATATAGGCAGCAGTAACAGTTGATATTCCTAATTGGCGCGCTTTCAGAATAACTGTAAATCTGTGATCATTAAAATCGCCTATTAAATCACCCTGATAATCATACATCTTAAAGGGGATGAGCCCGTGCATCGGATGAGAAATCCTTGCATAGTTATTTATGAAATAAACCGGATCTTTTCCGGATTTTACTATTTCAGCAAGAATTTCTTTCTTTGTTAATTTGTAGGACATGCACTATTTTACTAGCCCTTTCCAAGCTCTAGCCAATTTCTAATAGCACTGTCTAGTCGATCTTCTGAAGCCGGTTCTCTTGAATCCAAAACCTCGTCTAAACCACCAACTTTGTAAAACTGCCTTGCTTGAACCCATGTCCGGACTCGATTCAGGTGTTGGACAAGAATTGTTGGCTCCTCATCTTTTGTAAGAGACAGTGTGTTTCCTGTGACCTTTTTATATTCTTTCTTTAAATAAGAAGAAATGTCGGCCAGCATTTGTTCAATCCCACTTTCAAATTTGTTTCTGTCGTGAGTCTCTTTAAGTGTACACTCTCCGTGATACTCGATGCAGACTCTATTTCCATAAAATTTGACATTAAATCCGTCCATTATGCGGGCTTCAAGATTAAGATCACCCTGCTCTCTTTTAAGACCAGTTTTTCTAGCCTCTCCATCTGCAGACATTCTCTCATCGTGTGCACCGTCGTATGCATTTGCTGCGGCCTGTTGAATGCCTTGAATTATGTCGATTACTGTAGCCATAAATATTCTCCTTATTGGCGATTACCTCAATAAATAGTTTTGTGCTTGAGGAAACACTAAGTTTATTTGCTTTTGTTTTGCTTCTTTACGCTCTTAACGCATCTCTCGTATTTCTTTTTGTCCTCTCGGCCGGTCGAGGCTGTACAAATAGCCCATGGATTATCTTTTTCTTCGGACGAGCGTTCAGCCAATATTGCCGCTAACTCTTCTTCAATGATTTCTTTAAGTCTAGACTTTGTTATCTTCATTATTTGGCCTCCAGCCGGATTTCCACCGTTCTTCACGACCATCTGAAACGTATTTCATATAACAATCGTAACAACATTCAAACTTTACCATATAAAGATCATCTTTGATATCAAAAGAATATATTTCGCATACAGGGCATTTCCGATTATTGTCTTTATTAAGTAGTTTTTTACTTATCAAAAACCCATCTTTTTCGACCTTTTCTTTGCTATCTAGATACTTTCTGTTCTTTTTTTCCGATTTCTTAATTTGTTCTAAATATTCTTTTTCTTTTTGTTCGTCCCATTTAGATTTTGGATTAACGATTGCCTCTTCGCCCCAGCGTTGTGATATTGCTTTTTCAATTTGTGCTACTTTATTTAAATCTTTCTTGGTCATTGAGATATTATACCATATTATATATATGTGTTTAAGCAAAAAGCAAGGTGCCCCGCTCAAGCCGAAACCTGAACGGGGCACCCTTTATCGGTTAGTCGAAACTAAACGACCATTTTAAAACAATCTTACTTGTCTAATTTGGATTTAAGATCGTTGATCTGTGCTTGTTGCTCTTTAACAGCCTCGACAAGAATCGAAGTAAGTTTAGAGTAGTCAAGTCCAAGATCGCCATCACCAGTTCCGTAAACAATTTGTGGAACAACTTTGTTTACATCTTGAGCGATAAATCCAAGGTCATGGGAGCCATCAGACTTCCAATCGTAAGAAACACCTTGCAACTTGTTAACAGTCTCAAGAGCGGACTCAAGAGGTTGGATGTTAGTTTTGAGTGTCTCGTCCGAGTAGGTCACCATGGAGTGAGCCTTAACAACACCGTAAGTGCTGTCATTTGGAAGAGTGAGACCTGCGCCTGCGCCGATCTCAATTGTCTTGACGGCGCCGTTGCCGCGGAACTTAAATTGAAGTGCACCATCTTCAGTACCATCAGTTACGTCAGAAGACACACCAATGATCTTAGCGAACATAGTAGAAGCACCACCATCGTCGTCACCGTTGAATACAACCTCACCAAGCTCATCATCATCAGCAGGCGAAGCACTGTCGTGGTTGAAAAGAATGGTTGCTGGGTTTGCATCAGCATTGGTGTTCTTGAGTTCAAGAACTGGCTTGTCGCTTGTGGAGCTATCAATTACAACGCTTGGCGAAGTAATAGTAACGGCTGTGGAAGCGTCAATATCCAATGTTGGGGCAGTAATCTCAAGCTCAACGTCAGCATCGATGTCAAGTTGACCATTTGCGCTGGAGTTGATGTAGAGGCCGGAGTCGCGGAAAAGAAGTTTCTCGTCACTATTCAGCATAGCATCATCAGAGAATAAGAAATAATCCTCATCTTCCATCCATGTGAGAACACCATCGTTGTCATTACCATTGAAGTTAAGAACAACATCTGTATTACCACCCTCACCGAAAGTTACACTATCGGATTGAAGAGTGATCGCAGTTGTGCCCTGAACGTTAACAGTTGGAGAAACAATGTCCAATGTGTTAGCTCCCGAAGAATAAACCTTGTTGCCGGAAGAACGGAATTGAAGGGCCTCACTACTGTTCATCATAAGGTCATCAGCGAACATGAAGTTGTCACTCGATCCTTTCCACTTAATAAGCCCCATATTGGCGTGCGATCCAGAGAAAAACAGGCATGGGTCAGCGTTATCCGAAACACCGAACGAAGCTGTGAGTGAGTTGACGGCAATATATCCATCAGTAGCAGCTAAATGGATATTCCCATCAGCAACAGCTTTGAGAGTTCCGTTAGCCGATTGGTGAACGTAAGTGCCAGAATCACCGAACTGAAGTTGGTCATCACTACTAAGCAAGAGGCCTGTGTTATGAACGTGAGTAAGAGTTACCTCTTGATCATCACCGAAGTTCACAACTGCAGCGTCTGCAAGGAAAAGGTCAGAGAAGTTATTGTTTGCACTACCCAATGCAAGACCATCGTCAGATGCAGGGTAAAGTGCCGAAGCACCAACAGACAATCTGTCTGTACCACCAGCTTCAAATGTAATAACGTCGTCTGCGCTAGCGCGGATCGAAGTATCATCATCAGCGTCGAGGTCGATACGACCTGTTCCACCCATGCTGATCGAACCTTGACCATTAAGATCAATTGCGTCAACATAAAGGTTTGCCCAAGCAGTGCCAGAAGCACCGAGTGAGTCAGCAGAATCAGAGTTAGGTACGACGTTACCGTCTACCTTTAACTCACCACCAGCAGGGTCGATTACGACGTCTGCAGCAGCAATGATCTTAAGATCAGTGTCAACATCAATGTAGTCAGAAGCACTGTCTAACTCAAGACGGTCAACGCGAGTGTTACCACCAGCGATTGTCAAGAGGTTTCCAGAGTGAGTCATTGTGACGTCACCGTTGTTGAAGTTAACAACAGCACCAGAAGCCAAGAAGGCGTCGGACCACATAAGAGCAGTCGAACCGAGAGCCATTCCATCGGAAGTAGCAGGTGCGAATACTGTTGCGCTCATAAGCGCCTCATTCGAGCCAGCAATACTGAACTCGATGTTAGATGTGTCGTTGTCCCAAGTGAAACCAGCAACCGAATTAGATTTGGCGTATCCACCAACAAGAAGACCACCACCATCAGCGTTACTAGCATTCGAGCCCGAAGCGCAGATAATGTTAAGGTCCTCAACTTCCAAAATAGAAGCTGTTTTTGTAACACTATTAATGTTACCAACGACGTCCAAGTCGCCAACAACGTGAAGCGAACCGGAAACGCTAGCGTTACCAGTGGCTTCCAAAGTTGAAAATTTACCAGTGCTAGCAGTGTTAGCACCGATTGGAGTGCCGTCAATAGCACCACCATCAATATTGATGGCGTCAAGAGCAGCGCTCTCGATGAAGTTAGCACGAGTCATCTTGCGAAGTGTGCCACCTGCGCCGTCGTCAATGACAACGAGGTCGCCATCAACAACTGTAGCAGTAGCAGTCAAGTTTTGGATATCCAAACCAAGAACACCACTGGAAGCAGCAAGAGCAGTGGTGGTAACAGTACCAGCAACTGCAGTCATCAAGTCAGCAATAGACTCTTTTTTAGATCCGTTACTGTCGTTGGCGTCAATGATAACAATGCTATCGGAGCCAACAGCAACTGCCGCGGCAGAAAGTTCATTAAGATCAACTTTCAAAACGCCAGAAGCAACGCCAAGACCATCACCAGCCATGAAGGTGGCAATATCATCAATGCTTTCAAGTTGTTCTGTGCTGTTGTCGGAGTCAAGCATTAAGAACTTGTCACCAGAAGCAACCTGAACATCAGAGATCTCTGAGAGATCCAAAGCAAGTACACCACTAGCAGCAGCAATACCTGCTCCCGCGGCTGCAGTCATCAAGTCAGCAATAGACTCTTTCTTTGTGCTATTGTCAGTTGCGTCGATGATAGCAATGCTATCAGCGCCAACAGCAACAGCGGCAGCACCAAGCTCGTTGAGATCAACGGAGAAAGTGAGCGTTTGGTTGGATGCAGATGTATCCAAGCCAGTACCACCAGCAATCGTAAGGCTTTCGCCTTCACCCATGCTAACGGTTCCAGTACCGCTGTCGCCAGCGATCTGAAGAATAGAACCAGAAATCATATCATATGTATTTCCATTTGGTCCTTTTAAATAAAGTGTAGAAGTTGCGCCTGCAGATCCCGCAGAGCCCGAAGCATATAACGATGGTTGCCCAGTCGTCGGATGCGATGAAGCTGTGTGTTCAAATTCAGCGATTACTCCATATGTTGTAGCCATTATAAATTCCCTCCTATATTAGGTTTTACAAAAAGTACGTGCTGGTCCTCAAGATACACAAGTGCACCGTTGCGAACCAGCGAATATAAATAGTGCGCACTGTCAGTATTGTACAGCGCAGTGCAACGTTTTATATTTATTTTATACGGCGGAGCTTAGATCTTCAATAATCTTTTGAAGTTGCGAAATGTATTTTTTTTGTTGATCAAGTTGAAGTTGTTGCTCCTTCATTCCTTCAACAAGGAGTGCCGTCATTCGTGCATAGTCCATACTCATAGCATCTGAGCCATTTTCTTCAAAATTAACCACTTCTGGAATAACTTTCCCCACTTCCTCTGCAATAAAGCCAATATCCTTTTTATTTGTGTCTTTCCAAGAAAAACTCACACCTTGAATATTCTTGATTTTTTCTAGCGGCCGTTGAATCATTTCTACATCTTTCTTATATCTGCCGGAACTATATGTTGCATAGGAAAAAGCTTTGATACTTCCGCTGTTGTTCGCAGATGTGTTTGGGAGAGTTATTCCATGTGTCATCGCCGTTCTTTCAACGCCAATTCCAATTTGCTCCTGGAATCTCGCAATTCCAGAACCAGAAACGTTGCCCACGCTATCAATTGTAAAAGTGTTCGTTGCTCCGGCGCCTAAAAGAAAGTTTGACGAGCCCGTAATTTCTCCTACCGCTGTGACGCTAGATCCCGAGAGATTTATGTTGGATCCAGATAAGTGCATTCCTCCGATGCCAGCGATGCAAGAAATTTCACAATCATGATCATTTCCCAAATAAATTGGTGTGCCAGTAGTGAGTGCTAAATAAGAACCACTGAAATCTAAGGATGCGCCGGCTGCGAATTGCATATTTGAGCCGGCTTGCATTTGCACTCCGTCACCACCGATTTTTAACGGAGAACCACCCACCAGAGTTCCGTCTATCTTGACAATTGATCCCGATAATACAATTCCATTTGCAGACCCAGTTATAACCAAAAAGTCTGCGCTGGCCTCATCATATGATATATACGAATCGTTGTTGGTGCCGAAATAAAGCTTTTTATCATCAGCAACAGAAACGTCGCCCGTGGTTGTTAAGTTAACAATTCCTGACACATTATCACTATCGTCAATAACAACTGCGCTATTTTGAATTGTTTTTCCGCCGGTACCATTAAATCTAACGACAGCGTTGTCAGTACTTGAAGCTACGCCGGAGACGTCGCCACTGCCGGCAGCGGCTGATGCGTCGATGATTTTTTCAAGTTTGGCGCGACTATATCTACCAATTGTTGCCATACATAAGACCCTCTCTAGAACAAATCTCTACACATTAAATAGTGGCTTGCTCTTTAATCATCATCTTCAAGTTTTAAATCTCTGCACCAATCATAGCCGCTCATCAATCTTGGGCCGTTACGCCAGGGGCTGCAACAATCTATATACGTACATCTTCCAACCGGATTGCCTCTTTTTGCACATCTATATTCTTCGTTGCAGTCCGATGCGCTCAAACATGTAGGCCTTTGGTCCCATGGAATTGAGCAATTTGGGTGATCGCGATCTGGAAGACTAATGTATGCACAGCTTGTTATAAGCGCGGCCACAATCATCACAAAAAACGCCATTATTGCAAACGTTGACAAAGTTGCGATAAGCATTTCCAGACCCTGTTTCTTTGTAAGTTTTGGCAATTCTTCCATTATACTCTAAATATCATGTATATAAATTTTTCTTCCATTGTTAATTCTATAGAAAATCCATAACGTTTATTTATCCTGAATTCATACCCAACTAATTTAAAATTGTCTTTGTCAAATATTTCATATAAGGGCAGGCCAACATCACCATATAAAGGCCTAGCAGAAACTGCGCACATATCATCGCAACCATAACAGTCGCTATAGGGATCCAATAGTTCCCCTATACTATGTTCTTTATATATTTCCGGAGCATAATCCAACGCATCAACATATGTCAAACTAGGTATCGTTAAGACTATAAGGAGCCAGATCACTTATTAACCGCGTAGGAGATCCCCACAGTGGTCACAATGCCCAGAACGATGCCGCCGGCTAGCCACCATATAGAATGATTGTTTGGGCGCTCCAGGGCGATCTCTTGAAGATTTTTAATTTGCCCATCTTTAATTGCAACCATTTGATTATACCTGTCATCACAAGCATCTAAGTCTGCTTGAAGATTTTCTATAGACAAGTTGCACTGAGCGTTAAGTTGTTCCTCCAATATATTAAGGTTCAACTGATGTTGTTGAATCAGAGCTTCTCTTTGAGCGATTGATTCTGCGACTGCTGCTGGATTATAAAGTATTCCACTATACGGAGCTTTTTGGTTTTTCTCTAATGGTGTGATCTGAGGAAGTTCGTTGGCTATTCCCTGTAGAGGGAACATCATTATTAAAAATATTGAAACTAGTTTAGTCATTATTTGGAGGCTCCCATATTTCAAAACCAAACTCTTCTTTTACAAGTTCGGCTAGTCTATCTAAATCATTTTCAGATTCTTTTATAATTTCTTGAATTCTTTTCTTTTTTTGAGAATCGATTTTCTTATTTTCCTCGGCTAACTTTTCTTCTATAAGTTTAATTGTCTCGTTATATTTTTTTAAATTCTCGTCTCTTTGTTTAAGGTTTTCTGCATGAGACTTATTCAAAGAATCTACTTCCGCCTTATGGGCGGACCTTGCATCATCTAACATCTTTTTCGCATTTCTGGTATTCTTACTAAACAATAGATATAGTACAATTGTATATATAACCAGCGCGACGATCTTCCAGTTGTGTTTACACCAAACCCAGGCTTTCTGAAAGAACAGTTTTATAGCTAACCAACTCAACTTTGGCCGTGCTTCCAGCGAGTGGCGATATCAGCAAGCCCTTCAATCCCGATATAAGCAAGAGCTACTGCTACCCACTCATCAGGGCCAAGTTTATCCGTGGCCAGAAAGACCGTAGCTGTTGCCCATACAATAAGTTTTCGGGAGGCCCAACGCTCCATAAACTTGTCAATTTTTGCTTTCATTGCTTCACTCATAATAGTGTCTCCTTGTGAAGATAAATAGTATGAGCTAAACAAAATCAACAGTTTATACGAGCGAAACCGTCTTCTCTCTCGATCTCGATTGTGGTGTCCACGCAGTCTTTTAGCGAGTCTAGATGTGAAATAAGAAGCACTGTTTTAAATGAACTCTTAATCATATCTGTGAGGATCCTCACAAAACCTTCCATATTTTCTTCGTCGAGGGACGTTCCTGGTTCATCCAGAATAAACAAATCTGGCTTTGGCAAATTCGATACTCCGAGAAGAGCCAAACGAATAGCCATTGCTGAAATCGTCTTTTCTGCTCCGGAGCCCAGTTCAATTGGTCGAGGCTCAAAGCGAGGATGTTTAATAAATATTTCTAGTTTGTTGCCGTCAGTGTCAAAAAAGACTTCAAAGTTAACGATGTTAGTTAAAATCTTAGCAATTTCCTCGTTGAGAACTGGTAAGCTTTTCTTAACAATATCATATGGAATTCCGTTGGAGTGCATGCACCTCATAAAAAGGTCGTAAGCTGCATAATCTTCTCTAAGACTCACTAGCTCCTCCTTCTGGTCCTCTAGATTTTCTAACTGTTGCTCTAGAGATCCGTGAATCTTGTATAAGTTAAGAAGACCTTCCTCACAAACACTTAAATTGTTGTTGTTTTCATAAATGCCTTTTTCGATAGACTCTTTGCTTGTTATAAGAGACTCTAAATTTTCGATTGCTTCTTTATTTTCGGCATACTCAACAAGTTTGCCGTTTAAAACTCCAAGATCAATTTGTAACCCAATGATTTGATTGTTGTTTCTCTCTATTGTTAAGGAACATTTTGTAATTTTTGTTTGTGAATTTTGTTCCTTTTGTGAGATAGCGTTATATTTTTCTATGTACTCGTCAAGTTTCTTTGGGTCCAATTTTTCTATTTCTTCTTCCACAGATCTGTTTTGTTGCTGAAGTCTGTCGATAGCGCTTTGAACAATATCCACTTTGTCTTTAGCATTATATGCATCTTTAATAAACCTACAGTGTGAATATTCTGAACCACACGGCACTTCTTTCAACAAGGAGATCTTTTTCTTTACATTTTTTAGATTGTTCTTGTTTAAGTTTATCTCGTTTAAGATTCCCTCAAGATCTGATATTTTCTGTTTTGAAATTTCTTTCTTGTCTTTAATATCATCGATATCGAAGGAAGATTTAAAAGATCCAACCTTTGTTAAAAAACTAGTTTCTTCTTCGATTGCTCTGGTATTAAGATTATTCTCTGATGTTAGAGAAACGACCTTGACCTTCATCTCATTTATCGACTTGTTCACCTTTTTTACATCGATGATCTCTGCTGGAATAGAATCGATCTTCTTATTTGTACTTTCTAGTTCTTCAGTTAAAGATACCAAAATGTTTTGAATTTTTTTGCGGGCGCTCTTCTTAGACTTTGTTTCTTTTTCATTTGAGGCCAACTGTTCTTGTATTTCTTTTAAATCATCATCAAATTCTTTCTCTTCAAGTCGTTTTAGTGCTCCGCGTAAATCGGTTGCATCGTCTTTTGCTAGCCTAAACTTCTTATCAAAGATTTCCAGATCTAGAAATTTTGCAAGGATCTCCTTTCTTCTTGTTGAACCTTCTTTAATAAAAGAAAGAGAATCCAACTGTGAAGCCATGGAGGTCAACAAAAAGTCATCGACTGTTCCGAAAACCTTTCTGATGTTCTTATCGGTTCCGTTTCTGCTTAATCCGTTCAGGCTTTCATTTTCTCCAGTAACGTTGCAGTCCTTATAGAAGTCGATGTTCGTCTTTGCCTCTAAGGTTTCTTCTCCCTTTAATTTCTTGATATATTTTTCAGAGGTTCTTTCAATAACATAATCCTTCTCTCCAATAGATATGTTTACCCTACCGAGACATGAATCTTTATTTTGGTTAATAACGTGTAGATTTTTTCGATTATTTTTAGAAGTTGTGTTGTAGAGCGTATAAAGAAGCCCGTCAACAATGCTGGACTTGCCTGAAAAGTTTTTACCAAAAACTCCAATAATTCCATTGAGTTTGTCAAAATTGATTCTATTCTTTTCTCCATAGTTGAAAAGATTATCCCATTCGAGAGATTTAATTTTCCAATTAACATTTCTGATAACATCTTCACCCTCCTCAATTATAGTGTTGTACTTCTTGTTATACTCTAGAACTTTTTCAAGCACCTCTTCATCAGGATTATAATCTGCGAGGTATTTTCTGATAAATTTCTCTTGTACTCCAATATCTCTTAGATCTTCCTTCATGAAGTTCTTTGTTAGTTCTTCAACGCTTCCTCGCTCTCCAGATGCCCTGTTAAGGAAAGTAATCGATTCTGGCTTGAACCTTACCTTTGCCACGTCTAGAGCCTTTCTGATCGCGTCTAAGGGTACGTTACTGTTCGTTACGACACGAAGACGGGCGCTTTCTGGAACCTTAAGTTTATTTGGTAGTCTTCCCTTCGGAGTTAAGGTCACGGTAACAAAGGGTTTAGGATTCTCTACGGACACATGCTTACAAGTATAATTATCTTTATCTTGAATGTCCCAAATTAGAAATCCCTTGTCATTTGTCTCACCATGATTTTGTTGGACCGTAGACCCACAATATCGTATCTTTCCAGCTTCATCCAGTATCTGATTTGTTTTGTGGATATCTCCTAGGAAAGTATAATCGTGTCCATCAAAAATGCTAATATCATTCTCGCCATACTCCATTGTCCAATTCAAGTCTGTTTTACAGCCGCTTATTGATCCGTGATGAAGAGCGATGTTTATCATATCAGGATTAGATGGTTGGACCCATCTTTCATCGTCAAACACAGACAGCACATTAAAACAGAAGTCATCGTTCACTATACACTCTCCAGAATCTTTAAGAAAGTGTAAGTTAGGATGGTTTAGTGCCTCAACAACTGGAGTGATCGCATCCTGACGACTGCTGTTTTTAAGATTCCCGTCGTGGTTTCCAGGAATCATGTAAGTTGGCGCAATGTCCGACAATCTCTTTAGAAACTTTTGAGCCATGTCAAAAAACTCAGGACTCAATTGTGTCTTTGTGTGTGCTAGGTCGCCGCAATGAACAATCGCATCAACTTTCTCTTCTCTCAAGATCTCATACATCTTGTCGAATACCTTTCGATACTCATAGTGATATTTTAGGTTGCGGATATGTGTGTCCGCAATATGTGCAAATTTCAAACTCTACCTCTGGAAACCCATTTGCTTATAAGGGTGTATTAATACTATATCAAAATTTTTTATTTTTGTCAAGCATTTTCTTGGTAAGTTCTGGAGACAAGTCTTTTTTCATTAGTGTTTCCAGGCTTGCGATGCGCTCTTCTAACTTTTCAAAATTGTTTCTTATCATCATTAATATTGTTTGGATGTTTTGTAGGTCATCGCTTGTTTTATCTTTCTTTGGCATATGTCCACCTCCTACATGAAATTCGCCTGATAAAGTAAGTAGTTATCGTTGTTTATAAAAACTGAGCCTTTCTTTCTTTTTAAAAACTCTTCTTTAGACATTTCTCCAATATCATTGTACCCATCTGTATCTATCTTGTAAACTTCTATTCCGTATGATAAGAATTTTTTAATAAGCCTCGTTTCTTTTTTATGAGCGTCCTTGTCAAATGCAAAAAACACAGGAGTGTCATTTCTAACAATTTTTTGAAACAGGCGGGAGCCTTCTCTAAGAGTTGACCCAAGTACCGGAACTGAGTTTGCTCCTGCAACTATTGAATCAAAAACTCCTTCTGTTAATATTAAATCTTTTTCCCAATCTAGATATAACTCATTAAATATAATATTTTTTGGTACTGGTGGATTCATATATTTCTTCCAACTGTTGTTGTAGGATCTGGCGATAAAATAACTCAGATCTCCGTCTTCATCAAACGAGGGGATAATAACTCTTCCAGCATATTGTCCAGAAGTACAGTATCCAATCTTCCACCTAACAATATCTTTTCTTGTTATTCCTCTTTTATTTAAATATTTTTTTGCAGGAAGCGACGTCAATGATAGATTTTTGTTGGCCAAAGACACAAATTCGCTTGGAAGCTTTAGGAATACCCTCTCAATAGGCTCTTCCTTTGCAAATAGATTATCAAATTCTGAAATGTCTTCTCTGCCATCATATTTGTCCCACTCAGTTAGATGGTTATAATTTCCAAACTTTCTAACTAGGCGGCGAAGATTTGGAGTGCTTGTGTCACAAACCCAACACTTGGCGCCGTTTTTTATATTAACGGAAAACTTCTTTTTGTGATGCTTGCAATAAGGACAATAAAATAAATATTCGTCACCGCTTCGATAACTATCTCCGAGGATCTCTTTTAATATTTCTAGCTTTTGTTCTTCCATCCGGCCTTTGCAATGATATAGGAATCGGCCCGGTCATAAGAGCCTGGTTTTGGATTCCCGTGTTTAGTGTATTCTATACTAAATCGGGGCTCCGTGTCAAGCACAAAACTTAAAACTGTTTCTTTTGCTTTCTTACCTTTTTCCGATTTTATGCCACAAGCTTTTCTTGCTGTAGAAGCACCGATATATTCTGGTGCTATATTAAAAAACCTCTGACACATATAAGACACTATACCATTAAATTTAGCCAATGTCAAGATTGTTTTTGCAGATGAAAATCCTGGGCGGAAAGCCATGAGTGATTGTTCGATGTAAATTTTGTCTATTTCAAACCTTTTTACTTCATACAATATCGCCAGCATTTGATTAATTCTCTGCGCCTTGTCGTAAAGAGTTGGGAAATGATTTTTGTTTCTCAAGTCCCACGCTTCACAATAAAGAACTTCGCCGTCGTCATCCAATACTGTTGCTCCAGTAATTGAAGTTGATATATCCAAGCCCAAGATCATAATTTATTATATCATATATCGAGCTTTAATTTAAATGTATATTGTTCATCTTGCGTTTTTCTTACTGGTTTCGCAAGTTTTGCAACCGCAATCAAGTTTCTATCCTTATCATATATACCAACCTTGCTTATATATGTTGTTTTTTCATAACTTGCGGTATGGTTCGAGTAGGAGCTACTTACAAT
>Ga0315338_1003269_pt1 | contig 14416 bp, 13 predicted proteins | sample ASW8metaG_FD_204518 | JGI IMG/M metagenome (GOLD analysis project Ga0315338, IMG submission 204518) | Ammonia-oxidizing marine archaeal communities from Monterey Bay, California, United States - ASW #8 | ecosystem: Environmental > Aquatic > Marine > Coastal | place: USA: California | collected... | reverse complement strand
ACATTGTAAGCAAGGACCGCTAAGTCCTCATTTTTCAAGACACTGCGGTCTTCGTTGAACAGCTTAGCGGCAGCCTCAATAGATAGTTTAGGGTCTAAGCGCTCGTCAAGCGTTCTTCCAGGCATCACCCGTTGCCAGGTTTCTTCCGTCATCTGCATAAGCCCAAGGTCTTTAGTTGGGCCAACGGCATCAGGGCGACCGCCGGACTCCAGCCCTGCGATGCTGGCCAAGATGTATGGATCAATGTCGTACTCTGAGCCAAACTCTGAAAAGGTATCACCATAAAAAGCCCATGCTCTAGTAGCGCCTTGAAAAGCGTGGTGACTTCTCCTTGTGACCTCTGGGTCATCAAAGTTGGGAGTCAACTGCGAAAGGGTTTCAGATCCCCGCCCAAAGGTAATGAACTGTTCCTCCGGCTCCTGAGCCATAAGCGGCTCAGCATCCTCTTCTGTAGACGGTTCTGAATCCTTTACGGCTGTCTCGTCGTCAACATAAACATCGGAATAATGCTTAGCCCACCAGTCATCTATTCGTTGATCAATCGATCTGGTTCCAGGCATTAGGCCACGCTCATGCTTTGACGGAGCACATCTGAATCAGACATGAACTGTTCCATATCGTTGCGCATTGTTTCTTCAGCAAAAGAATCCTTGTGGCCATTGGCCTCGGTTAAAATGGACTCGTACTCTTTCAGTATTTCCTTGTCATCTGCCTGTTGAGACAAAGTCTGAATACGATTCCGGTAACCTTCAACTCTAGCCTGGCTTAATACTGGCGCGTTGATCCGTTGAGAAAGCTCTGGAGCCTGTGTAGACTTCTGTGTTGGCTTCATTCCAACTGATTTGCGACCAGGAAACCTTTTTTTTCCGGTGGATTTGTCCATGAAAGATCGGCCTGGCAACTCACCATTGTTCTTAGTGGCTGCCTGAAACGCCTTTGCTCCAGACTGGTTTGCTGTTTGAACTGGGATGTTGCTCATAGGTTTTCGCGCCATATCAATACCCCCCCTCTAATCCTGACAACAGGATATCTTCATCTGAAAATGTAGACTCCTTGGTTGTAACTCTCTCAGCCCTTTTCCCCGGACTTCCAACTGAACCAAAGACTTCCATAATCTTCTTCCTTCTTCTCTTCTCCTGCAACTCAGCCTTCTCAGCTTCCGAGGGTTGAGTCGGGCGCTCTGCTATAGGTTGTTTTTCTTCTGGGCGTGCCTCTGAACCAAGAAGTTCAAATCGCCTCATTTGTACGTCAAAAAAGCTTGCCATCAGGTCTTCACCGGGTCGCCATACAGATACGAATACCCGCTTGGCATTTCTTGAAATTGTCCTTTACGATACAGTCTATCAGTGCGGTCAAGATAGCGCTTCTTCATTTGCTGTAGGCGTTCCTCGGCCTTTACCTCGTAAATGTTTGAGATCTGACCTTGCCCGTATTGCAAGTAGAGATCCGCGACAGCTTTGTACACCAGGATGACATGGTACTGTGGGGGGATCTGTGGCTCGTCATTGTACCCAACCAGTCGGCCTGGGCGGCGCATATACCGGATCTCGCACTTAATGTCCGCGTCTGGACGCCGGTAAAGACGCATCGTGTCACGAGGCCCTTCGTAGTACAGGGGCCGCGTGTAATCTAATGATCCAGTCCCATCGTCAACAAAGGTTGCAGAGGGAGATGCGGCTGGGACTACTTCTGTAATCTGATACCAGCCAGTGTTTGCGGTTGCATTGCGACGGTAGATTCTCTTTCGATACACATCTGTGCCACTGACGGCAGGCAGCCCCCCAATAGTAATTTTACGATTATTGCCTGAAGCCGCAATGGAATCGCTGACGACCGGGCTTGGCGCGGACTCGATCCCCTCACGCTCAAGTGTCGCGCAGTATTCGTACTTTGTGCTGAAAGTCAATGAGCCGCCGCTACCATCCGTTATAGTGGTCGCAGTGATTGTAAGGTCATTATTGAGTGTGCGATCCGCGTCATCGTCCGTGATAATGATTGTGTCGCCGGACGTTGTGTGATCCAGAAGAAGGCCCTCCTCTGTACGCGAGTCCACATAAACAAGTCTGCGGTCTCTTGAGTTCGCGGCCTGACCAAAGATTTCGTCTCGAATGGTGATGCCAAGAAAGTCCACCATATCCTTTGGCAACTTAATCTTGTCCCACTTTACCTTGAAGGTCGTCACGCCTGACACGGAGGGTCCTCCGGCGAGGTCGGTTAAAAAGGCGTCGGTTGTATTGAGAACAGAATCAATGCGGTACTCGATGCTGTTGGCGGTATCCTCGATTACAGCGCCTTCCATGCCCGTGTGAAGCCATGTTCCTGCTGCTGCGGTCACAGTCTTGCTGTTGTTGGTCAACGTCAGCGTGGTGCCTGCTGCGCCCTCGATGTCAGCATAAAGCTGCTGCTCTGTGCGCTCCTGCAAAAATCGCCAGGGATGAGCGCTACAAATCTCCTCGTAGTGCCTATTGATAAGTCGAACAACATGGGTCTCATGTGTGCTTACGTTTGGGTTGTGGTCAAGTAGACCGTTCACTTCTGATATTAAGTCTTTAAGAATCATGTTCCCTCCTGAAAGAAAGCCCCCCGAGAGTATATCTCCCGAGGGGCCTTCAAGTCACGCAAGCGTGGACTATTAGCCCATCCAACCCTTATCAGTAATAAGGATTGCGCCGTCGTTTGTGGTGCCTGCGAATGCATTCACACAAACCGCGAACGGTTGCGCTGTTGCACCTTCAGTATCCCACTGGCGAACATCACCGTTTGCAGAACCACCAACAGCCTCTCCAATGGAGATTGCTTCGGCAGATGTGCAAGCATCGTTGAATCCAGAAACCTGGATCTGAACAATTCCTAAATCAACAGCCGCAGTCACTGCAACACCAACAGCCAAAGGCGAGTTTGACTCGGCGGTCGCAGTTACAACGAAACCAGCCGCACCATAGGTGTCGGGATCAGGGGTTGCGCTTGTGTCAGTTTCGACCTTCACAACGTCGCCAATAGCAATAGTGCCGTTAGCAAGCGCTGAGACAATCTTTTTGGGGTATGCAATGACGCCGTTTGCGCCATCTAATTTTAATACAGCCATGATAAATCTCCTTTAAAGACTATGATTAGAAGGTTTCGCCGTCGAAAGCAATACCGGATGAACCGAGGTGCTTGGCGACAAGTTGTCCATAAAGACGAACATTCGCAGAACGAACGTCGTACTCACCACTAATCTTCTCGAACGGAGATACATCAAAGTAACCTTCGCTATCAAAGACGTAATGAATGTCATCAAGATTCAGCAAGTAAAAGCTGATGACAGCCGTCGTGTGAGTCGCCGTGTTGGTAGGCATGTAGTATTCGGTTTCCATACGGATACCGTCCCACATTTGGATCATGCGTCCACCGTCAAGCTTTGCCTCATCAACATAACGCTCGTATGCACGGAGCGAACGCTTGAGGTTTTTAGCTCCCTGACGGGAAGCGAGCCAGATGTGAGGCTCTCCACCAGGAGACACAGCAGCAGTTTCAACACGCAAGTCTACAAGTCCTTGAAGACCGTTAGCGTTAAAGCTGCCGTTTACGTCTGCGATTTGGTTCTGCCAACCGGGGATACCAGAATAGGTAGCCTTGGAAACGCCACCAACAGAGTTACCCTGAGCACCAACAGCATTCTCTTCAAGAAAGCCAGCAGCGTAGGTAATACCATTCAAGGTGTTCCAGTCAGCAAATCCGCCAGCGTCTACACCCTCAACCGTTTTACGGAGGAGGTTACGTCGCATAGCGCCCATGACAGCCTTAGTGCGAGAATCAAGGATACTAATCACAGCGGATTCGCCACGATTCTTGATCTCTTCATCTTTAGAGATTGCAATAGGCATAGTGGTGTGAGCAGGAGAGTACACCGCAGGGGTAAGTACGTCTGACACGGTTAGGTTCAGCTTCTCGTATCCAGTCTGAATACGGGTAGCGTTACTGTGCTCACCGAAGCCTAAAGGCTCGATATAGCGGGTTCCACCCTCAACTTTGGGTTGACCTTTTCCATGAACATCTTCATGAACATCAATCAACGCCGTCGTTCGGGCAAGGTTATCACGGAAATCTTCCGCGAGTAGGTACAGGGTTGACGAGAGTAGCTCGTCACTAATGTTAAGGCCAGTGGCCTGTGTAACAGCCATTTTGTTTTCCTCGGGGCTTTGTTATTTAAGGCCAGCCAAACGCTTGGCCTCTTCTTGATTGGCCTTCACCCAAGCATAAAGCTCTTGGGCTCTGGCTCCCTTTGGAGGACCTGAAGTCTTTGCCGCATTCGCCTTAGACTTCCCAATCTGTCGCGCACTAGCCGCTCTAACCTGGCGTTGGCGGGCCTGCACTCGCTGTTGCTCCTGCATGCCCTTTTGTGCCCTCACCAGTTCGTATGCATCGGGTGTGCTTATCGCAAACCCTGACGAACGCCGTTGGCGAATAAGCTCTGCAACTTCCCCACGAAACCTTGCATCCTTCATTTCAGGATGTGATTCCACGAAGTCGCCCAAAGCTAATCGCCGGGTTTCCCGCTCAGAATGCTCAGCAATCGGTTGAACCAATTGACTAAGCTTCGCAGCAGCAGCACGCTCGATGCGTGCTTCGATTCCTTCTGGACTCAGAAGATCTGGTAGCTCCGATTCGGGCTTGGACAGAACTTCTTTAAGCTTGGGGTCATCAATGAGTTTAGCGAAAGCATTCTGACGGACAATAAGAGCACGCTCTTTATCCTTTAATGCTGACACCCTGTCAGTAAATGACGATTCAAGCTCGCGAGCCTTCGATGAATCTCGTTGGCGTTTATTGTGGTAGTCGCGACGTAGATTATGGATGACCTGCTTTGAAAGCGGGTCCAATTTCTCCAGGTGCTCCGGTTTAATTCCCTTGTAAAAACCATCTAACGAAAAAGTCTCGTCTTCAGGTAGTTCCGATGTCAAAAGATCGAATCCTCGATCCGGCTTGTCATCAGCGTTTGTCTCATTGGTGCCCCGAGTCCCTGACTTGCCTTCAAGTTTCGCCGCGCTGTCGTGATCCTGAGCCGCATTAACCTGCTCGATGATGTTGCCCGAGGCTGCATCACTGGTAGCCACATCGGCTACAGGTTGGGCTGAGAGACCATTAGACGCTACGGCTCCACTATCAACAGTAGAGTTGCTCAGTTCCGTGTCTGACATTTTTTCTCCTTACATACAGGCAAGGGCACCTGCATAGAACGATTGTAAAGCTCCACGGCATGTGAAGCAAGAGTGTAAGCTACATGTTTTCTGAAAGAAGCTCTTCGTCTGGCGACATAGGCTCCTCTTCACCCGCTGGCATTGGTGGCGGCTCAGCGCCCTCTGCCATCACTTCTTCACCTGGTGGCGATTGAAGATCTTGCGCAAGCTGCTTATCTTTTTCCATCATCTTAAGTTTACCAGCGGCAGCCTTAAGAGCAGAATCGGAAACTAGCCCTTCCGGTTCAAACATGTACTTTTCGTAGTTACCCTCGGCATCCACAAAGCGAATTGCTTCTATTAAAGCAATAGCTGGTGCGTAAACCTCGGCAGGAAGAGGTTCTGCCCAACGGTCGCCCTTCTGAATCATGTCGGGGTTGGGTTCCCAAGCAGGAATCTCAACATCCGTTCCGGCCAAGGCATCGAGAGTCTTGTCCATCTGATCCGAAAACATTGAAATTGTTTTGATCTTAAATGGTTTCTCTGGCGGTGGAGCACCCATGGCAAGTTCTTGCATTTTGAGATCAGCTTCTTGTGCGCGAAGTTGCTCAACATCTTGCGTGCTCGGCCCCATATCACCCCCGGAAGGGGGGGGCATTGGGGGACCGCCAGGCTCTCCTGGGTATGGAAGGCTTTCTCCGGTGACTGGATCAACTGGCATTTTCTCTCTCCTTAAATCATTCTGGTGGAAGAAGCGTATCAACACGCCCTTCATCTATTGCTTTTCTGAAGTCTTTGTACGCGGGATCATTATGAACTCTGTCATAGTAATCCTTATACGTTTCTTTTTCCTCTTCAACCTTTGATTCGTTTTTTGCTATCTCACCAGCCAAATCCCAATCTCCATCAACAGGAGTCAATCCTCGTTGCCTACAAATCTCGCGGCGGTGGTTTTCAGATGTGAGAGTAACCCCAAGGCCCCGATCATAATAAGGGAACCGGGCCCAGTGCATGTCGAGTTTAACTTTCCAGACGCGGCCAGCCTTTCCATCGCAAGAGTCAAACTCACAAACGACTTCTTGTGGCGCTTTGCCAACAAACCACTCCCAAGTACCGTGGCTACATGTGGCGCATTTGTACTGAACAAGACGTTCTTTCTTCAGAAACTCTTCAGCAGATTTTCCAGTACCGTAAATCGTATGCCCGTTCTTACGTTTTGGTGGTGGTCGCCAATTGAGTTTTCTGTGTTTGGCGTTTGAGCCGCATTCCTCACACTCAATTTCTACCGGGCGTGACGCAATGCTAGTAAAGATCTCAGTCTCGTGCTCACATTTCTCACAATCAAAAGTGTAAATAGGCATTATTGACCACCAATCTGGGAAAGAAGCCCTTCAAGCAAAGCACGTTGCTCATCTTCTGGCAACTGTAACGCTTGCTGAAGCTGTTGGATAACCTCTGGCGGCGCTCCGCCCTGCTGGAAAATCTGAATCAACTGTTCTATTGCCTGTACTGGGGGCATAGACAAAAGCTGCTGAATCATTTCAGGGGGTAGCCCCCCGCCCGCCGGAGCGGACGGAGGACCTTGGGTTGGACCCGCCTGGGGCTGGGGAGGCGGAGCCGCCTGTTGTTGTGGTGGTGGCGGCCCCTGCGGGGGTCCAGGTGGTGGCCCGGCAGGCGCTCCGGCGGGCGGAGCAGCTTCAGGCGGTTGTCCAGGTGGTTGCTGTTCTTTCTGCTGGCCCATTTCAGCTTCTTTTTTGGCTTGCTCTGCGGTCGCTTCTTCCAAAGCAAGAGATAGAGCATCTGGGTGCATGTCTTGTGGCAAATCAAACTTCTCAACCAACGCTTCCATTTGAGCTTTAGCGAGGACAGATTCCGGCCCGCCTTTTTGGACAAGGGCCCAAAGCTGTTGAAGCGGTTGGAGCAACTGAAGAACAGCGTCACGAACAGCCTGGTCTGAGAACGGGGTGCGTCGAGAGTCAACAACCTCAATATGAAAGTCGCCCTCAAGATCTTCAACGGTAATCTCAAGTGTGTCAGGGCCGACCTTAATGTAGATGACATCTGGGGCAGGAGGCATGTCAACGTCAATCTCGGCGGTTGCTTGTACAACAACAGCCTCGCCCTCTTCGGCCTCTTCAGCGACCTCCTCTGCGATCTCTTGGGCTTCCTCTACGACCTCTTCAACCTTGTCCTCGGCCTCGTCAAGCGCGTCTTCTGTCTGCTCTTCTTTCTGTTCAACATCATCTACATCAATAAGTTCCCGCTTGTACTCCATTCCGAAGTCTCTTGCGGGGGCCTCCATTGACGCCACGACAGCGCGGAGAAAGACGTTAACAACCTGGGCTATCCAGTTGTCTTTAATCATTGCGTGTCGCCCGTACTCGGACTCAGTGTAGTCGCGGAGGTTCATGACCTCTGTAGCGGTTGCTTTAGTGACTCCACCATAAGCATTCGGGCTTGTGCCAGCAGCACGCTCAAGGTCGGCCTCCGCCTGCATTTCATACTGCATAATGTTGGGAGATATTGAAGTATTCTGAATAGGCACAATGACATTGTTTAAAGCTCGACCATTCAGCCGACCGTCTTCCACAGGAATCACAAGACCATCAACACCCGCCGTAATCAAACTCATCTGGTCTGCTGTAAGCACGCCATCAAGAGCAAGGTACTGTCGGGAATCTCGACGTGCTGCATTAGCTCGGAAGGACCTAAAGACATTGATCTCTTGGATCTGGGGGAACAAACGTGAAGCATGGCTGATGCCACGCAACGGAAACTCAGGCTCTTGGTTAAAGATCAAAGGCACAATGTGCGGTAAAGGATCTCCTGCCCGAGTTGAATACGGCATGGGGCCACTAAAAATAGGCTCTTCATAATCTTGTTTTTGATCCAGAAGAAAGACTTCAAACTTGCCCCGCATGGCTCCGTCGCCGCCCTCGTAGGTGTCCACAAGGTTGCAGACTTCTAAAACCCGGACAAACAAATCCTCGTCTGCGTTGTATTTATCTTTCCCGGTCTGGCCCTTGCCTCCGCGACGGCTGGATGCTTTTGTTTTTCCCGCGTTACCATCGAGGAAATCTTCTCGCGGTTGACCAACAAGCCCGCTAAGACCGTACTGGTCCTCGACTTCTCGCAGTGGTCTATAATAAACATGGCCAATGAAGCGAGAGTCTTCCTCGTCATAGACATCGGAGTCAAGAACCATCTCCCAATATGGGATGACCCGGAACCACACTCGGTCAAGAACATCTCCAGGGCCATCGTCCACGCCCACTTTGATGCCGGAGCCTGGGTATAACAAGCCTTGTCGAATGGATTTAAGAACACGAAGATGAGTCTTGTTCTGATTCAACCACTTATTGGCAACCAACTCAACCTTGGTTGCGTCTCCACCAAGGGTTGGTCCGGGGCCGACCACAACACGGGCGGCCTTTGGGTATAAGGCAGCAACATACGATTCGATAATTCCGTAAAGACGATTGACTTCAATCTGAATCTGGCTAGGCAGGTCCTGCATTTGGCGGACGCCACCGCCTTGTTGAGTCTCCCAGAACCTGGTTAAATAGGTCTCCTTATAAAGACGCCAGTCTTTGGCTTTTATCTTTGTAGTTTTGTCATGAGTGTCAAGGTGAGCACGAATGACTTTGGGAGAAAGAATGTCGTTTTGAGCCATGGTCTGCCTATTTTGTTTCCATCAAAGGGAATCGATCTTTGATAGCCTCATACTCATCTTTAGAGACATAGCGCAAATCGCCACGTGATAACCCCTCAATAATACGCTCAGCCTGGGCTGGATACCGATTCATTACATCCTCCACTAAACCGTCCGAGTCTATTTCACTCAGCCCCTGTCCTACAAGGGTTTTTAAAACGGAACTCTTAAGAGCCTTAGCCTTAGCCTTTTGTTCGGCCATGTACTCCTTATTGAACTCTGGAAACTCCTCGTTTGCTTTTTGCGCGTGGTACTCCAGCGACTTGTCAGAGTTATCCATAGCCTGCTGATAAGTGTCGCCTTCTTGCAGACGATCCATGACCACCCGTGATTTCCTCATTGCTTCGTTAATGTCATCGTGCGCCATCGCTCCTCCTTATGTCAGCCCATTCATTAGAAGTGAAGTATTCAGTTTCTTTTGTCTCTGGGTAATAAACGCCAATCTCGTCATCCTCGAACTCGCCAGATGCGTTGGTTTCATACGCTATCCCATGGCCCCCTGGCATATCACCAGTCCACGCCAAGGCGAGGTCCTCGTAGAACAAATCGGAGTCGTCGTCCATGAAAGCCTCGATGGCGTTCTTCGCGTTCTTCTTTTCCTCATCGGGCCAGTCGTGTTGGCTTGCCGCGTTGTCGATCTCATCCATAAGATGATCAACCCCGCGTGTCGGGGGCTCATCAACGGGGGGCTCAGGGGTAGGGGTAGGGGTAAAGGTAGGGGGAAGATACCCCCGTCCTTGTGCGGCCCGTTTCCACCAATCCATAGATTTCCGAATTTCGTCCATACCTTTCTCAAATATTTCCATTTTTTCAGGGCTAACTAAATCAGGATCTCTTGCCTCTGGGGAGGTCCAGCCTCTACCTATGGTGCGAATAGTCTCTTCCCATTCCTCCTCTGACATCTCGCCAGCGAGGCCGGGCTTTTTCTTTTTCTTTCTCCGGGTCGTTTCTGGAGGCCCACCCATCAGGCTTTCGCCTGGGCGCGGGTATCGCATCTCCCCTGTTAGTGGATCGTAGCCAGCCATTACCGCCTCTTAGGAGTGATAAGCTCCGTAGCGAGGCCAGCGCCCTCTGGATAAAGAGACCTACGCTTAAAGGTCGCCGTTCGATCCACAGGCCCGGCTCTCTCTGGATCCACAAGACCTTCCAAAAACTGACCCATCTGCGTATCTTGTGACCCTAACTGGCGTTCCCGCCTCGTTTCCCACAAGTCGCGCTGGGATTCCGGCCTCATTCCTTCGTAGAGCATTCCGCTCTGTGCTGGGAAGCCGTCCGAAAGAGCTTGCTGGTCCTTGAATTCGCTCATGGTGGGGTAGCCGCCTTCCTTCCGGGTTCGCGGGCCACGTAAAAGACTACCTTCATACCGACCAGTTCCCCTTTTGAGGTAGCCTTGTTGCACAAGATAATCGTTGTACATTTGTTCTTGTTCTTCGCCTGGGCGGCGCTGAGGAGTCCAGTTAGCTGCGCTTCTTTGAAGGTCGTCGATTGCTTCTTGTGTGGATTCTCCAGAGACATCCCTCATGGCCATTTGGCGAATTTCACTTTCGGAACGATCAGGATCAAGCTCTCTATAGAAAGCCTTCTGTCTTTCGTAATGCGCCCTTCTGTCCTCTCGCGAGCGCATCCGACGATATGGTTTCATGGTGCTCGACACGCCTCGACCAACCGCAGCAAGGCCCTCGGCTGCGACTTCTGGAGAAGTAAGAAGGCCCTTTTCCTGCCTTTCTTCATGACTCGGGAGGAGGCTTGCCAGCGCAGCAGGGGCTTGCGCTATCATTCCCATGCCCTCAACACCCGTGGCTGCGGTGGACGCAACGCCGCCACCTATCGAGTCCTCTTTGTAAATATTCCAGCCAAGCTCTGCTACAAATGCGGCATCGCCAAGCGCTACAAGAACAGGGACAGCCTTAGCGGCTGCGGCCCGGAGCTTGGCCAGCTTTGTGACGACTCCTTCTGTTTGCTCCACCTTTCTAAGGTTTATAATAGCCTCGCTTACCCGTTTTGATTGTTTCCTAAAATGTTCTTTTTGTGCTTCAGACATCTGCGCTGCCAGCTTTTTAACGTCAACCCGCGCTCTCTGCTGGTCCGCAGGGTGTATGACTCTTGCCAGCTTTTCAGGTTCAAATGGATCAGACATTGCAGCCGCCATCTCACGCTCTCGAATTCTAGCGGTCACTTTGGCAACTGGGTCATCGTCCGGCACTCCTCGTGCGCCCCGCCGCTCATCGTCCGGCATTCCTCGCGCTCTCCGCCGCTCATCCTCCAACAACATAAATTTCCTGTTACGCTGATCACGATCCCACTTGCTTTCGGGTTCCGCGTTCAACGCCTCGAACTCAGCTTGAGTCATCTTAGCGTTGCCGCCCTCAAGAATCATCTTACGCTTGCCTTCGGGGGTGTAAAGCTCCCCGTCCCTAATCGTAAGGCCCTCAAGATCTCCACGGCCTTCAGGGATTGGAAGAGCGTCAATGTCTACAATCTCGGGTGCCATGCCCCGTGACAACATATCATCGACATCATCTCGCTTCCAACCGTAACGTGACGGGGTTTTTTCTAGGTGCTCTACAGCAGAACCCTCAACCCAATCGCTTTGGCTTGGAATGCGGCCAAACTTTTGCTTGTACGCTCTGGCCGAACCTAACCGAGTCCTGTCTGGGTACAGTTCCTCGATCTCCTCAAGAGCATCTTGCGCGTCTTCGGCAAATTCCCACCCTGACAATACGCCCCCGGTTTCCCGGTCGTATACATAGTAATCATAATCCGGGTATTTAGTACCAGACCGGAGAAACTCAGGATCATTAAAGCCTTCGTCACCCCCATACATAAGGTTCCATTCGTCTTGCGGACCTGTGGGGGATTGGGGGTCGATTCCGCGCCTAAGAAGGTCGTCATCACTAAGAGGACGGCCCTCCCACTGTGCCTCGACTTCAGTTGGGGTAAAGATGTTGAGCCCAGACTCTGGATCTAAGGCACTGAGCGCCCTTTGATCTGAGGTTGGGGAAACAGTCAAGGACGTGGGTCGCCGGACAGTTTCACCGAACTCATCGGTGTATGTTCCCGACTGCAAGATTGGGTCGGAAGACAATCCTTCAACAGGCACACGCGCCGCGAAACGACCCTCGGGTACTCCAGCAGACCCAGGAAGCTCGCCTGCAATCTTGTAATCCTGAATCAACTGTGGGACTGATTTTCCAGACCGGCGATTTTCTGGGGTTTCCACGAAGTCTATGAAACTCTCCCTTGGAATCCCCTCGCTCTGGAGGAGATCGCCTAAGCTTGGTCGGGCAGCCCTTGCGGCCCTTCCTCCAGCAGCCCTCTCCCCTCGCCTGAGTTGACCCTCTTGGCGTCGGGTCTCCATCTCATGACCGAACACTTCTTCTTCAATGAATGGCTCCGCAACAGTAGAGGCATACCTTTCTTCAAGTTCTCTAAAAGAGCGAGCGCGGCCTTCCTGGGCGGAAGCGTAGGAGGCCCGAAGCCTCTCCTGTGTTTTCGCAAGGTCCTTCTGCGCGTGTTCAAGGTCGTACTCAAGATCGCCTTGGCGGGACAAGTAACCACGCCGGTCTTCTGGACTTAGATTTGCTAGCTCGCTTCTAAGTCTCCGAACCTCTGCTGCTTGTTCGTCATGCAGTGTAAACAGGTCCGATAGTTGCTTTTGTAATGGTGTGGCCATGGCTCTGGCTCCTGTGGGGGGTATTGATTCTTCAAGTAACTGGGTGGGTGTTGAGAACGTGCTGGGCATGCGGTCTTCTGGGCCAATATAAAGCATCCCGCTTGAATCAGTTGGGTATTCTTTTGCGAGAGACTTCCAGACACGCATGGCGGCTGGCTTTGCCTCCGTGCCCGCAGTAGGCCCGGCAGGAAGGTGGGCCGGGGCAAATACGAATCCCCCTGGGTGGTCCCGCTTCAGGTTCTCGATTGCCTGTCGATACATCTCCTTGCCGTGACCCTGGCCTCTTAGGCGGTAGTCGAGTTCAGAATACCAAGCCTTCTCAATGGGAATGCCCTCGATAGGTTCGGGCATGTTGAAGCCTTTGAGCCTCAGATGTCCAACCTGCCTTCCTTGTTGCGTTGGGCGCATTCCTCTAAAGTCAGGGTTCCACTTCCAATCAATAGGCCCCTCCGGGGTGAGCGCCCCTTTGGCGAATGATTCTTGAAGCGCCTCTTCCGCCGCTTGGCGTCTCAGCTTTGCCCGAAACACGGCGTTTTTAAGCTTTGCGTCGGAAACTGGGCGCTTGGGATCAGGCATCTGTTATGGCCTTACTGGGCGAATCAGCCATGTCAATCTCCTTAATATAAAGAAGTTATCACACTCCGAATGGATGAGGCAGCGCTTTTCTCCTGCGCTTAAAAGGGAACGCGCCTAAACCTACAGGGCGGGGCAAGTTTTTAGCATTCCAAGCCGCCAACGCCAGCGCATCGGCAAGGTCGTCGTGGTATCCGTCTCGACCTTCGAGCTTTCCGCCCTCTTCTCGAATGTGCATCAACTGCTGAACGGTCGGTAAATCAGTTAAAGTCAGCGCATCTCCGTCAACCAGGTAGCGTAAGTGACTGTAAACCTGAGCTTTTTTACCAATCGCTCCTCGGCCACCAGTCATTTTAAAGTGGTCTCCGGTGTGTGGATCGTACCAAAGAGAGACGCCCATCTCTCGAATCTTTTGAATAACAACAGGTCCACCGCCTCCTGTATTGTACTCAACCAGCACTCGGGCCTTATTATAGAAGTACGAAAGCTCTCCAACTCGCATCGCAAAGTCTTCAGGGGTCCTCTTGTTCGTTGAAAACGTAGCAACCAACTCCCCATCTTCACTTAAAACCTGTGCAACGGCGTAATCATTTCCTGTTCCCCAACTCGGGTCGGCTCCAATCGCGTAAGCAACACCGTTTTGGGGCTGTTTGTGTATCCGAAGTTCCTTAGAAAGGTCGGGCGGACGCAGTGTACAGACGATTTCGTTCAGATACGCGACGTTAAACCACGAACCGCGTACCTCCATAAACCCTTCTTCAACGGTAAGTGGGTACTCCCTACGGAAACGCTCCTCTCCAATGCCATCAGCGCCCTTGATTTTAGTATGCCGCCAGTACAATTGACAAATGTTGAGCCCATGTAGCTCCTTGAGGTCCCATTCTTCTTGGCTTGGCTCCCAGTTTTTGGGCGGTGCAAGGCTGTACGCATGATGATCAGCCCAACGAAAGAACCGAAAGCAAGCATTTGGGTCGTTTTGCGCATCCAACACCTTCCTATGGAACAAATTTCCGGGTCCATTCGGCGTCGAGGTAACAAAAATACCCTTGTGTGGCCCGTCATGAAGCGTCGAAGTGATGGAAGCCCAGACATCTTCGGCGTTTGGCCAGAAAGCAACCTCGTCAGCATGCAATCTCTGGAAGGTAAAGGAGCGTCCGTGGCCTCGACCACCTGCTGTCAAGCATCTCCACATCGCTCCGGTGTCAGAAAACTCCATTTCCTTCCGGTTCGACCTCGCCATCGGTCGTTGCATCACAGCAGGCAAGCTATCGTGGAAATATTTCAGTCGTCGGAAGATAG
>Ga0315338_1003268_pt1 | contig 14417 bp, 12 predicted proteins | sample ASW8metaG_FD_204518 | JGI IMG/M metagenome (GOLD analysis project Ga0315338, IMG submission 204518) | Ammonia-oxidizing marine archaeal communities from Monterey Bay, California, United States - ASW #8 | ecosystem: Environmental > Aquatic > Marine > Coastal | place: USA: California | collected... | reverse complement strand
TCGGCCTTGAGAAGAATGCGCGCCTTTAGAATCGTTGTGGCCGCTGACTTGCCCTTGGAAATCACTGCATTGAGGTGTTCACGCTCATCGCTCGAAAGCTCGACGACATACTTCTTCCGTGACATCATCCATCACCGCGGCGGTTGAAACAGGAAACCATCGAATCATCGATTCGCTCCGACTTCAAACTTCTTGCGGCTTACTAGGCAAATTAGTCGGTGCAGACCACTAGTCGCCTTCCGGCTGTTCCGTCTCTTCCGGGTCGATTTGATGCCGGTTGATTAGCGGCGCCTGGCAGGCCGTAAAGGCGAAGGTGATGGCGAGCGCTCCGAAAATCTTGTAATTGACCCAAAAATCCGTGCTCTGCGTCCGCCAGACAATTTCGTTGATCACCGCCATGGCCGCGAAGAACAACCCGAACCGCAGCGTCAGCGAGCGCCATCCCTGATCGGACAATTGCCAGGCTGCGCTGAGCAATGGTTTCAGCAATGGACGGCCGACAGCGAGACCGCCGAGCAGAACGACAGCGAACAATGCCTGCACGATCGTCGGTTTCATTTTTATGAACCGGTCGTCGTCGAATATCACGGTCAGCCCACCGAACACCATGACGATGACCGCGGTTACGACAAGGACGATCGGGACGCGCCGCTCGACGATGTACGAGGTCGCCAGGGCCACTAAGGTGGCGGCCATGAACGCGCCTGTGGCGCCAATAAGATCGAATTTGTAATAGGCGATCAGGAATACGCCCAGCGGGCCGTATTCGATCGTTGGCCGCAGCCAGGCAGGGGATTGTTTTTCCATGGACCTGAATATAGGTAGCCGAAGCGTAGGCCGAAAGAGCGCTCTTTGGCGCGCGCGCCGCTGAATCAAATCGTGGTTTGTCGGAATCGCTTTCAGCGACCCAAAAACCGCGTGGATTCGATCTAACTGGTTGATAAAGAGCGGATTCACAAGCGACGACGCCGACGCTGCGGCCGCCTTCCGCGCGCGCAAAGCAGCGCAGCTGGTGGTGGCGGGAAACGGCAGAAACGGCACAGCGCATGGCCCGACCAGCGCGGCTATGGAAATGACACCGGTTTGCGTCAGCAACCTGTCCGCGCCATTTTTGACCACCGAGTTCCAGGTCGCATGCATCACGGCAGCCAGCAGCACAATGCTTACGACGAAGGGGGTCACGATTGCGGCCGTCTACTCAGGATCGAAATCATGCCGGATATCACGCCGCCGCGTACGCCGCGGCAAGCGGACGCAGAGCCAATTAGTCGCAGTTTGTCCGGGCGAAACTGGGATACGCTGCTTGTCGACGGTTCTACTTTCCAACCGGGAGAGCGGCATCATGTTCTACCAATGGAACGATTCGATGAGCGTCGGAGTTCTCTTGATCGACAACGATCATATGGCTCTGATCCACTTGATAAATCGGCTGCATGAAAGCGTCAGCGCCGAGGACAGGTATGACGTCCTCGACGATTTGTTGAACCGGCTGGTCGACTACATCGACATTCATTTCACGCGTGAAGAGCGGATCATGGAGGCCTGCGGTTACACGGAAACCGCCGGGCACAAGGAAGAGCACGGCGTCTTCGTCGACTATATCCGGGGATTGCGTAAAGACTTCAATGCGGATTCGGCGCCGGAACTCGCAGCCGACCTTGCCGAGCACCTGAAGAATTGGCTGAATCACCATATTCTGATCCAGGACATGGCTTATCGCCGGAGCGTCGAGAGCAACCCGAACGCGATACGTATCGCCGAAGCCTTCGGGCCCGGCCTGTACGATCGAATTCGCGGGGCGACGGCGTAAGGTTAACGACCGCCCGACGGGCAATTCGGCACACCGCTTGCAACAGCTTCCATATGGAAATCTGTGAGTGGGAGGCTCAAACGATGACCCGAAACGCCGCGATAGGCTTATTACTGCGTGAAATGGCGGAGGAAATGCCGGTTGTGCTGCGCGCGCTGCCGGACGACCGTCTGTGGAGCATCATGGTCGCCGGCCTTATGGCGGATCACGATGTAGACGAGATGGCGGAAAAAATTGCCGATATGCCGGTAACAGCGACCGGTCCCGCCGACTGGCGCGAGTTCTACGGCGCGATGCGCCAGATGGTTAACGAATCGGCTTTGGTCGCCCGGTAGTCAGCTTATCGAGCCAATGCCGTAGGCGCCGGTGAGCAACCGGCCCGCCGCGAATCGGTCGAGGCCATAGCCGCTGATATCCACATCGGTTGCCTGGCCGAGGACGGTCTGCGCCTGCACCTTGCCGATCGCGGGCGCCAGCTTGAAGCCGTGCCCGGAGAAGCCGAAATTCACCATCAGTCCGCCGACGTCGGGCACGAACCCCAGCACCGGGTTCCAATCCGGCGTGATGTCGTAGGCGCCAACCCAGCTATCCGTCAGCACCGCGTCGCCGAAGCTCGGCATGCGATGCGCCAGCTGCGCGCCCATATGCAGCACGAAATCGTCGCCGATATTCTCGTCCATGCTATCCGGATCGGTGATCGGGTCGCCGTGATCGCCGGTACCGACCAGCACAACGCCGCCGGTGGCGGGCCGGAAATACATCTTGTCCCCGGTCGCCAAGTCTTTGACGATCGGCAGAGTCCGCGCGTACTCGTCACCCGTCTTCAAGGTCAGGACCGAATGCCGCGACACTTCGAGCGGTATGTCGATCCCCGCCGCATCGGTCAGCGACCGCGACCAGGGCCCGATCGCGACGATCACCGTCGGCGCATGCAGCGTGCCCTGGGCGGTTTCGACACCCTTCACCTTGCCGCCTTCGAGGATCAGCGACGTCGCGGGACAGTCGGTCTTGATCGTTACGCCCTTGCGCCGCGCGGCGTTGAGGAAACTGGTCGTCGTCAGATAAGGGTCGGCATAGCCCGAATCCGGCTCGTAACCGATCGTCTGCGCGTCATCGAGCGACAGCAACGGATGGCGCTCCAGCGCCTCTTCCCTGGAAATCTGGAACGTGTCGGCGCCGACACCGGCCTGCATAGCGATGTTGTCCGCCAGTTTCGACGCGAAATCGCCTTCCGGCGCAACGATGATGTAGCCGGTATTGGTGAAACCCGATTCCGCCTCGTCGTCCTCCAGCCAATCCTTGAACTGGCCGAACATCTCGATGCTCTTCACCGTCAGCTGGGTGTTCGTCAGCACCGAATAATGACTGCGCACGATGGCGCAGGATTTCGACGTCCCGCCGGTACAGACCGCGCCGCGCTCGACAACGCAAACCTTCAGCCCGCCCAGCTTGGCCAAATGAAAGGCGGTCGACGCGCCGATCACGCCCGCGCCGACGACGATGGCGTCATAAGTTTCTGCCATAACCCAAATCCCTGCCGTTTCGCCAAACGATAACCGGGGTCCAGACCCGGTGCAATTGCACGGCACCGGCCGCTGTAATATCGTCTGCCCAACTGAAAAAGGGAGAGAACGATGTCGAAGGGCAAGCAGCTACGCGATTTGATGCAGAGCGACGGCATGGTCCTGGCGCCGGGCGCCTATGACGGGCTGACCGCGAAACTGGTCGCCGAGGCCGACTTCTCGGCCGTCTACATGACCGGCGCCGGTACGTCCTGCAGCATGGGCTATCCGGATTACGGGCTGATCACGATGACCGAGATGGTCGCCAATGCCGGCCGCATGGCGGACGCGGTCGACCAACCGGTTATATCCGACGCCGACAATGGCTACGGCAACGAGCTCAACACCTTCCGTACGATCCGGGAATTCGAGAAGGCCGGCGTCGCCGGCGTCCATCTGGAAGACCAGGCCTTCCCGAAGCGCTGCGGACACCTGGAAGACAAGGAGCTGATCCCGCTCGACGATTATGTGGCCAAGATCCGTGCCGCCGCGGACGCAAGGCGCGATCCGGATTTCATGATCATCGCGCGCACCGACTCGCGCGCCTCGCTTGGCTTCGAGGAAGCGGTCCGGCGCTGCAACGCGGCGCTGCAGGCCGGCGCCGACGTGGCGTTTCTGGAAGCCCCGCAGACGATGGACGAAATCGCCGCTGCGCCGCGCGAAATCAACGGCCCGTGCCTGCTGAACGTGGTGCGCGGCGGAAAGACGCCGGAAATCGAATTCGCCGCCGCGAAGGAGATGGGCTACCGCATCGCGATCGTGCCGGGTCTGCTGTTCATCCAGGTGATCGGCGCTTGCGAGCAGGCGTTGGCCGCGATGAAAGCGGAAGGCAAGCATCCGGCCCCGATCGCCGAGATGAGCCCGGGCGGCGCGTTCGCCAAGGCCGGCGCGGCGGAATGGGATCCGCGGCGCGAAATCTACCGGGAGGCCCCGCCGCAAGCGGCCGAATGACCGTTGCGGCCAGCCGCGCACCGGACCTCGCGGCACAGGACGGGCTGAGCGCGTTCGAACGGGCGAAACGCCCGCCGCTGATGCTCGGGCTGTTCCTGCCGATCCAGAATGGCGGCTGGACGATTTCGACCGCGCCGCGCGGCACCGACTGGTCCTTCGACTACAATGCCCGGCTGGTCGTGCAGGCCGAAGAGGCGGGCTTCGACCTCGCCTTCGGGCTGGCGCAATGGCTCGGCGCGGAGGGCCATGGCGGGGCCACGCAATACCGCAAATACACCATCGATCCGCTGCTGGTGACCTCCGGAGTCGCGGCGCTGACCCGCAACATCATGCTGATCCCGACCGTGCATGTGCTGTATGGCTGGCATCCGCTGCACCTGGCCAAGTTCGGCGCCACCCTGGACCACATGACCGGCGGCCGCTGGGGTCTCAATTTGGTGACCGGGTTCCGGCCGAACGAGATCGACATGTTCGGGCTCGACCCGATACCGCGCGACGAACGCTACGTCCGGGCGGCCGAGTTCACCGAAATCATGGATCGGCTGTGGCGGTCGGAAACGGACGTTACGTTCGAAGGCGACCATTGGTCTGTGAAGGACGCCTATGTCTCGCCGAAGCCGATCCATGGCCGGCCGATCCTGGTCAATGCCGGCAGCTCTGACGCGGGATTGGACTACGCCGCGAAATATTCAGACCTGATCTTCATCACCAGCCCCGGCGGCGCGGAAATCGGCGCGGCGCTCGAAACCCTGCCGGCCCACACTGCCAGGATCAAGGCGCGCGCGGCGCAGGAAGGCCGCGAGATCCGCACGGTCATCAACCCGCACGTCATCTGCCGCGAGACGGAGCGCGAGGTAGAACAGGTCTGCCGCACGATCCTCGACGGCGAGGACGCGCCCGCTGTCGACAGCCTGGTCGGCACCATGCGGCAAGGCGACCAGGAGTCCTGGCGCGGCCACGAACGAAACCAGAGGATCATCGGCGGCAATATCCAGGTCTTCGGCACGCCGGAGCAGGTCGTCGAACAGTTCATCGCGCTCAAGGATGCGGGTTGCGACGGGATGCAAATCAACTTCTTCGACTTTGCGCCCGACCTCGCCTATTTCGCCGACAACGTAATTCCGCTGATGAAAGAGGCGGGGCTGCGGAACGCCTGACCGTCCCCCTCACCCTGCCCTCTCCCTCAGGGAGAGGGAATATTAACGGCGATTATTCTCCCTCTCCCTTGGGGCTGAATGGTCATCAAAGCCATTCAGGGTTGGGGTGAGGGGGGAACCGCGACACGATGCCACCGCGCCACGGCTCGCCAAAACACGCGCCCCTCCATACAATGCGCCAAACGAAAATCCACACGCAGAGGCTCCCCATGACCGATCTCGTCACCTTCACCAAGCAGGGCGCCATCGGCGTCATCACCGTCGACAACCCGCCGGTCAACGCGCTGAGCCCGGGCGTGCCGGAGGGCCTGGTCGCCTGCGTGCAAAAGGGAAATGCGGACCCGGACATTAAAGCCATGGTACTGCGCGGCGCGGGGCGCAGTTTCATCGCCGGGGCGGACATCAAGTTCCTGGGCCAGAAGAAAACCGAGGCCGGCCTCACCTACCGCACCATCATCGACGACAGCGACAAGCCGATTGTCGCCGCGATCCACGGCTATGCGCTGGGCGGCGGGCTGGAAACCGCGCTCGCCTGCCAGTACCGGGTCGCCACCAGGGACGCCAAAGTCGGGCTGCCGGAAGTGCTGATCGGCGTGCTGCCGGGCGGCAACGGTACGCAACGCCTGCCGCGGCTGATAGGGCCCAAGGCGGCGCTCGAGATGATCGTCACCGGCCGCCACGTCCCCGCGCCCGAGGCCAGCACGCTGGGCATTCTCGACGATCTGGCCGAGAACCATGACGCGCTGCTCGACACCGCCGTCGCCTATGCAGAGCGTATTGCCGATGTGCGCCCGCTACCGCGGGTTCGCGATGACGACTCGCGCCTCGCCGAGGCGAAGGACGACCCCGACATGTTCGACGCGATGCGCAAGAAGATCGAGCGCCGCGCGCGCAACCAGAACGCCCCCTACCACTGCATCAAATGCGTCGAGGCCGCCGTCTCGATGCCCTTCGAGGAGGGCTGCGCGCGCGAGCGCGAGCTGTTCGAGGAGCTGGTCAATGCCGACGAGGCGAAGTCGCTGCGCTTCGCCTTCTTCGCCGAACGCCAGGCCAACAAGATCCCCGACATCGACAAGGGGACGCAGTCCCGTACGATCGATACGGCCGCCGTGGTGGGCGCCGGCACGATGGGCGGCGGCATCGCCATGTGCTTCGCCGATGCCGGTATCCCGGTCAAGCTGCTGGAGATGAACGCCGAAGCGCTCGATCGCGGCCTCGCCAAGATCCGCGCCAATTACGAGACCAGCGTGAAGCGCGGCAGCCTCGCCGCCGACGCGGTCGACACCCGCATGAACCTTATCACCCCGGCGCTGGAATACGACCTTATCGGCGACGCCGACATCGTCATCGAGGCGGTGTTCGAGGAGATGCCGGTCAAGAAACAGGTCTTCGCCGAACTCGACCGGGTGATGAAGCCGGGCGCGGTGCTCGCCTCCAACACCTCCACCCTGGACATCGACGAGATCGCCAGCGCCACAAAGCGCCCGGCCGACGTACTGGGCACCCACTTCTTCAGCCCGGCCAACGTGATGAAGCTGCTGGAGATCGTGCGTGGCAGCGCCACCGCCAAGGACGTGGTGGCAACCTGCACCGCCCTGTCGCGGCGCATCGCCAAGGTCGGCGCGGTGTGCGGCAATTGCGACGGCTTCCTCGCCAACCGAAGCCGCGCGCCCTTCCAGACCGAAATGAACATCCTCGTGGAAGAAGGGGCGAAACCCCAACAAATCGACAGTGTCATGCTTGACTTCGGCTACCCGATGGGGCCGTTCGCGGTCGGCGATTTGGCGGGGCTCGATATCGGCCACGCCGTGCGCCAGCGCCGCAAGAAGGAAAGCCCGAACGCGTACCGCGCCCTGCCGATCCCCGACCGGCTGTTCGAGATGGGCCGCTACGGCCAGAAGACCGGCGCCGGCTGGTTCGCCTACAAGCCGGGCGACCGCACCCCCTATCCCGACCCCATCGTCGACGAAGCGATCGCCGAAATCGGCCGCGAGCTCGGCCTGCAGCAGCGCGATGACTTCACGGACGAGGAAATTCTCCACCGCCTGCTCTTCGCCAGCGTCAACGAGGCCGCCAAGATCCTGGAAGAGGGCATCGCCTACCGCGCCAGCGACGTCGACGTCATGTGGCTGAACGGCTTCGGCTTCCCGCGCTACCGCGGCGGCCTGATGTTCTGGGCCGACGGCATCGGCGTGAAGCGGATCTACGAGACGATGAAGCAATGGCAGGAACGCTACGGCGACCGCTGGAAGCCGGCCCGGATGATAGAAGAGCTGGCCGCGAGCGGGAAAGGATTTTTGGACGGCTGAGGCCGCGCGATTGCAGCGAAGGGGCGCCGGAGTGCGAATTTACCTGATCGTCAGCCTGATCGCCTTCGCGGCGCTCACGCTGTACGGGATGTTCAGCGGGAAGCTGGCCCTGCCGTAAGACACAACCCGGCCGCGCGCGCGGTCACCCCTGCAGCCCTATCCCTTAGCCGCGGTTCTCTTAGCCGCGGTCCGGCCGCAGGATGAACTCGGTCCGATCCAACGTCGCTGTTTCGGGCCGCCGGATCTCCACCTTGACGCGGTAGATGTCCTTCGGGGCGATCCGGAAATAGTTGCAGTAGGTCACAGCACCGGCCTCGGCGATGGCCACGAGCGGTTTGCGGACGCCGGCCAGCGTGAGCGGCGATATCCTGGCGTCGACCGCGGCATCTGTGATGCGCGCGCCGGTCGCGGTGTCGAACAGGGCGAGCATCACGTGATACACGTTCGCGCCCGAAGGCAGGCTGACCCTGTCTTGCGCCGCGACCCGGCACGGATCACGCTGCAGCGCCGCCGCGGGCATCAGGCCGAGATGAACCGTCATGCCGCCAACCGTCTTAGTCCGGTTCAGCGGATCCGCCGATACCGTGGCCGGAACGAAAATCAGCGCCATCGCCACGACGGCGCCGAACAAGTTGTTGAAGCAGTTTCCAAACATCGAATTACTCCATGTCTGTTCCACCGTCAGTAAACATCGCACGCCGAAACGCCAGCTTCATTGATCCAGATCAATTGGAAAGGGGGCAAAGATCCTGCAGGAGGGCATGCGGAACTATCCGGTCGTCAGCCTGCAGCTCTTCGCGGCGCTGGCACTGTACGGGTTGTTCAGCGGCAAACTGGCGCTGCCGTACGGGAGCGTGGGGACACGTCCGCATCGTCTAACGTCGACACGACAATTTGTGATAGACTGTCGGCATGACGAAGTCCCTCGACCAAGCGATCGCGAAGGTCCGCACGCTCCCTGCCGATCGGCAGGACGAGGCCGCCGCGCTGTTGATGGGCGTGGTCGAGCAAGATCCGGCGAAAGTTCAGCTTAACGCCGCGCAAATTGCCGAAGTCGAAGCGCGCCTCGCCGAGTCCGAGCCGCAGATCGCACTGCACGAAGACGTTCGCGCCTTCTTCCATAAACCCACCGGGTGATGACCCGATGGCGGACAAGCGCGGTCAACGATCTGATGCGCATCCGCGATTACATCACGTGATTTAACCCCGACGCGGCGCAGAACGTCGTCGAACGCGTGTTGCGATCTGTCGACCGCTTGGAAATCTTTCCCGAATCCGGTCGCCCCGGTAACGCGCCGCCCACGCGCGAAATCGTCGTACCGGGCCTCCCCTATATTGTCGTCTATGCGGTCGCCGGCACGGATGTCGAAATCATCGCCGTGTTTCACGCCGCGCGGGATCGACAATAACCGAATTAAAGCCGGCTCCCCGGTTGTTGCAGCGCGGACCAAAGGATCGGCGAGAACAAAGCGTTTTTCTAACCTATAGGTTGCATACTAAGGTCGACAAAAGCCGCAACCGAGGAATCGCACAGGCATGGCCAAAGGGGTTTTCGTCCATCGCGCGGATTCGATCTATGACGATTTCCCGGAAGCGCGCTATCAGTTCCCCAAACGCTATTTGAAGCGCGTGTCACCGTGCGAAGGCGACTGGATCGTCTATTACGAACCGCGCGGCGGCGGCGGGCGGCTCGGCTACAACGCCATCGCCAAGGTGCAGGAGATTATCCCGGACCCCGCCACCCCGGACATGTTCATCGCCGTCATCGAGGCCGGATCCTACCTGCCGCTGGAACAGTTCGTTCCCTTTCGCAGCGAGAATGGCTTTCTCGAATCCGCTCTGGGCAAACCGGACGGCCGTGTGAACGCGGGCTTGATACAATGGGCGGTTAGGCCAATATCGGACCACGATTTTGCGCGCATTCTGCAGGCCGGATTCCCGGACGAAAACCAACTCCTACCACGCACCGACCGCGCGGCCGAACCGCCCGCCGAGACCGGCTTGTCGGAAATTCAGGACCCATTCGGCGAAGACAGCGAGCGCGTCCGGGTCGAACAAACGATCTCGCGAGTCAGCCGGAGCCGCGTTTTCCGAAAACATGTCCTGGAAGCCTACGACAGCCGCTGCGCCCTCACCGGGCTGAAATTGATCAACGGGCACGGCCGGGCGGAAGTCGAGGCGGCGCACATAAAACCGGTCGAGCATAATGGCCCGGATGTCGTCCGCAACGGCCTCGCCCTCTCCGGGACCGCGCATTGGATGTTCGACCGCGGCTTGATCAGCCTGTCGGACGACGCCGAAATTTTGGTCTCACGGCAGGCCAACGATCCCGCACAGATTTGGAGCCTCGTGAAGGAGACCGGGAAAGCCAATATTCCGAGTGCGCCCAAAGACCAGCCGCATCATGTGTATTTATCGTGGCATCGTGAGCACTGCTTCAAGCATTAGGTATTGGGTTCCCATTACCCCAAGCCAACGCCACGTCACGGCCGAAACCTGGCGCGCTACCCGCCCGCTTTGATTCAGTTCCGGTATTGTCTAACCTCCGTAACAACAATCACGCGGCCGGCGGCGTTTGGCGAAAGGACACCACATGGCGAACCGGAATTTTCACGATGGCAAGCGGGAACATGCCGTCTCGCTGAGCAACGCGCAGCAGACGGCCAGCTACGATACGATCGCGGTGACGCCGGTCAATCGCGTGATCGGCGTGGAGGTGGACGGCGTCGATATGACCCGGCCGGTGCCGGCGGCGCAACTGGCGGACCTCAACCAGGCGCTGGCCAACCACAATGTACTGTTCTTTCGCAATCAGCCGGAACTGTCGGCGGAACAGCAGATCGCCTTTGCGGGCAATTTCGGGCCGCTGCACATTCATCCCAGCGCGGCCAAACACGAAGAGTTTCCAGAGCTGTTCGTCATCCATACCCATGGCGCGTCGGTCGTGAACAACGGCTCCGACTGGCATAGCGACGTCTCCAGCGATCCGGAGCCGCCGATGGCGACGCTGCTGCAGCTCCACCGCACGCCGCGCCTCGGTGGCGATACCATCTTCGCGAATATGTATGCGGCCTATGACGCGCTGTCGGACCAGATGAAAACCTATCTTCGCAGCTGCCGGGCCCTGCACGACCCGGAACGGGCGCACCGGGGCCGGTTTGCCGAAAAAGGCGTCGACGACCGGGACAGAGCGTTCACCAACGCGATCCATCCGGTCGTCCGGACGCACCCCGTATCGGGCCGTCAGGCGCTGTATGTGAACGAGGTGTTCACCCAGCAGATCATGGATATCCCGGGCGAGGAAAGCGACGCGATACTGTCATTTTTGTTCCAGCACATGACGCGCCAGGAGTTTCAGGTCCGCTTTCAGTGGCGCGACAATTCGGTCGCCTTCTGGGACAACCGCTGCACCCAGCACCTCGCGATGTGGGACTATTGGCCGGAGGAGCGCTACGGCCACCGGGTGACGGTCAAGGGCGATGCGCCCTTCTTTCGGCCGCATTAGGCGGCGCGCAGGGGGTGTCAGGCCCTAAGCACCGACGCCCTAGGCTTGCAGCGGGACCGTTCCTCCTATAGGGGGTGGGGTTCATCCATAATTTACCGGTTTGCCGGTATCGCGAACCCGTTGCTGGAAGACACATGACCGTATTCGAAGGCGCCGTTCCGGCGCTTGACCAAGCGTTGACCAAACGGGGCTATGAGGCCCTGACCCCGGTGCAGGAAGCCGTGCTGGTGGCCGATTTCGAGCGCGCCGATTTGCTGGTGTCGGCGCAGACCGGGTCGGGCAAGACGGTGGCGTTCGGGCTGACCCTGGCGCCGACCCTGCTGCAGGGCGCCGAACGGTTTTCCCATGCCCCCGCCCCCCTGGCGCTGGTCGTCGCGCCGACGCGCGAGCTGGCGCTGCAGGTCAAGCGAGAGCTTAGCTGGCTGTACGAGATGACGGGGGCCAGCCTGGCGTCCTGCGTCGGCGGCATGGACATGCGCACCGAGCGCCGCGCGCTGGAACGCGGCGCGCATATCGTGGTCGGCACGCCGGGCCGGCTGCGCGACCATATCGAGCGCGGGTCGCTCGACACCAGCGCGTTCCGGGCCGTGGTGCTGGACGAAGCGGACGAGATGCTCGATCTCGGCTTTCGCGACGATCTGGAATATATACTCGGTTCGGCCCCGGCCGAGCGCCGCACCCTGATGTTCTCCGCCACGGTGCCGCGCCAGATCGCCGCCCTGGCCAAAAAGTTTCAGCGCGACGCGGTGCGGATCAGCACGACGGCGGAGCGCGAACAGCATGAGGACATCGAATACCGCGCCCTGACCGTCGCCCCCAACGACCGCGAGAACGCGATCGTCAACGTGTTGCGCTATTACGAGGCGACCAACGCGCTGGTGTTCTGCGCAACCAGGGCCGCCGTCAACCGCATGACCAGCCGCTTCACCAACCGGGGCTTTTCGGTCGTCGCCCTGTCCGGCGAGCTGAGTCAGAACGAGCGTACCCACGCGCTGCAGTCGATGCGCGATGGCCGCGCGCGGGTGTGCATCGCCACCGATGTGGCGGCGCGCGGCCTCGATTTGCCGAATTTGGAACTCGTCGTCCATGCCGATCTGCCGCGCAACCGCGAAGGGCTGCTGCACCGCAGCGGTCGGACCGGGCGCGCCGGGCGCAAGGGCGTCTGCGCGCTGATCGTGCCCTACAACGAACGGCGGCGGACCGAACGGCTGCTGCAATTCGCCAGCGTCACAGCCGACTGGGCCAAACCGCCCTCGATCGACGACATCGCGCGGCGCGACCGGGAACGGCTGCTGGAGGACCCGGCGCTGACCGAACCGGTCGGCGAGAGCGAACAGGAATTCGCGCAGGAGCTCCTGGATCGGCACGGCGCGGAGCGGATCGCCGCCGCGTTCCTGCGCCTCTACGCCAAGGACCGGACCGCGCCGGAGGAGTTGATCGACAACGGGCCGCCCGAGCGCAAGCCGAATCGTCGCGACGATTTCGAGAACGGCGTCTGGTTTTCGCTCTCGGTCGGCGCCAAGCACCATGCCGAGGCGCGCTGGCTCGTGCCCATGCTGTGCCGCGCAGGGCAATTGACCAAGCGCGACATCGGCGCGATCCGCGTGCAGCCGGCAACGACCCATGTCGAACTGGCGCCGGACTGCGTCGAACGCTTCCTCGAAGCCGTCGGGCCCGAAGGCATGGTCGAAAAGACGGTTTCCATCACCCGCCTCGACAAACCACCGCCCCAGCAGGGCCGCCCGCGCGGCACAAAACCCTACGAGAACAAGCGGCCGCCCCGAGAACGCAAGTTCGAGCCCAAGCCCGAGCGCAAATTCGACCGTAAGCCCGCCGACCGGGGCGACGCCGAACCGAAGCGCAAATTCGAGCGCAAGCCCGCTGCAACCGCGCCCACGCCGCGCCCGGAAGAGGATCCCGCGCCAAAACCCGCCCCCGCCCCGCGCCGGGAAGAGGCGGCGCGCACCACCGAGCCAAAACGGAAGTTCGAACCCAAACCCGCTCCAACCGCGACGGCGCCGCGCTCGGAAGAGGCACGCGCCGCCGAGCCGAAACCCCGCGCCGAGCCGCGCAAGAAATCGGCGGATGACGGCAATTCGAAGAAGGGTTGGGCCAAGGCCAAGCCGAAGAAAAAGAAGCCGCCGCGGCTCAAGCTCGGCGACAAGCCGGAACGCTCGGCGAACCGGGCCGAAAAGGGCGGCTACGCCCCCCTGAAACGCAAGAAACCCAAGAAGAAAATGGTCCGGACGATCGAACGGCCGAAGAAGAGCGACTAGTGTCCTAGCATTCCGTCCCCGCCGCGTGCCCGCTCGCGGTGGCGAACAGCATTTCTTGCGGCGCGCGCGCATCGCCGACCGGAACCACCTCGATGCCGGCGTCTCGCAGCGGCCCCGCTAGCCCGTCATCCGGCGCGCGCGGGCTGGCGTAGGTCAACAAGGCCAGATCCTCGATCACCGTCACGTCGCCGTTATAGACATTCACCAGTTCCAGCCGCCCCTCGGCGCAGGCATCGCTCCAGCGCGGTTCGGCCAGGGTCACAATCTCGATGCGCTGTTCGGCCATGCGGCGCAAGATGCCCTGGCGGGTGACCAGCTGCACGTCCACGGCAATGCTGTCGCGCGGGGTGACCAGGATCGTGCGGCCGAAGCGCGCTTGAAGCGCCTCGGCGGCGGCGTAAGTCGCCTCGGTGTGATCGGTGTCGTACAGCACGGCGGCGCCGGGCTGGCGGGTGTTGAGCGGCAGGATATGCGGCATCGTGGCGCGCAGATCGCCGACCCAGCCCTCCACGCGAACGTCTTCGGGCAGCCAGTCGGGCGGGATCATCGTCGACCCGGTCGCCAGGATCACGCGATCGGGCTTAAGCGCGACGATCTCCGCCGCCATGGCCTTGCGGCCGAGCACTAGCTGCGCGCCGGCGCGCTTCGCCGCCACCGATTGGTAGTCGTAAATCGACGAAATGGTCTCGCCACCCGGCAATCGTTCGCGCAGCCGCGCCTTGCCGCCGACATCGTCCGAGGCGCCGAAGACCGTCACGCTGTGACCGCGCGCGGCGGCGGTCCCGGCGGCCTCCATGCCGGCGATACCGGCGCCGACGACGACAATGCGCTTCGGCGCAGCCGCCGG
>Ga0315338_1003266_pt1 | contig 14427 bp, 12 predicted proteins | sample ASW8metaG_FD_204518 | JGI IMG/M metagenome (GOLD analysis project Ga0315338, IMG submission 204518) | Ammonia-oxidizing marine archaeal communities from Monterey Bay, California, United States - ASW #8 | ecosystem: Environmental > Aquatic > Marine > Coastal | place: USA: California | collected... | reverse complement strand
GCGGGCCCGCGCCATCGCCCGCCGGCTCGACGCTGGCCTCGCAATCATCGACAAGCGCCGCGAGCGCGCCGGCGTCTCGGAGGTCATGAATATTATCGGCGAGGTCGCCGGCCAGCACTGTATTATGGTGGACGATATTGTCGACTCGGCGGGGACCTTGTGCAACGCCGCCGATGCGCTGGTGGCCGCCGGAGCCAAGACCGTCGCCGCCTACGTGACTCACGGCGTGCTCTCTGGGGGCTCGGTTTCGAGAGTGGCAAGCTCGGCTCTGGAAGAGTTGGTGATCACCGATTCCATCCTCGCCACCGACGCTGTTCGCGTCGCCCCCAACGTGCGGCGTATCTCCATCGCGCCCCTGATGGGCGAGGCCATCCGGCGCATTAGCACAGAACAATCGGTCTCGAGCCTATTCGACTAGACGCCGCCCGGCACGATCGCCGGCAAAGGAGTTCCAGATGCAGGAAATAACGAGCTTTATCGCCGAAATTCGCGGCCAAGGTGGACGCGGACGAGTGCGCGAAACTCGGCGCGCCGGTCGCGTGCCCGCCATCGTCTACGGTGGCCGGGAAGATCCAGTGATGGTCAGCGTCGGTCTCGCCGAACTCGCGCGGGCAATGGACGTTGGCGGTTTCACTAATCGGCTCTACGACCTTGTGGTCGCGGGCGAAAAGCAACGAGTCTTACCGCGCGAGGTCCAACTCGACCCGGTCTCCGACATCCCGTTGCACGTCGATTTCCTGCGCCTCAGCGCCGACGCTGAGATCACTATCATGGTGCCGACGGAGTTCATCAATGACGAGGAGGCGCCAGGTATCAAGCGCGGTGGCGTGGTCAACGTAGTCCGCCACCAGATCGAGGTGCGGTGCCGAGCCGATGCGATTCCCGAGATCATCACCATTGATCTCGCCGGCTTTGACATCGGCGATTCGATCCACATGAGCCATGTCACCCTACCCGACGGCGTGGACCCGACGATCACCGATCGTGATTTCACGATCGCCACGATCGCCGCACCGACCGTCTTCGTGGAAGAGGTCGAAGAGACAGAGGAAGAAACCGATCTCGAAGGCGAAGCGCTTGAAGGCGAAGGCGAGGGCGAAGGCGAGGGCACCGGCGCCGAAGACGCCGACACGAACGAGGAATAAGCCTTCATGCTGCTCCTGGTAGGCCTGGGAAATCCCGGGCGGGAGCACGCCGGCCACCGGCACAACGTCGGCTTCATGGTGGTGGATGCGATCATCGACCGTTTTGGGTTGGGGGTGCCCAAACGGCGCTTTCATGGCACCGTCGTCGAGGGCCGGATCGACGGCGCCAGGGTTCTCGCGCTGAAACCGCTAACTTGGATGAACCGATCCGGCATCGCGGTACTCGAGGCGGCGCATTATTACCGGCTGACGGCCGCCGAGGTCATCGTCTTCCACGACGAACTTGACCTGCGGCCCGGCAAGATCCGAGTAAAACGCGGCGGCGGCAGTGCTGGCCATAACGGATTGCGCGATATCGACCGCCACCTCGGCAGTGATTACCGGCGCGTGCGCATCGGGATCGGTCATCCAGGAAACCGCGACAATGTCATGCCCTATGTTCTCCACGACTTCTCCAAAGCCGACCACGAGTGGCTCGACGAGGCATTGGCGAGGATCGCGGCGGCCACGCCGCTGTTGGTCGCCGACGATGACCCTGGTTTCATGACCAAGGTGGCCCTTTTGGTCGGCCCGCCACCCCGCAAAACGCCTCCCCCATCGGCAGCCTTGCCCGATGGGACCGGAGCCGGCTCCACGCCAACCCCCGACGAGGACGATTGATGGGCTTTCGCTGCGGCATTGTTGGCTTACCCAACGTCGGCAAGTCGACGCTGTTCAATGCACTGACTATGACCCAGGTGGCCACGGCAGCTAACTATCCCTTTACCACCATCGAACCCAACGTCGGCCAAGTCGCGGCGCCCGACACGCGGCTTGGCCATCTGGCTGATATCACCGGGTCACCGCGAATTATTCACGCCCAGCTCGGCTTCGTCGATATCGCCGGCCTCGTGCGAGGGGCGAGCAAGGGTGAGGGCCTCGGCAATCAGTTCCTCGGCCACATTCGCGAGGTCGACGCGATCGTCCACCTCCTGCGCTGCTTTGAGGACCCGGAGGTGAGTCACGTCCACGCCGTGGTCGATCCCGTGTCCGACGCCGACGTCGTCGAGACCGAACTCATGCTCGCCGATCTGCAGTTCCTCGAACGCCGTCACGAGGTACTTGCCAAGCGGTTCCGGGGAGGCGACAAAGAAGCCCGCGTCGAGCTCGAGGCCCTAGAAGGCGCGCTTGAGGAGCTGCGCCGGGGTCGACCGCTCCGCGATTTGCCGGTTGAGAAAAGGCAAACCCCCGCCTTGCGTGCGCTCAACCTGCTTTCTGCCAAAGCCGAGCTCTTGGTCTGCAATGTCGAGGAAACGGCCGCCGCTCTCGGCAACGCCCATTCGCACGCCGTCGAGACCTACGCACTTCAACGAGGTTTGCCAGCACTGACCGTATCGGCGACTCTCGAGGGCGACATCGCATCGCTTGACGACGCCGACGAGCGCGCCGCGTTCCTCGCCGACGCTGGCCTCCCCGCGTCCGGCCTTGAACGCCTCATCGCCACAGGTTATCGCCTGCTCGATCTCACCACCTTCTTCACCGCCGGCGAGACCGAAGTCCGTGCCTGGACCATCCCCACCGGCGCCTCGGCGGTCGAGGCGGCCGGCCAGGTCCACACCGACATGGCGCGTGGCTTCATTCGTGCGGAAACCATCGATTGGCAGGAACTAATCGCCTGCGGTGGGGAGGTAGGCGCCCGCCATACCGGCAAGCTTCGTCTCGAGGGCCGCGACTATGTCGTCCGCGACGGCGAGGTGTTGCGGTTTAGATTCAGCGTCTAAGTAGGGTCCGAGCCGGCGCCGGTGTATAGTCCGCTCGACCAAGGGCACAGGGAGAAAACCATGGGTGAGTCGATAACCCTGACGGCCGAAGACGGACATCGGTTCGACGCCTATTTGGCCAAGGCGGCGGGCGACGTCAAAGGGCGGCTCGTCGTGTTCCAAGAAATTTTTGGCGTCAACAACCATATCCGCAACGTCTGCGACCGTTTCGCGGCTGACGGCTACATCTCACTTGCACCGGCGCTGTTCGACCGCGCCGAGCGCAAGGTCGAACTGGGCTACACCGCCGAAACCATGGAACAGGGCCGTGCGCTGCGCGCGCGCATCGATTGGGACGACACGATCCTCGATGCTCGCGCCGCGATCGATCATCTGCGCAGCGAGGGCCCGGTCGGCGTCATCGGCTATTGCTGGGGCGGCTCGGTGGTATGGCTCGCGGCCTGCCGAATCGAAGGTTTAGCTTGCGCTTCGGGCTACTACGGCGCCCAGATCGCGATGTTCAACGACGAGCAGCCAACGTGCTCGACCATGCTCCACTTCGGCGAGCACGATCCCTTTATCCCCCTAGACGACGTCGAGAAGGTTCGCGCCGCGCATCCCGATGTCACGGTCCATGTCTACAAGGGCGCCGACCACGGGTTCGAGTGCGACGAGCGCGCCACCTATGACGAGGCGAGCCGCGATCAGGCCCGCGCCCGCAGCTTGGCGCTGTTCGCGCAGCACATGAGCTGAGCCGAACGGCCCGACGGCCCGTCGAACTTTATTCGCCCTCGAAGGCGCACAGCGTGGTGACCGCGTGGCCGGCGTCCTCGAGCCGCTGCCGACCGCCGAGGTCGGGCAGATCGATGACGAAAGCGCAGCCAACAATGTGGCCGCCGGCCTGCTCGATCAATTGTATCGCCGCCGCCGCCGTACCGCCTGTGGCGATCAGGTCGTCGATCAGGAGTACCCCCTCGCCGGCGGCTACGGCGTCGGTGTGAATTTCGACGCGATCAACGCCGTATTCCAGCTCATAATCCTGCCCGATAGTCATCCACGGCAACTTGCCCTTTTTTCGCACCGGTACGAAGCCTCTTCGCAGGTGATCCGCGACCGCGCCGCCGAGAATGAAGCCGCGCGCCTCGATGCCGGCAACCTTATCGATGGGCTGGGCGGAGTACGACGCGACCAAACGTTCGATGGTGAGGTGAAATCCCTGTGGATCGAGCAGCAGCGTCGTGATGTCGCGAAACATAATCCCAGGTTTGGGATAATCAGGGATCGTGCGAATCCGAGACTTGATCGGCATCGCCTGACCGACCTTAGTTGGCCGCCAAAACGCGCCCGGCGACCGCATCCAAGTCGTTGAGCATCGCCGGTTCGCGAGCCTCGGGAGGCGTGATCAGCGCGCTGTCGAGCGCCCGATCGCAGCCATAGGGGCAGGCGCGAGGGCGCGTCGCGAGGGCTGGCGCGACACCCTTGATCAGTCCTCGCGCCTTGTCGCTATTGTCGGTTAGCACGCGAATGATATCGGCGACTTGGACGTGGTCGTGGTCAGGATGCCAGCAATCGAAGTCTGTGACCATGGCGACGGTCGCATAGCAAAGTTCGGCCTCACGGGCGAGCTTAGCCTCGGGCATATTCGTCATGCCAATGACCGCACAGTCCCACGATCGATAGAGGTTGGACTCGGCTAGACTTGAGAACTGCGGCCCTTCCATCACCATGTAGGTGCCGCCCCGAGCCACGGGCACCTCGGCGCCCCGCGCCGCGCGCTCAAGTGCATCGCCAAGTCGAGTGCAGACCGGATGCGCCATCGAGACATGAGCCACCATTCCAGGCCCGAAGAAGGATTTCTGGCGGGCGAAAGTGCGGTCGATGAACTGGTCGACGATGACGAAGGTGCCCGGCGGCAACTCCTCCCGAAACGAGCCCACCGCACTCAACGAGATCACATCGGTGACGCCAACCCGCTTGAGCGCGTCGATATTGGCGCGATAGTTGACATCGCTCGGCGAAAGTCGATGGCCGCGACCGTGTCGGGGCAGGAAAACCAGCTGCTGGTTATCGAGCTCGCCAAACAGCAGTTCATCGGAAGGCGCGCCGAATGGCGATCGCACCTGTCGCCAGTGCGGATTTTCCAGTCCATCGATATCGTAGACGCCGCTCCCGCCGAGCACACCTACAACCGCTTGATACGTTATCTTGATGTCCGTGCCCTACGCCATTCGCGCGGCCAGTGCCACGGCTGCGAACTTGGCCGCGCCGCAGCTACTGGCCGGTGTTCTTGCTCCGAAGCTCGTTCAAGAGGCCCTCGACGGTGCCTCCGTTCTTTTGTATCACGGCCGCGAACTCATCACGCTGGGTCAGCGCCATGCTGACTCCTTCCAGCACGACGTCAACGATGCGATAACTATTATCGATCCTCCTGATCCTCCAGTCGACCCGAACCGGCGGAAAGTTCGGATCGAGGATTTCGCTGCGCACCAGAGTGTCACCATCGCCATCGGCGATGGTGCCGACCACGCTAAGTTGCTCGCCGCCGTACCGGCCTAGACGACCAACGTACGTCCTGACGATGAACTCTTCGAAAAGGACCCGGTATTCCGCGCGCTCGTCGCGCGTCGCGCGTCGCCAGTAACGGCCAAGCGCGAACCGCGCGATGGCATCGAGATCAAATCCCTCGTCCAGCATATAGCGAAATCGGGCCTCGCGCTCACCCTCGCTGAGCGAGGCGTTCGAGAGCATGCGGATCGTCCGGTCGCCGAGAGTGGTGACAAACTCGACGGGACCTTCAGCGCCATCCTTGGCAAGAGCCGCATCCACGCCCGTCGCCAACCACGGCAGAACGCACAATACCGCAAGGAACGCCCTAGCCCTGCCGCCAATCATCGATCGGGCTATTCGGTCGCGCTGGAAAGCTTGTCGATGCCGTCACCGTCCTCGAACGTGATCTCCGGCATCATTGGCATCTCGGACGCCTCACCATTCCTGATCTCGTCCATACGTCGCTGTCGGTACAGACTGCGGATGGTGGCATAAAAGTCGATCGACGTTCGCTCTATCTCATCCAGGGTCTCGATCAAGCCCGAGCGCGAGTCTACCGCGCGGACGCCGAAGCGCACATAGGAGAGCCACTCAGCATCCTGATTGTCCAGGATGTAGCTGAATGGATCGAGGAAATAGTCGACAGCCAGGCCGACCGATTCACGCGGCGGGGATGGTCCCAGCACAGGCAGCATAAAGTACGGCCCTGCATCGACACCCCACACCCCCAGGGTCTGGCCAAAATCCTCATCGTGTTGGGCTAGGCCAACCGTCGTCGCAGGATCGAGCAGCCCGCCGATGCCCAAGGTCGAGTTCATAATAAACCGAGTCAGTGTGACCCTCGCCCGATCGGGACTTCCCTGCAGCACATCGTTGGCAAGAATCACTGGCGCTTCGAGGTTGTCCATGAAGTTCCGCACCATGGAGCGGCCCGGCGCGGGGATGACGGTGCGATAGCCTATCGCGACGGGACGCAGGACCGCTCGATCGAGACCAAGATTGAACGCGAAGATGCTTCGGTTAAGTGATTCGAGTGGATCGTTCGCGGCTTCGAACTCGGCCCGGGCATCCGGGTCTTCCGGCGGCGTAGCACAGCCCACCATCGCCGCGACCGCTATCAGTCCACACCAGCGCAGCAAACCACTAAAAAATACGACTGACTTCATATGAGATCAACTCGGCAAATAACTGCTGGCCTCACCATCGGAGCCCGTGTGCTGGATGGGCGCCCATGTGCTGGCCGACCTATCACGGTGCATACCTGCAAATTCACCCCTCCGGCTACTCACATCCCAGACGCCGGCCGCCACCGAGAACAAACGCGAGAGATTTCCTACCACAACCCCATACTGGTGGCCAGATGGGCCGCCCCGACCTCGATACGATGACAACGCCTGTTGCCAAAATACCGCGCATGCCCGCCCGGCGCTGGCGAAAGCATCCCGCCTACACAGGTGCCACGAGCTGTGTTTTAGTGCCCACGCCCCCACCCTACGCCAAGGAGCTATCAATGCCGGATACCACCGCTGAAGGTGTGCTCAAGTATGTTTCCGAAGGCCAGCTCGAGCGCACGCTGCGCCAAGGGCGCTTCGCGGTTACAGCCGAGATCACGCCGCCGCTCTCATCGGACGCGAATTTGCTGCTCGACAAGGCGCGGCCACTGCGCGGCCTGGTCGACGGCGTCAACGTCACCGATGGCGCCAGTGCGCGCACCCACATGGCTAGTCTGGCGGCGGCAACCATCCTCGCCCGCGATGGCATTGAACCGGTGCTTCAGCTCAACACCCGCGACTACAACCGCATCGCCTTGCAGAGCAGCCTGATCGGGGCGGCCGCTCTCAGCATCCACAATGTCCTTTGTCTGACTGGCGATCGTCCTGAGGCCGGTGACCAGCCCGATGCCAAAGCAGTCTTCGACCTCAAGAGCAGCGAGCTGGTGGCCTGCGCCGCCACTATGCGTGATGAGGCCAAGCTGCCTTCAGGCCGCGCGATCGAGGTGCCGCCACGACTTTTCATTGGTGCCGCAGACAGCCCGATCGACCCGCCGCCTGACTGGAGACCCGAGGCGCTTCTGGCCAAAATTGCCTCCGGCATCGATTTCGTCCAAACCCAGTTTTGCTTCGATGCTGGGGTCGTTCGCCGCTATGCCGCGCGCCTGATCGAACTTGGGCTGACCGAGCGCCTCTTCGTCTTGATTGGGATCGGCCCCCTGGCCTCGGCGCGGTCCGCGCTCTGGATGCGCGAGCATTTGTTCGGCACGATCATTCCCGATTCGCTGATCAACCGTTTAGAGAGCGCCCAGGACGAGCGAGCCGAGGGCCGGCGCATCTGCGTCGAACTTATCGCCGAGCTTCGGGATATCCCCGGCGTGGCCGGCGCACATCTGATGGGCCCACTCAATGCCGCGGCGGTCCCCCTGGTTATCGAGGAATCGGGTGTGCGGCGCGCGAGCGCCTCAAGCTAGCTCGGCGTGGGCGTCTACGACTGGCGCCGGCTGACAGCGAAGGACTCGTCGTTGAACCACAGGCCGTTGTATTTCTGCAGCACCCGCCGCGTCGGCGCGAGGTAGGCGCCGCTGGTCATCGCTTCCGTTAGCTGGCGATCGTCAATCTGGGCGACATACGCCGCCGCGTTCCATGCCGCGAGCAGCGTCGAGGTGCCGATACTGCTGAGTTCCGACGGCAAGAAGTGCAGGTTGTATCGGAAGATCGATCGATTGTCGGGATAGCCGTGGAATCGCAGGTCCGGATGGGCATCCTCCAGGACCCCGCGCATATTGTCGATCAGCGCCTCTCGCCCGGTCTGGAATGGCGCCTCATCGGGCCACAACTCATTGATGATCTCCATGCCAGGATCGTTGCCGTAAGATTGGATCACCAACATACGGCCGCCGGGCCGAATCGCTCGGGCGAGCGGCGCCAACACATTGCGGACCTTGGCCTCGGCGTCGAGACGGGCGCGAAACGGCTGTGAGGCCATGACCAAGTCGTAACCATGCTCCTGGCGCCCCGGCTGTGGGATGACACGATCGAGCTGGAAACGCTGATCCTCGCGATAGAGCACCAGGACCGAAGGGCGGACGTAGAGCGGATTGCCGGTGCGCTCGCTCGAACGCACTTGCCAACCCTCCGCCAGCGTTGGCTGCAAGTTCCTGATTTGCGCGTCGAAGTCGTGCGCACTGTTTCCGCTTAGGGGTACGTCGAACCAGTTGAGCTGCGCCGCAGCCTTGGCGGAGTTCGGGGTCAGCCATGGCGCCTCTGAATAATACAGATTGGTGAGCACCAATACCGTCTGTGGATGCTCGCAGAATCGATCCGCCATTTTCTCGAGGCTGAGCCGGACATCCTCGAGGCTAATTTCCTTGCCGACAACGAACAACGGTACGGTCGGAAACTGGCTATGCGCGTGACGCAGCACACGTGTGAGCACGGTCGCGTCGCCCATGCCGGCATCGAAAATGCGTAGCGCCGGCGGCAACGGCGCGAGCTGCGCAAGCTCCTGGCCGACCTGTTCTGCTACCACCCACTTCTCACTGCACGTAGTGACGAACAGCAAGTATTTTTCGCGATTGTCGAAGAAGCGGAAGTGCGCCGCGCCCTGATCAGGCGTTGCGGCGGCGTCACTTTCGTGAGGGGCCGCAGCCGACGTGACCTTTGCTGTCACAATATTAGTCTCCCTATGCGAGGGGTGAGATTATCGGGGAGCGGTCGCCGCCTCGCAACACGGCCCCCAGATCGATCAAGCTTTTTCGCCTCGTACGGAGGCGCTACCATGCGCCGCATCGAGACACTACTAGACTCGCGAAGCGCACCAGCCACGCCAACACAAAACCCACGCCCCCATCGCAAAAACAACCGCGTCTATACCGGCTGCCCAAGCGGTGCGCTCGCGAGCACGCCGTTGATCCATGCGGAGCGCGGCGGATGCCCGTGTAGCACTTCGTGCTGCAGCGAGCCGTGCCAGGCGATCAACCAGGCGCCAAACGGGAGGACAAGCCACCATGGCAGCGCCTAGCAGCACCACGTCACGGCGACCCAACCAGCGTGGACGGCGAGCACGACCAACCAGGTAGGCCCCTCGATTCGGTGCCATGCGGTTGCGGTTCGTCCTTTAGGGACGTCGATCCGCCGAAGCGGCCGGCGGCGGCGAGCCGCCCGCATGTGGAGCTCGATGGCGGGCCCACTACTCCGCGCCCTATACGGTGTTCGAGCCGCAGCGCGCGGCCGTGTACTTCGGTCAAATGTACCTCGCCTTCAACACCATCGAGCACGTTCGCGTGTTGACCCGCCACTTCGACCAGCTGGTACGCGCCGCCGTCGTGCCGGCGCACGAAGCGGCCGACTGCTTGCGCGGACTGCGTGGCGGCGGCTAACACCCCATTCGCGTCCTTAGACGCGACCAACGCGGGCGCCCCGCACCCTGCTTTGCGCTGGAACTCTCGGGCATTCGAGCGTATAGGCAGGAGTTTCGCGGACCTTAAGGACCCCGGGGGCGGTCATGACCAAGAGCATTGCGAGCGATTGGACGCCGGCGAGTTGGCGGACCAAGCCGATCCGTCAGCAGCCCGCGTACGAGAATCCAGCCGAGCTCGCCGCCGTTGAGGCGCGCCTGGGAAACTTTCCGCCGCTTGTGTTCGCGGGCGAGGCGCGCCGTCTCAAACGTCATCTAGCCGAAGTCGCCGAGGGCCGGGCCTTCTTGTTGCAGGGCGGAGACTGCGCCGAGAGCTTCGCCGAATTTCGCCCCGACAACATCCGTGACACCTTCCGTGTGCTGCTGCAGATGGCAGTAGTCCTGACCTACGCCGCCGCCTGCCCGATCGTCAAAGTCGGCCGCATGGCAGGCCAGTTTGCCAAACCACGCTCCGACGATGTCGAGATCCGCGACGGGACCGAGTTGCCGAGCTATCGCGGCGATATCATCAACGCGATGGAGTTCACGCCCGAAGCACGGCGGCCGGACCCGGACCGACTATTGCAGGCATACAGCCAGGCGGCGGCGACCCTCAATCTGCTCCGCGCCTTCGCCCAGGGCGGCTACGCCGATCTGCACCGCGTCCACGGGTGGAACATGGGCTTCGTGGCCGATAGCCCCCAAGGCGAGCGCTACCGCGAACTCGCCGATCGCATCACCGAGACGCTGGCCTTCATGGGCGCGATCGGGCTCGGCGAGGACTCGGTGCCGGAACTGAGCCAGACCGATTTCTACACCTCGCACGAGGCGCTATTGCTCTGCTACGAGCAGGCCATGACCAGGATCGACAGTACTTCTGGGGACTACTACGACATTTCGGCCCACATGCTGTGGGTCGGCGACCGGACCCGCGCCCCAGACCATGGCCACGTCGAGTTCCTGCGCGGCGTCGCCAACCCACTCGGCCTCAAGGCGGGTCCCAGTCTCGGGGCTGATACCCTGTTGCGGTTGATGGATATCCTCAACCCGAACAACGAGCCGGGGCGGCTGACCATCATCGCGCGCATGGGCTCCGATCAGGTCGAAGATAAGCTGCCGCCATTGTTGCGCGCGGTGAAACGTGAGGGGCGCACGGTCGTGTGGTCGTGCGACCCCATGCACGGCAACACGATCAAAGCCACGAACGGATACAAGACGCGCCCCTTCGACCGCATCCTCGCGGAGGTCGGCGGCTTCTTCGCCGCCCACGAGAGCGAGGGTACGGTCGCGGGCGGCGTGCATTTCGAGATGACCGGCCAGGACGTGACCGAGTGCCTCGGCGGCGCCCAAGCGATCACTGAACAGGCGTTGTCGAATCGTTACCACACGCACTGCGATCCGCGCCTCAACGCCTCGCAAAGCCTCGAACTCGCGTTTCTGATCTCGGACTCGCTTAGACGCAGCCGGAGCCGCCACAGGCCGCAGGTCGCCAAGGCGTCCTGATCCGCCCCAAGTGCCCCGCACAGGGTGATTTGAGATCATGCGTGAACCGGATATCTCGCGTTACACCGACCGATACTTCGCGCGCACCCGTGCCACCATCGCCCGGTTTGGCGATGTCCCGGCCACCTACGCGATCTTCATGCGGCGCCCGGTCATCTTCACACCGCGCGTCATGGCGGAATGGATCGAGTCGGTGGCACGAGCGCGGGGGGTCGAGTTCAAGATAGAGCTCCGTCACGACGAAGGCGCGTGGGTGGGAGCGGGCGAACCACTTGTCTATCTGTCGGGCTCGCTGCAACACCTGGTCGACCTCGAGACTCTGTATCTGCAGAAGCTCGGGCCTGCCTGCGTCGCCGCCTACAACGCCTACGCGATGTGTTGCGATCTGCCTGGCGTCGCGTTTCTCGCCATGGATGCCCGCCACTGCGCCGGCATCGAGATGGCCGAATTGATGGCCTATGCGGCGAGCGTCGGCTCGCGCGCGGCCCAGCGCGATGTCGGCGCTATTGGCTTCATCGGCAACGCCAACGACGCCACCTCGCACTATTTCGGTAACGAGCATGGCCTCGGAACCATGCCGCACGCGTTGATCGGCTATGCGGGCTCGACTGTCCGCGCCGCCGAAATGTCGCGCGAGACGTTCCCCGACGTCCCGCTAACGGTGCTGGTGGATTACTTTGGCCTTGAGGTGACCGACTCGATCGCCGTCTGCGAGCGCTTTCTCGACCTGGCCGCCGTGGGCGCGTTGGCGATCCGCCTGGACACTCACGGCGGACGTTTCGTCGAGGGGTTGGACCCAGCCGCTTCCTATGCCGTTCTTGATCGCCATGCCCCCAATGCGGTACGCCAGTACCGCACCGAGCACGAGTTGCGCTGGCTAGTCGGCACCGGGGTCAGCGCCGCTGCCATCTTCCACGTCCGCCAGGCGCTCGACGACGCCGGTTTTCGCGCGGTCAAGATCGTGGTTTCCTCAGGCTTCGGGCCCGCCAAATGCAAGGTCATGGCAAGCGTCAACGCGCCCATCGATACCATCGGCACCGGCTCGTACCTGCCCGAGCGCTGGGAGGAAACGTACGCCACCGCCGACGTGATCGAGTACGACGGCAAACCGATGGTCAAGCGCGGCCGGGAATTCCTGATGCGCGAGGCGCAGCCCAGCCCGGACCCCGGTGCCGACACCGAGGCGTGGAAGCTGGTCGCCAGCGACGAGGACTGACGCGCAATAACCGCATCCTAGTGCGCTTCGTCCCAGTTATGGCCGGCGCCGGTATCGACGGTGAGCGGCACGCACAGGTGCGCGACCTCGCCCATGACCTTCGTGGCCAGCACGGCGAGGTCGTCGACTTCATCTTCTGCCACCTCGAAAATCAGTTCATCGTGGACCGAGAGGAGCATCGCGGCGTCGAGCCCGCTCTCGTCGAGCGCCGGCGCCATGCGAATCATCGCCCGCTTGATGATGTCGGCCGCCGAGCCCTGTAGCGGCGCATTGATCGCCGCGCGCTCGGCGAAGCTACGCTTGGCGTGGTTTTTGTCGTGGATACCCGGCAGATGACAGCGGCGCCCAAATATGGTCTCGACGTAGCCGTGACGGCGGCAGAAGTCCTTAGTCCGCTCCATGTAGTCGCGGATGCCGGGATAGCGCTCGAAATAGGCCGCGATGTAATTCTGCGCTTCACCGCGCTCGATGCCGAGCTGGCGGGCCAAGCCGAAGGCGCTGATGCCGTAGATGATGCCGAAGTTGATCGCCTTGGCGCTACGGCGGACAGCAGGGTCCATGCCCTCTATCGGTACGCCGAACACATGGCTCGCCGTGATGGCGTGGATATCGGCGCCGTTCGCGAACGCCTCACGCAACGGCTCGATCACGGCCATGTGAGCGAGCAGCCTAAGCTCGATCTGCGAGTAGTCGGCCGAAAGGAGCACTCGGCCCGGCCCGGCGATAAAAGCACGGCGGATCTTGCGCCCTTCCTCGGTGCGCACCGGGATGTTCTGGAGGTTGGGATCGTTCGAGGCGAGCCGCCCGGTCGCCGCGCCGGCCATGGCGTAGGTGGTGTGAACGCGACCGGTCTCGGGGTTGATCTCGGCCTGCAGCGTATCGGTGTAGGTATTCTTGAGCTTGGTGAGCTGGCGCCAGTCCAGAACCCGCGCCGGCAAGTCGTGGCCCTCGGCCGCCAGACCCTCGAGGATGTCAGCACCGGTGCCATAGGCGCCGGTCTTGGTCTTGCGCGCCCCCGACAGCCCCATCTCGTCGAACAGTATCTCTCCCAGCTGCTTGGGCGAGCCGATGTTGAAGGGACGGCTGGCAAGAGCATGGATCTCAGTCTCGAACGCGGCGATGCGGCGGCCGAAATCGTCCGAGAGCTCGGCCAGAGCGGCCGGATCGATACGGATGCCGTTCCGCTCCATGCGGCAGAGCACGGCGATCAGCGGCCGCTCAAGCAATTCATGGACGTTGACGAGGTGCGCGGCGACGAGCCGCGGCCTGAGAGCGCCGCGCGCTCGGCCGATCAGGTCGGCCGCTTGGCCCGTATAGGCGATGGCACGTTCAAGCGCGACCTGGTCGAAGCGGAGCTGATTGCGCCCGCTGCCGACGACCTCTTTGAAGGTCGTGCGGGGAACGTCGAGTTCGCGCCTTGCAACCGCGTCGAGGACATGGCCATCGGCCCCGGCGCCAAGGACGAAGGAAAGCAGCATCGTGTCGTCGATCGGATCGGGCACTATGTGGTGGCGGACCAGAAGCTGCATGTCGTTCTTGATATCGTGGCCGACCTTGAGGACCGAGGAGTCCTCCAGCAGCGATTTGAGCAGCGGCAGCGCCACCTCTGGCGCGAGCGACTCTGGCGCCTCGGCGGCCTCGACAAGATCGGTGGTGCCGTGGCGCACGAACGGCACGTAGACTGCGTGCCCAGCAGCGCTCGAGAGCCCTATACCCACCAGCCGGGCGCGCATCGGCGCCGGTGAATCGCCTTGCACGGCGATCGCCACCACACCTGAAGCGCGCGCGCCCGCGACGAACGCGGCGAGGTCCTCGACGGTGGCGATCAGCTGGTAGGACGTCGCCTCGGGGGTGAACGCCTCGGCGGCGACGGGCGGCCCGCCCGCGC
>Ga0315338_1003265_pt1 | contig 14431 bp, 10 predicted proteins | sample ASW8metaG_FD_204518 | JGI IMG/M metagenome (GOLD analysis project Ga0315338, IMG submission 204518) | Ammonia-oxidizing marine archaeal communities from Monterey Bay, California, United States - ASW #8 | ecosystem: Environmental > Aquatic > Marine > Coastal | place: USA: California | collected... | reverse complement strand
TACTACTTTATTCAATTAATTCTCAAACAGAAGAAGAGAGCGGATGAAACTCTCGATCACAAAATCCGAGTTCCTGCGAGGGCTGGGTCGAATCCAGTCGATCGTCGAGAAGCGCAATTCGATGCCGATTCTCGCGAACACCTTGATCGAAGCCCCGAAGAAGGGCAAGGAAGCGAAGCTTCATCTCGCCGCCACAGATCTCGAAGTAGGCGTGCGGAGCCTGCATGATGCAGACGTGAAAGAGCCCGGCGGACTCACCGTCTCTGCGAAGAAGCTCTTCGAGATCATTCGGGAACTCTCGGACGAAAAGGTCGAACTCTCCGCGACCGCGAACTCCTATCTCGAAATCAAATGCAATCGGAGTCGCTTTACGCTGGCGGGAACGGCTGCAGAGGAATACCCGACGCTCCCCGAGTTCAATCCGGAAAAGACGGTACCGATTCCGGCGAGCGTTCTGAGTGAGATGATCGAACGAACGATGTACGCCGCATCGGTCGACGAAACCCGATACAACCTGAATGGCGTTTATCTCGAAGTCCTCGAGGAATCGGGCGCTATTCGACTCGTAGCGACCGATGGCCATCGTCTGGCGTGCGTCGATCGCGAGATCGAAGGCGACACGAGTGCGCTCGCAAGTGGCGTCATCGTACCCCGCAAAGGCCTCGGAGAACTAAAGCGCCTCGTCGACGAAGACGACGCTGATGAGATCGAACTCGCGTTCGCGAACAACAGCGGACTCGCTCGAAAGGGAGACGTTTCCCTGGTGATGCGATTGATCGAGGGTGAGTTCCCGAATTACAACCAGGTCATCCCGAAGAATCTCACGCGTCACCTCGTTCTTCCGACGGATTCCCTCGTGCATGCGGTTCGGCGCGTCGCGTTGCTGTCGTCGGAAAGAAGTCGCGCCGTGAAACTAGAGATCTCTGACTCACAGCTCGTGATCAGCTCGAGCAATCCCGATCTCGGTGATGCGAGAGAGGAACTCGATATCGACTATGCGGGTGAACCGCTCGGCATCGGGTTCAACGCGAAATACCTGCTCGACGCGATCAATGCCGTTCAATCCAAGGACGTCCGCTTCTCCTTTCAGGACGAACTCTCTCCCTCGAGGCTCTCGCCGCCGGACGACGAGACGACGATTGCGGTCGTCATGCCGATGCGGATCTGACTCGATTCGACGGGCCCGCCACGCCCCGAATCACCTCATCGGCGATACTACCCCTAGGGAAAACTGCATTGTTCCGAGAACTCCCTTTCACGGGCCGGAGGACGGCCCCTGATCGGAGAATATGCGTGAATTCGGCTTTGCTTGACCCTCGGGGTTTAGGTACCCTTCGAGAACGCCTGAGGCGCATTTCCGGGCATGAGCTCAACTTCACGAAGAGCTCGTCTCACGCACCCGGGGAGAGCTGGGAAACAGGCCTGAACTGATCGAGCCGGGGTCTCCTCAACCGCCGGAAGAGATTCGCGGCAGAGCGCATGCCAGAAAGACGGTCCGTGAGCTACGACGCCAGTTCGATCGAGGTCCTGGAAGGTCTCGAACCAGTTCGAAAACGCCCGGCAATGTATATCGGAACGACCGGCCCCGACGGTCTGCATCATCTCGTTTACGAGATCGTCGACAACGCGATCGACGAGGCACTCGCGGGTTACTGCAGCGAAATCGGCGTAACCCTCGAAGCCGACGGTTCTGTCTCGGTCACCGATAACGGCCGTGGCATTCCGACGGACATGCACGAATCCGAAGGCCGATCAGCCGCGGAGGTCGTCATGACGACACTCCACGCTGGCGGCAAGTTCGACGAGAACTCGTACAAGGTGTCGGGTGGTCTGCATGGCGTCGGTGTATCCGTCGTGAATGCACTCTCGACGCTTCTCATAGTCGAGATTCGAAGAAACGGGAGGATCCACCGGCAGTCCTACCAGCAGGGTGTGCCCGACGCACCGCTCGAGGATATCGGAGAGACCGAAGAAACCGGTACGAAGGTCACGTTCCATCCCGATCCCGTGATCTTCCCGGTCACCGAGTTTTCCTTCGATGTGCTCTCGAAACGATTGCGCGAACTGTCCTTCTTGAATGCCGGCGTACGCATCCAGATCCATGATGCCAACACAGACAAGAGTCACGACTTTTGTTACGAAGGCGGCATCAATTCGTTCGTCGAACATCTGAACGAGAAGCGCAGCCCGCTTCATCCAGAGCCGATCTTCCTGAGTGGACGTCGAACGTTCGACGATCATGGTCGTGAAGTCGCCGTCGAAGCCGAGATCTCGATTCAGTACAACGACTCGTACAACGAAGCCGTGTTCTCCTTCGCGAACAACATCAACACGATCGAGGGCGGCACACATCTCGTCGGTTTCCGAACGGCGCTCACGCGCGCGCTCAACCGATACATCAACGCCAATTCGAAGGGCGGCGCGAAATCGGGTGGCAAGGGCGGCAAGAACGACACGCCCGCGATTGCCGGCGAAGATCTCAGAGAAGGACTGACCGCGGTCATCTCCGTCAAGATCCCGCAGCCGGAGTTCGAGGGTCAGACGAAGACGAAGCTCGGAACGAGCGGTGTACGTGGTGTCGTGGAAGGTATCGTCTACCAGCAGCTGACGAGCTATCTCGAAGAGAATCCGCGCGTCGCGAAGCCGATCGTCGCGAAGATCGTCGATACGGCGCGCGCCCGGGAAGCGGCCCGCAAGGCGCGAGACCTCGCGCGTCGCAAGGGTGCCCTGTCGGACTTCAGCCTCCCCGGAAAGCTCGCGGACTGTCAGGAACGCGATCCTTCGAAATGTGAAATCTTCATCGTCGAGGGCGATTCGGCCGGTGGAACCGCCAAGCAGGGACGTTCGCGGGCGACTCAAGCGATCCTCCCGATTCGCGGAAAGATCTTGAACGTCGAGCGAGCGCGAGTGGATCGAATGCTCGCGAGCGTCGAGATCCAGGCGATCATCGCGGCGCTTGGCACGGGGATCGGTGAAGACTTTGCCGCCGAGAAAGCCCGCTACCACCGCGTCATCATCATGACCGACGCTGACGTCGACGGCAGTCATATCCGTACGCTGCTACTGACATTCTTCTATCGGCAAATGCGCGATCTCATCGAACGCGGATATCTCTATGTCGCACAGCCGCCCTTGTTCAAGGCGAAGCGCGGCAAGTCCAGCCGCTACCTCAAGGACGAACCCGCACTCGAGGACTATCTCTTCGGCCTGGCCCTCGATGCGGCGAGTGTGACTTGTGCCGGCGGTGAGGACCGCGAGGGCGAATCACTTCGCGCGCTGCTGAAGAACGCGAGCAGCCGACAGAAGTCCCTTGACCACTTCAACATCCGGCTCTTCGACGAACGCGTCGTCGATGCTGCGACGCACGTCGGTCGTCCGACCGCGGAGGACCTGACCGACGAACGTGTGCTCCTCGAAGAGGTCGTTCCGCTGATCGAAACCGAGATCGTGCGGGGTCATCCCCTGGACGGGGACGATGTGGTCGGTGAGTTGTCCTGGGCAACCGAGCCGGAGCTCGACGGGAACGGCTTCAAGCTCGTTGCGAAGACCCGCCGCGCAGGTCAGACCCTACGCAGTCCTTTCGATCGAGCGCTCGTAACTTCGGTCGACTTCCTGAAGATGATCCGCCTGGTCGACGAGCTCGACGAACTCGGGCGCGCGCCCTACGAACTGCGTCATGGTGACCGCGAGCCCGAGACCTTCCCGCTGATCTCGAAGCTCTTCGCGCGAATTCTCGAAATTGCGAACAAGGGCCTTTCCATCCAGCGCTACAAGGGCCTCGGAGAGATGAACCCCGACCAGCTCGCCGAGACGACGATGAACGAGGAGAACCGCAGCCTCGTCCAGATCCGGATCGAGGATGCGGTCGAAGCGGACGACGTCTTCACGACCTTGATGGGTGATGTCGTCGAACCGCGAAGGCGATTCATCGAAGACAACGCGCTCAACGTGGCGAACCTGGACGTCTAGGGAGGAAGGGTTTCAGCCGTGTCCGACGAGCCGATCGATCCCACGGGCGACGAAACGCCCCCGATGCCGCCCGAAGGCGAGTACTCGACCGTCAATATCGAGGACGAGGTCCGGTCGTCGTTCCTCGCCTATTCGATGTCGGTCATCATCAGCCGCGCGCTGCCCGACGTGCGCGACGGACTGAAACCCGTCCATCGCCGAATCCTGTATGCCATGAATCAGGAGGGGCTGCTCAGCAACCGCCCCTACTCGAAGTCCGCCGGTGTCGTCGGCGAGGTCCTGAAGCATTACCACCCGCATGGTGATTCGGCCGTCTACGACTCGATGGTGCGGATGGCCCAGGATTTCTCGCTCCGTTATCCGCTGGTCGACGGCCAGGGCAACTTCGGCAGCATCGACGGCGACTCGCCCGCAGCCTATCGCTACACGGAAGCGCGACTGGCGAAGCTCGCCGAAGAGATGCTGCGCGACATCGATCGTGAAACGGTCGATTTCCAGCCGAATTTCGATGGTCAGATGGAAGAGCCGATCGTCCTTCCGACGCGCTTCCCGAATCTGCTTGCGAACGGATCTGCCGGCATCGCCGTCGGCATGGCGACGAACGTCCCGCCGCACAATCTGCGCGAACTCACGGCGGCCCTGATCCTCGAAGCCGAGAACCCCGATTGTACCCTCGACGACCTCCTCGAGAAGATGCCTGGGCCCGACTTCCCGACCGGCGCGATGCTATGCGGGACCGACGGGATCCGGAGCTACTACGCGACGGGACGCGGCCACCTGATGCTGCGCGCGAAGGCGCACTTCGAGCCGTACAAGCGCGGGACGCGGATCGTCGTTACCGAGATTCCGTATCAGGTGAACAAGTCGCTGCTCCTCGAGCGGATCGCGGATCTCGTTCGCGAGGGAAGACTCGAGGGGATCGCAGACCTTCGTGACGAATCGAGTCGCGAGGGCATGCGGGTCGTCATCGAACTCAAGAAGGACGCGGCCGAGGACATCATCCTCAACCAGCTCTACAAGCTGACCCCGCTCCAGACGACCTTCGGTGTCAATCTCCTTGCGCTGGTAGGCAATCGACCGCAGACGCTTTCGGTCAAGGAAGCGCTCCGACATTTCCTCGAGTTCCGCAAGGAAGTCGTGATCCGCCGCGCGATCTACGACCTCGCGCAGGCCGAAGCAAGGGCCCACATCCTCGAAGGCTTCGCGATCGCCCTCGATCATCTCGACGAGATCATCGCGCTGATTCGCGCAGCGGCGGATGCGGCGACCGCGCGGTCGGAATTGATGACGCGTTTCGATCTCTCGGAACGCCAGGCGCAGGCCATCCTCGACATGCGGCTCCGCGCGCTCACTGCGATGGAGCGCCAGAGGGTCATCGACGAACTCGAAGCCCTGCGCGCGACGATCGCCGACCTGAAAGATCTCCTCGCGAGCGACGAGCGCATCCTCGTCGTCGTGATCGACGAGCTGAAGGAGATCGAGGACAAGTTCGGCGACGAACGTAGAACGGAGCTGGCGGCCGCGATCGACGGGATCACGAACGAGGATCTCATCGTCGAAGAAGACATGGTCGTTACGCTGTCACATCTCGGATACATCAAGCGCAACCCGGTCACGCTCTATCGACAGCAGCGGCGTGGGGGCAAGGGCGCCAAGGGCATGTCGACGCGCGAAGAAGACTTCGTGCGGCACCTGGGTGTTGCGTCGACGCATGCCTACCTGCTCTTCTTCACGAACTTCGGTCGGCTGCACTGGCTGAAGGTGCACGAGCTCCCGCAGCTCGGCCGCGCTGCCAAGGGCAAGGCAATCGTGAACGTGCTGCAGCTGCAGAACGGCGAACAGGTGCAGACGATGCTTCCCGTACGGAGTTTCGAGGACGCGGCCGACGAGTTCATCATCCTTTCGACCAGGAAGGGCGTCATCAAGAAGACGTCACTTCGCGCTTTCTCCAATCCGCGCAAGGCCGGCATCATTGCGATCAACCTCTCCGACGGTGACGAGCTGATTGCCGCCGGGCGGAGCAGTGGATCGGATGACGTGCTGCTCGCGACGCGCTCGGGCAAGTCGATCCGCTTCAACGAAGAAGACGCGCGTGCGATGGGGCGAACCGCGACCGGCGTACGCGGAATCGCTCTCGGTAGCGAAGACGAAGTGGTGGGCATGGAGATCCTGACCGGCGAGGCCGAGATCCTGACCACGACCGAACGTGGATACGGCAAACGCACACCGATGGCGGATTACCGACCGCAGCGACGTGGTGGACAGGGCATCATCAACATCCGGGCGAACGAACGAAACGGTCCCGTCATCGGCATCGCGCAGGTCGTCGTGGACGACGACGTCATGCTGATCACGGATGGCGGCAAGGTCCTTCGATGTCCCGTGAATGGAATCTCCTCGATGGGTCGTGCGACACAGGGTGTCCGCGTGATGAATCTCGATGCCGATGAGAAGCTGGTCTCGATCGCCCGCGTCGCGGAAGAGGACGTCGTCGTCGCGCCGGGGGATGCGATCGAGACGGCGCCCGCAGTCGAAGCGTCCGTTTCGGGTGAGCCGGTCGAGGACCAGGCCGATTCTGCGGGGCGCGCCGAGCCGGATGACGACTCCGGCGTCGATCCCGACGGAGATGGGACCGAGTAGGCCGATGGACCTCTCCCGATCGCGACACGAATTTCGTCGCGCCAAGCGTTCGATTCCGGGCGGCGTGAACAGCCCGGTACGCGCCTACGGTTCGGTCGGCGGTACCCCGCGATTCATCGAGTCTGCAAAGGGCGCACGAATCCGCGACATCGACGGAAACGAATACATCGACTACGTCGGGTCGTGGGGTCCGATGATCCTTGGACACGCCCATCCGAAGATCCTGGCGGCGGTTCGCGAGGCGATGAAGGCGGGCACGAGCTTCGGCGCGCCGACGGCTCGCGAATCAGATCTGGCGGAAGCGATTCGGCGTGTCCTGCCCTCGGTCCAGCGAATCCGAATGGTCAGCTCGGGAACCGAGGCGACGATGAGCGCGCTTCGGCTGGCGCGGGGCGTGACGGGTCGGTCGCGCATCCTGAAGTTCGACGGCTGCTACCACGGACATTCGGATGGCTTGCTCGTTGGCGCGGGGAGCGGTGTCGCGACGCTCGGTATCCCCGGGTCGCCCGGCGTTCCGAAGGCGATGACCGACCTCACGGTCGTCGCGCCCTTCAACGATCTCGACGCGACGCGAGCGGCCTTCGAAAAGTGGGGCGACGACATCGCGGCGATCATCGTCGAACCCGTCGCGGGCAACATGGGATGCATTCCCCCCCTGCCCGGGTTCTTGAAGGGTCTGCGCGCGCTATGCGACGAGTACGGCGCGCTCCTCATCTTCGATGAAGTGATGACCGGATTCCGTGTCGCGCGTGGCGGCGCGCAACGCCTCTACAAGGTGAAGCCCGATCTGACGACACTTGGAAAGGTCGTGGGCGGAGGTCTTCCCGCTGCGGCGTATGGTGGGCGTCGCGATCTGATGGCGAGGATCGCACCCGATGGCGACGTGTATCAGGCCGGAACGCTTTCCGGCAATCCGCTCGCGGTCGCCGCGGGGCTCGTGACCCTCGAATTGCTCGAAGAGGAGGGCGTCTACGAGACGCTCTCGGCGCGATCGGATGCCCTGGCGTCGGGGTTGTCCGAGATTGCGACGGAGCTGGGCATCCCGATGACCACCCGAAGTGTCGGTGGCATGTTTGGTTTCTTCTTCCATCCGGGCCCGGTCGACGACTTTGCGCAGGCGCAGCAAAGTGATGCAGCCAGCTTCCGGCGCTTCTTCGCCGCGATGCTCGAAGAGGGCGTGTATCTGGCGCCCTCGCCCTACGAGGCGGGCTTTGTGTCGCTCGCGCATCGACCCCGGGACATCGCCCTGACCCTCGATTCGGCCCGCCGAGCACTCGCTCGAGTGGCCCGTGCGCGTTGAGCCGACTTCGTCAAAAGGCTATGCTGCGCGCCGATTTCCAGCCTTTCGAGGCTGATTGAAATCGCCGCGCCCGAGCGCGAGTGAGGATCCGTGAGTCAGCCGCCCGAATACCCGGGGCGCCAGCGCATGAAGCGCGTGGCCGCCGCGGCTGGGAGCGATGCGTACCAGGGAGCCTTCGAGGCAATCGGGTCGGTCCTGATCGCTTGCGCGTTCGGGTACTGGGTCGATTCGCGTTGGGACACGGCGCCATGGGGTCTGCTCATTGGGACCGGCGTCGGCTTTGCGGCGATGGTGCTTCGGCTGGTTCGGTTGGGGAAGGAGATCCATCCCGATCCGAGCGAGACGGCAACGACAGTGACGAACGAGGCAAGGAAGACCAGCGACCCCGATGTTCCGGGCGCAGATGACCTGGGCGTGGGCGAATCGCCGGGATTGAGTTCGGTTCTTCGCGATGAAGGCGAAGACCGGATCGACGACGACGAAAGTGGCAAGGCGGAGTGAGTTTCGAATTGGCCAAGGTCGAACAATGGAATCTCGGGCTCTCGGCAGGAGCGGTCGCGGCATCGTACGCGTTCGCTTCGCCGCATTTCGCCACGAGCCTCGCCGCTGGCGCCTTCCTCGAAGCGATCAACCTCGGCGCGATTCACCGCGCGGCCAAGCGGCTCTTCGCGGGCGAGCTGATGTCGGCGGGCTGGGTCGGCGGTCTCGCTTTTCGCCTGGTGATTCTTGGCGCGGCCATCTACCTGACGATGACGGCGGGTGCGAATCCGGTCGCGCTCCTGATCGGCCTGTCGATTGCGATGCCCGCCACGCTGATCGACGCCTGGCTGAATCGTCCGCCGATCGTCGACCCCGCGACGCTGCCCGTATTCCTCGACGACGGAATCGACGACGGAGAAGAGAATCGACTCGTTCAGGTGGGTCGGCTCTTCACCTCGCGGCATTCCGACAATCCCGACGCCGAATGGGAGGCCGATTTCTATGCCGCCCCGGACGCCGCCCCGGACGAGTCCTCGTCCCTTCGCTCTGATTCAGACGACTTCGAAGAGAGAAATCGATGAACGTTTTTGCAAGCCTTGCCCATCAGCTCCATACCGAATGGATCTACGTCTCCGCGCTCTTTGCTGCCGGTATCCTGGTTCTCGCGGGGCTCTCCGTGAAGCGGGCGGTCGCGGGAGAGAGCGGCGGCGTCCTGCCGGACGAAGGCGTGTCGATCCGGAACGTCTTCGAGGTCATCATCCAGGCGCTCGGTGATCTCGGCGAGACGACGATCGGAGACGAGTGGCGACGCTACTTCCCCGTCGTCGGGACGATCTTCTTCTTCGTGCTCGTGTCGAACGTCATGAGCCTGATCCCCGGGCTGCTCGGATCGACGAGCGACGCGAACGTCACGTTCGCCTGGGCGCTCATTTCCTTCATCGTCTACAACTTCGTCGGCATCAAGCAGCACGGTTGGAAATACATCTACCAGTTCATGGGCCCGGCCCTGTGGCAGCCCGAGATCGGCGGAAAGCACTATCACGTGCGCGTGCTGACGCCCTTCTTCCTGCCCCTCGAAATCGTGTTGCACCTCGCCCGTATCCTCACCCTCGGCATTCGACTCCTCGCCAACATGTTCGCCGACCATACGGTCGTCGTGATCTGGCTCGGGTTGTTTCCGTTCGCTGTCCCGTCGATCTTCATGGGGCTCGGTCTGCTCGTGAGCTTCTTGCAGGCCTTCGTCTTCGCACTCCTCACGATGATCTACATCGGACAGGCATTGGAGGAGCCGCACTGATCGGCGGCTCGCAGGTTTCATTGGTTTCTCGGACGGGGACAGGCTCCGTTCGTCGGTTCGGCGAGTTTCGTCAGGGCCAGTTCATTCGACCCGCATCCGATCGGCATAGCGCCATCAACGGGACCAGGGTCTCGGAAAGAAGGAAAATCAGAATGCGTCGTATCGTCAACGTCCTCGTGTGGGCAATCGTCCTCTTCCTGGCTCCGGCCGCAGCGTTCGCCGCGGACGGCGGTGCCGGTGCTGGCATCGGTGGTCTCGGTATCGGTGCGGGCCTCGCAGTCGGCATGGCCGGTCTCGGTTGTGGCATCGGCCAGGGCCTCACGGCCGGCAACACCACCGCGGGCATCGCACGCAACCCGGGTGCGGCCGGCGCGATGTTCACGAACTTCATTCTGGGCATGGTCCTCATCGAGTCGATCGCCATTTACGGCCTCGTCATCGCGATCATGCTCCAGGGCCAGATGGGCTAGAGCCCGAACGGCTCCAGCAGGAACCTGCCCGGCCGGATTCGGCCAGGCAGGCCAGGTCCATTCCGGTTCGACCGGAAGACCGGGAAAAGAGGGGCGACGCGGTTCATCGAGCCGCTCGCCCCTTTTTCGTTCGCTTTCCGCTCCCGCTCCCGCTTCCGCCTCGCCCTCGCCTTGGTTCTCATTCACCGAGCGTCTACTCGCCGGTCATCGCCCATCGTCACCCATCGTCACCCATCGTCACCCATCGTCACCGATCGTCACGCGGAGTGCGGCGTCCGAAAGAGAAGCGCCGGGCAGGAGCTCGAGCCGGATTTCACCCCGTGTTATACGACCCGACTCGAACCCTGTGCCCCTGCCCGACGATCTCGACCCCGCGTTGCTCCCGGTCCCGTTGAAGGAGCGCAGCAGGCATCGCCCGAAGGCGACGCCCGACTACGACTGCGAACTTCGTACCAACGGTGGCGCCGCGCGATAGGCCGTTCAGGCCGGCCTGAAGACCGCGAGAGCGATACCTTCGGTGTCGAAGTGAATCCATGCATCCAGGAATTCACGGAGGCAGCGTGAAGCGCGGGATACTCATCGTCTTCGAAGGGCTCGACGGCTGCGGGAAGTCGACGCAGCTTAGCCGCGCGGCCGAGACGCTCGCGGCTCGTTCTCTCGACATCGTCCTCACGCGCGAACCAACCGACGGCGAATGGGGCCGTCGAATTCGCGAGATGGCGAAGTCCGGAGAGGCCGTCGAACCGGAAACCGAGCTCGAGTGGTTCTTCGAAGATCGGCGCGAACACATGCGCGAGATCGTCGTCCCCGCGCTCGAAGCGGGTCGCATCGTCCTGTCGGACCGCTCCTATGTATCGACCGTCGCCTATCAAGGCGCGCGCGGACTCGACCCCGAAAAGATCCTCGCGGACAGCGAAGCGGAGTTCGCGCGCCCGGACCTGGTCCTGCTCTTCGAGATTCCCGCCAAGGAAGGCCTTGCCCGCGTGACTTCGCGTGGCGGCGAAGTGGAGCCGGTGTTCGAGAACCTCGAGTTCCTCGAACGCGTCGAAGCCATCTTCGAACGTCTCGAGGTCGCGGGGATGGTGCGGATCGACGCTCATCGCGAGGAGTCGGAGATCGCGAGGGACGTCCTCGTGGCGATCGACGACACGATCGACCAATGGGTCGATGGGACGACCGGCTAGACGACCGATCGAGCGACGAGCGGGCCGCCGATCAGGTGTCCGACTCGCGTGCGTCGCGCGGTTTTTGCATCGACTTCTGCATCGACGTGCGATCGAGCTCGAACGCCTTTCCTGCTTCGAGGTAGATCTCGCGCCCCGCCCAACCGACGAGCGCGAGACAGGCGATCGTGACCGACCAGGGCAGGTGTGTTCCCTCGACGTTCATACCGGGGAGGGGCAGTCGCCCTTCGAGCGAGATCGCGGTAAGACCGATCGCGGCCCAGCTGCTCGCCAGCAGGATCGAACCGAGGATCGATCGCGTCGCGACCCGGACGAGTCCGAGCGCACAGCCGAGCGCGAAGGAAGCGGCCGCGGCGGCGAGAAAGCGCGAGACGCCCGCGATCGGAGCCGGACGCAGGAGCGTCCAAAGAAGAGCGACCATCGTGATCCCGCGCAGCATGCCCATTCGCTGCACCAGTCCCTGCTGGATCACGCCGCGAAACAGGAACTCTTCGACGACGGGCGAGATGCCGACCATGACGATGAAGGCCGAGAGCAGACTGAGCGGATCGCTCGGATCGATGAGCGGAGAATCGAGATCGATGCCCGAGTCCGACCCTTCGTCGAGCGCGTCCGTAGCCGACTCGATTGCCTGCTCGGTGCTGTCGGCGTCGACGACCGAATCGTCGAAGCCGTTCTCCTGGACCGCTGCGCCTTCGTCGCCCGATGAGGTCTCGACGACCGCTGTCGCGCCCGACCAATCCGCTGCGATGTTGTCGAGCTCGCTCGCGAGTAGGATCGCCGGGGTGAGACAGAGAATCGCCGGGACCATCTTCCAATCGAGTGCCCGAAGCCCCAGCCGCTCGGCTTGCGGTTCGGCGACGCGCTGAGCGCCCATCGTCGCGACCGCGCCGACCCCGATCGCCTGGCCGATGCCGACCGCGGCGAGCAGACCGAAATCGATGAAGGCGACGCCCGTGAATGCGGCCGCCAGCATGGCGAGCACGGTCAACATGAACGCGCCGCGCAGATCGGGATAGGGCGCTCGGGGATCGGGCTCCGGCGAAGTCATTGCGTACCCATCTCGGTCGACAAGACCGCGGCTAGTGCGGTGCCCGTATGCGACCGGGCGCAGTTCGCGATCTCTTCGGGCGGACCGACCGCAACGATCTCGCCGCCGGCCGCACCGCCTTCGGGTCCAAGATCGACGATGTGGTCGGCATAGCGAATCACGTCGAGATTGTGCTCGATCACGACGACACTGTTGCCACGGTCGACCAGACGATCGATCAAGCCGAGCAGCTGTTCGACGTCGACGAAATGCAGACCCGTCGTCGGTTCGTCGAGGAGGTAGAGCGTTCGTCCCGTGCTGCGGCGGGCAAATTCCTTCGCGAGCTTCATGCGCTGTGCTTCACCGCCCGAAAGCGTCGTTGCGGATTGACCGAGGTGTACATAGTCGAGACCGACGTCGGCCAGCGCCTGGAGTGGGCGCGCGATGGGCGGAACCTTGTCGAAGAGTTCGAGTGCTTCTTCTACGGTCATCTCCAGCACGTCGGCGATGCTCTTTCCGTGATGGCGGATGGCCAGGGTCTCACGGTCGTAACGGCGACCGGAGCAGACCTCGCAGGGCACGAACGCATCGGGCAGGAATTGCATCTCGACGCGAATCGCGCCGTCCCCTTCGCAGGCTTCGCATCGCCCGCCCTTCACGTTGAAGGAGAAGCGTCCACCGTCCCAGCCGCGCACGCGAGCCTCGGGCAACTGCGCGAAGAGATTGCGAATCCCCGTGAACGCGCCGCTGTACGTGGCGGGGTTGCTTCGGGGACTGCGCCCGATCGGGCTCTGGTCGACGTCGACGACCTTGTCGATGCGATCGATGCCAGCCAGCGCAGCATGCTCCCCCGGTTCGGCTAGCGCGCCGTGAAGTCGGCCCGCCAACACGCGATGCAGGGTGTCGTTGATCAGCGTCGACTTGCCGCTCCCGGAAACGCCGGTCACGACGGTCAGACAACCGAGCGGGACCTCGAGGTCGACGCCCTTCAGGTTGTTCGCTCGGCAGCCTTCGATGCGGATCGAATTGGCGAAATCCGGCTGGCGTCGCGCGGGTGTTTCGATTCGTCGGCGCCCCGAAAGGTATTCGCCGGTCGTCGACGCGGGAATCGAGGTGAGTGCTGCGGCGTGGCCTTCTGCGACGATGCTTCCGCCGTGGATCCCGGCGCCGGGGCCGATGTCGATCACGTGGTCGGCGCGTCGGATCGTCGCCTCGTCGTGTTCGACGACGATCAGGCTGTTGCCGAGATCGCGCAGGCTCTCGAGACTTTCGAGAAGCTTCTCGTTGTCTCGCGGGTGAAGTCCGATCGAGGGCTCGTCCAGGATGTAGAGCACGCCGATCAACTGGGCACCGATCTGCGTCGCGAGCCGGATGCGCTGTGCCTCACCGCCCGAGAGCGTCGCGGCGGGACGTTCGAGACTGAGATAACCGAGGCCGACCTTTTCGAGGAAGCCGAGCCGTTCGCGGAGTTCTCCCTCGATACGCTCCGCGATCCGCGCGAGATGCCGCGGCAGCTCGAGCGCTTCGAAGAAGGCGATGAGTTCAGAGATCGCGAGCGCGTTCAGTTCCGGTAGGGAGCGCCCTCCGACGCGAACGTGCCGGGCTTCGATCCGAAGACGCGCCCCATCACAGTCGGGACACGTTCGTTCGCTGCGGTACGCCGAGAGTGAGGACGCCGCGCGTGCACCGCCCACGTCGAGCCGACGCTGGAGATCGCCGAGCACCCCGTCGAACGTCCGAACGATCTTCACGGGTGTCTTGCGCCGGCGCCGCTTGCGACCGCCGCGCGGAACGGGCACGACCAGTTCGAGCTCGAAGGAATCGTCGCCGCGGATCAGTCGTTCGCGCAGCCGCTTCGGCAACTTCTTCCATGGCGCGTCGAGCGAGAATCCATAGTGCTCGGCGAGCGTCTCGAGCAGCCTCCGGTAATGACTCTCCGCTTCTTCGAGATCCCAGGCCGCGATCGCGCCGTCGGCGAGGGAGAGCGATTCATCGGGCACGATGCGAGCGGGGTCGAAGACGAGCTGATGACCGAGGCCGCTGCAGGCGCTGCACGCGCCG
>Ga0315338_1003264_pt1 | contig 14432 bp, 12 predicted proteins | sample ASW8metaG_FD_204518 | JGI IMG/M metagenome (GOLD analysis project Ga0315338, IMG submission 204518) | Ammonia-oxidizing marine archaeal communities from Monterey Bay, California, United States - ASW #8 | ecosystem: Environmental > Aquatic > Marine > Coastal | place: USA: California | collected... | reverse complement strand
TTGCCTAGGGAGTGTCATCGGAACTCTGGTTTCTTGTTCGCTGGTGGCATACGGGTTTGCCCGGCTGCGCTGGCCGGGGCGTGAACTGATGTTTGGGCTCTTGATCGCCACGATGCTATTGCCCTGGCAGGTCACGATGGTGCCCAGGTTCTTGGTGATCCGCGAACTCGGGCTGTACGATTCGCTCGCCGCGTTGATCTTGCCAAAGTTCTTTGGTGAAGCTTTTTATATATTTCTGTTAAGGCAGTTTTTTCTGACCCTGCCACAAGAGATGATCGATGCAGCGCGTGTCGACGGCTGTAGCGAGTTGGGGGTGCTGTGGCGGATTGTGCTGCCACTCTCCCGCCCTGCCCTGGCGACGGTTGCTTTGCTGGAATTCATTGCTGCCTGGAACGACTACGGTGGCCCCCTGCTCTATCTGAACGATCCTCAGCGATTTCCACTGGCGTATGGGCTCGAGCAATTCGTCAGCTCCCATTCCAGCGAAATGCATCTGCTACTGGCCGCGGCGGTGTTGTTTACACTACCGCTGCTGGTGTTGTTTTTCTGCGCGCAGCGACTATTCATTCGCGGGATTGCCACGACTGGCTTGAAGGGCTGAGTGCCCAAGAGAGCTGCGTGCAGCAGCTGGTCGTCGTTAATTGAAGCGGCAGCGGGCGGATTGAACGGCACTGTCTGGCAGTGACCACCGCAATTGGCCGCGCAACGGCTTCGGATGTCGAAGCCAAGGCGACCTGCCTCATCCTACTTCTTACGATGGCGAATCTTGGCTCGCATACGACGCTTTTTACGACCGACTTTGCGTCGTCCTTTACCTGATTTCTTCGTACCCAACGTGTACTCCAACTGGCTAGTGCCTACGGGGATTAACAATTGCCACCCTAACCCAAGGGTGAACCTCACAGTGTACCACTGGAGGGGGCGGCGCGGCAAGCCTTGATTTGGCTGGCTGGCGGGTTCCCGGACCGCTTGGCGGACCGGCTACTCGGGTGGGCTAAGCATCGAGGTACACCTCAAGGCTTGAGAACTACCTTCATCAGCCCCGGTTCTCGGCTATAAAGCCGCTCGAACCAAGCTGGGCCTTCCTCAAGCGGGGCGGTGGCCGATATTAACGGGGCAACGTTGATCGCCCCTGAAGACATTAGCCGGATGCACTCGGGATACTCGCCATTGGAGGCACACGAGCCATACAATGTCAGCTCTCGGGTGACGATTGCTTGCAGAGGGACTTCTACCTGGGGAGCCAGATTGCCGACCAGTGTGACCGCTCCGCCTTTGCGGACGCTTTCGATCGCAGCGGTTACCGTGGGCGTAGCACCGACGACTTCCCAGGCCGCATCAACGCCCTGCCCTGCTGTTACCGACCGCACCCACTCGACGGGAGATTCGTCCGTCACGCAATAAACTTCATCGGCACCAAAATTTTTCGCGAGCTCCAGGCGATCGTTATCTTGGTCCACCGCGAGGATACGCCTGCAGCCTGCTGCACGCAGTGCTTGAACCACCAGCAGCCCGATCATTCCGCTGCCGACGACTAACACTGTGCTACCGGCGATATCAGGAACTCTTCCCACCGCATGGACGGCGACCGAGACGGCTTCGATCAGCGCCGCATGTTCAAACGGGATTTCCGGAGGCAGCTGATACGCAATACGCTGTGGCACTGCCACAAATTCGGCAAAGGCTCCATAACGGCGAAAATCGTCGCAAGAAACGCCCAGCACCATACGGTTGTCACAGAGATTTACCTGATCGCGTTGGCAGAATTGGCACTCTCCGCAGTAGACGGTGGAATCGAAAGTGACCCGATCGCCAGGTTGAAACTGGCTGACGTTTTTACCAACGGCATCGACCACCCCGGCCGCCTCGTGTCCCATCACCAGCGGCGGAATGCGCCGTCCGCTGCTGCCGTCGTAGCCGTGGACGTCGCTGCCGCAGATGCCACAGGCTTCGACTCGGACTAAGATGTCATCGTCGCTGAAACTGGGTTTCTCGACATCCTCAATGCTGAGTTGCCGGTATTCGGTGAGAAGCAAGGCTTTCATGCCGACTAGAACCCCACGCCTGTGGTCGACAGGCGAATTCGACATAGGTACATATCAGAGGTCATGTACAGGGTCTGGCCATCGTTGCCGAATGCACAGTTGCTAATCAATTCGCCTGTGGAGATGGTGCCTAGGTGCTTGCCTTCTGGTGTGATGATTAGCACACCACCAGGGCCAGTAGCAAAAAGATTGCCTTGTTTGTCGCATTTCAGGCCATCGGGCAGGCCTTTTGTCTTTTTCAAAAGTTCGGTGCCATCCATTAGCACGCGGCCGTTGCTGATTGAGCCATCGTCTTGGACGTCGAAAGCCATCCAGATAGGTGCGTTGGGGTCAGACTGCGCGACGTAAAGAATCTTTTCGTCGGGCGAAAAAGCGATGCCGTTGGGAGCAGAGAGCTGATCGGTCAGCAGCGTTACGTTGCCGTCCAAGCTACGCCGAAATACGCCCAGGTATTTCATTTCGCGATTGGGGTCGTCGAATCCCTTGACCATCCCATAAGGCGGGTCGGTGAAGTAAATCACTCCGCTGGAATGAACGACGACATCGTTGGGGCTGTTAAACCGCTTGTTGTCGTATTTGTCTGCCAGTGTGATGAACTTGGGTTCAGGTGCATCGAACGGAGCGTCAAGCTGCACAACCCGCCGATCGCCATGTTGGCAGATGATCAGCTGCCCGTCGGCATTAAGCGTAAGACCGTTCGAGCCAAGCTCGCCACCACGGGGTGTCTCGCCGGTGTAGCCAGAAGGTTTGAGCCATTCTTTAATGCCTTCGCCTTCTTTCCAGCAATTGATGAGCCCTTGGGGGATGTCTGAAAATAGCAGATACTCGCCATCTTTAATCCAGATCGGGCCCTCGCTCCAATCCAAACCGGAGGCCAGGATTTCGATTTTTGCATCAGCGGGAATGAGTTGATCAAGAGCCGGGTCGAGTCGAATGACTCCACCAATCGTGGTAGGTGCTTCGTCAGCCGCCGTTGCTGCTTGTTGGCTCGTCATCAGCACTGCCGTGGCAAAGAAAAAAGCAATTAGAAACATTTCTTTGAGAGTCAGCATAGCGAAACCTTCAGGAAGTCTAAGATGCGAGTGCCTGTGTGTGGATTGGCCGAACGTGATCTATTCATCTATTCGTTGAAAAGTTATCAACACTCGAGTTCCCCGTATGCCAACAGCCTTCATTTGCCGAGTTAGGCAGCATCGCTCCAGAGGTCGAGGCCCCAACCGCGAAAGCCAATACTGCAAGCAGCTAGCGAAAATGATGAGTGGTAAATCGTGCTAGACCAGATCCAAGTGACCAACCACCCCGATAATCGGCGAACGAGCCATCCGTCTGGTCGGGCAGCTTGCCTCGGGGCGGTGATTGCCGCGCCTGATCCATGCCAGCAATTTGGGAGAAACCCAGTTCCATAGGTTTCTCGACAGTGGGCGATACTGGACTCGAACCAGTGACCCCTAGCTTGTCGAGCTAGTGCTCTAACCAACTGAGCTAAACGCCCTTGAGTGTTCTGTTTTCAGGCAAACAACACAGACCGAGGGGGTCTGCTATCCCCCTGCCAGGAAGCACACAAGACCCGCCAGTCTAACATTCCCCAGACCTGTATGGTAGACCCCTAGTCGGCGGTAATTAGGGTTCTTTTTTGCTGTCTTGCTATCAGGAAATGCAGAGAATTGAACTTTATCGGGGTTCAAGCTCTGCTTGCCAAGGCCGTGCAAATACGCTCTACTTTTCGGTTGAGTGACAGAGGGTGCGGGCGGCCGCGCCGGGCAACTAGAAACAAACTGATGCATGGGTAGGGACAGCGTATCAGTGTCTTTGGATAGACAGGTGGGCTTGGAAAATGCAGAAGGATCGACGAGAAATCCTGGCCGTGGGTGAGCTGACGCTTTTCCTGGCAGCATGGCTGTTGGGAATTGTTGCCGTGGTGGATGACTACCGCGGACGCGCAGGCCACGACTCGGGTAACGAAATCGCCGCAACGAGCAACATCTCCGACTTGCGGGAATTGCTCAAGTAGCAGACCTCAGCGTCTCATTCTTCCTGAGAGCCCGGGGCTTCTTGCTGAACCAAGCCTTCTTGCGCTGGGGTATCGTCAATCACGATTTCGTCACGCGAATCGTTCTGCTGTCGCTTTCTCAGGTAAAGCTTGATCGGCACTTCTTCAAAATTCAACTGATCACGCACAGCACTTAACAAGTAGCGCTGGTACGGTTTTGATATTGCTTGGGGATTGTTGCAGAACAACACCAGTGTCGGCGGTTGGATGCCGACCTGCGTGCCGTAATAGATCTTTGGTCGGCGATTCTGATACATCGGCGGCGGCGAATTTCGGATCGCTGAGCGAAGCAGCCGATTGAGCTGGCCGGTAGGAATACGGAGCCGCGATTGTTTGAACAACATCTGCCCGTGGTTCAACAGTGCTTTGACGTTTTTACCAGATTGGCCAGTGATAAAAGCAATCGGGGCGTATCGCATCGTACGGAAGTTATCATGCAGGTAACGTACCCATTTTTCGGTGGGCATCGTTTTGGCGAGCTGATCCCACTTGTTGACCACCAACACACAGGGCTTGTATTGCTGGCTAATGTAGTCGCAAAGCTGTTTGTCGACTTTGCTGATACGCTGCGTGGCATCGAGAAATAAGAACACCACATCAGCGCGTCGAATGCTCCTTTGGGCGCGATGCGTGCCAAAAAAGTCGATCGACGCCCCTCGGCTTTGCCGCCGCCGGATGCCAGGCGTATCAATAGCGACAAACGCTTTGCCATCAAGTTCAAACCGGATATCGACGCTATCCCGCGTAGTGCCGGGCACTTCGCTAACGATCATACGTTCAGCTTGTGCCAAAGTATTGGCGAACGTACTCTTGCCAACATTGCGGCGACCCACGACGGCCACCTTCATTTCCGGCTCTTCATCCGGATTGTCATCTTCATCTTCTTCAGACGGTGGCAGCCGTTCGAGGATCATGTTTAGCAACAAGGCCCGATTGCGATTCTGGGTCGTACTGACCGGCAGGATTTGCCCTCGACCAAGTCGATAAAAGTCGGTGGTCTGTTCGTCGAATTTTTTTGTGTCCGATTTATTTGCGATGCAAATGACCGGTATGCTTAAGTTGCGCAAGCGCTGAGCCACCTCTTCGTCCATTGGAAGTAAGCCGGCACGCGTATCCACGACAAACAGAATCATCGCTGCCGAGTCGATGGCAACTTGAATTTGATTTTCGACGTGTTGGGTCAGATTGTCTTCGTCAAGATTACCTATCCCGCCGGTATCGACCAATTCGAAGAATCGATCTTCGTAAGACATGAGGTAGTCAACACGATCGCGCGTCACCCCTGGGCGATCTTCCACGATCGCCAGACGAAGTCCCGCCAGCCAGTTGAGCAGACTGCTCTTGCCGACGTTAGGGCGACCGATAATTACAACTTGGGGGACGGGCATCGAACAGCTTCCTCTTGGCCTTTCGGCAGGTGGGTAAACAGATCCATCATAATCTAGGGAAGTAGCGGCAGATAGCGGCTATTCACAGTATTAGGGCTACTCCCTTCCACCCCCCTACGCAAACCGTACACTGGGTGTGTCTGAAACATCATTCTGAGCTTGATAGGGGGAGAGAGAAATGACCGACGATCTGCGAGCAAAATTGCAGTCTCATGCTCTTCAGACACTAGAAAGTCTCGCTGCTGCTGGCGTTCAACAGCTCCCCAGGCCAGTACCAGGGCAGTCGCTATCGGCGACGACCTCACCTGCTGAGCCCGCTATGACAGACGCAATTGCCCCCGAGATCCCGGCTCCAGAGTCAGTCTCCCCAGCCCCAGAGCCAGCAGTATCCGTTGCCGAGGCAGCAGTTTCGGCAGCCAGCACTCTAGAGGTTTTGCGTGAAGAAGTGGCCGCTTGCAGTCTCTGCCATGAGCTGGCGAGCACCCGAACACAGACGGTTTTTGGCGTGGGTAACCCGCAAGCTCGATTATGCTTTTTAGGCGAAGCCCCTGGCGGAGACGAAGATCGGCTGGGAGAGCCCTTCGTGGGTAAGGCTGGACAGCTGTTGAATCGTATTCTTGGGGCCTGTCAGCTTGAGCGCGAAGATGTCTATATCCTTAACGTGCTAAAATGCAGACCCCCCGGAAATCGCAATCCGACGCCCAGCGAGGCGCAAAATTGTCGGAAGTTCCTGGATCGGCAGTTGCAGTTGATTCAGCCCGAATTTATTTGCTGCCTGGGGGCCGTCGCTGCGCAGAACCTGCTGAATACTGAGACCTCAATCGGCCGCCTGCGGGGCAGTTTTCACGAATATCAGGGCATCAAGGTGCTTTGCACCTATCACCCCGCCTACTTGCTGCGCAATCCCTCCGCCAAAAAAGACACCTGGGATGATATGAAACTACTCATGCGCGAGATGGGCACACCCGTTGGGTAAGCTTGCTGGCCGATGTCGAACCGTGCGGGCCGTGATAGCTGTGCCGGCGTAGTTTGGGGGAAGATTACCGGTCGTAACGGTCGTGTTTCAGTAATTTCCCAAACTCCTTGTTTCTAGGCATCAAAAAGGTTTCCTCACCTGCTGCTGGTTGATAAAGTCGAACTATACGTTGCTGCCAAGGATGTTGGTAATCAGCGGCCAGGTTTTATTCCTGGAGGCCGTTTTGCAGCAGGACCAATAGCTTTTCAACTTGATCGACCTCATTCATAACCGTGACTATGATTTATCCAAACTCCCCAAAATCTGAAGACGTGGAGCATCTGCTTCGTAACGCGCAACTCCGCGACGCGCTGGAGCCGTTGTACGATGAGTCGATTGGTCGCGTGAATGCTGAGGTGATGTCGACCTCCAGCGAAAACGACTTCCTGCAGTCGATGCTGGAATGGGAGCGAGCTCCCATGTTGCCGATCGCCGAGTGGTTTCAGCCGACGCTGCAATTGTCTCAGCCCGATATGCTCGACGACGAAAAACTGACGCAATTGCTATACGAAACCATCGACAAGCTGTTTGTGAAGAACATTATCCTAGACTTTGCAGACCATCTTACTGACCGTGAGCTTTACTGCCTGATATATCGCGATATTCTGCCGGCACACGAAAAACTCATCGAGCGGCGCAATAATTATCTGCACTGGGATTGTGCCAATACCGACGGCGATCCCGACATCTGGCTACGTTATTACGCCAACGAAGACGAACGCAACTCCTGGGCGGAAGAGACCGAAGGCTATCTGCCGCCGGTCGAGGCTCCCCCCTACCAACGCAAATTGCCTCGGGCACCGATGTAAGCGTTGAGGTGTAGGCTAGAAAAAATCTGGCCAGAGTGCGTCGCTAATCAATAGCCCCTGCCGTGTGAGGCGAAGCGACTCGCCATCGTCGGCTAACATTCCCGCTTCGACATAGTGTGATGTAACGTCGCCTGCCAACTCGTCCAGGTCCAGCCCTGTCTGTTGGCTGAATCGCTGGCGAGAAACACCCTCTAGCCGGCGCAGTCCGAAAACCAAGTATTCTCGCGCCTGCTGTTCCTGGTCGAGGCACTCCCGCTCGGCAACTGGAGACTCGTCTGCTAATACACGTTTGAGATACGTAGTCGTACTGCCATGATTAGTCTCCCGGATACCCTCCACATATCGAGCAGCACCTGGGCCAGCCGCGTAGTAGCCTTGGCCCGACCAATAAGTTTCGTTGTGCCGACTTCGACGTCCCGGATGGGCAAAGTTAGAAATCTCGTAATGCTCGAAGCCAGCTTCCTGTAATCGATCGATGGCGGTGACGTACATATCGCGTTCTAGCTCTTCAGGCACGCTCGAGAGTTCGCCATGACTGCGTCGATTCCAGAAGGTGGTGCCCTGTTCGTAAGTAAGTCCATAAGTCGAAATATGGTCGGGCTGGAGCTGGATGGCTTTCTCTAAGTCAACCTGCCATTCAGACAGGGTTTCACCAGGGGCAGCGAAGATCAGGTCAAGCGAAATAGACATCTGTGCCTGCCGAGCAAGATCGACGGCTTTGTAAATCTCGTCAGCTTGATGATCCCGCTCCAGTAGTTCGAGTTTACCATCGCGAAACGACTGAGCCCCCAAGCTCAGGCGATTTACACCTGCTTCGGCCAATACGCGGAGTCGCTGTTCGTCCAAGTCACCGGGGTTTGCTTCGACGGTCCACTCGTACCCTTTGGCAAGTGGGTGCCAAGCCAAGACCGTATCACAAAGTTGCTGAAGCTGTGCCGGTGGCAAGTACGTAGGAGTGCCGCCGCCGAAATAGAGCGTGTCGACTTCACACGGCTGGCCAAGCCAACTGAGTTCCTTGACGATTGCCTGTAGATAGGAATCAACCAGATCGTCCCGACCGGCGACAACCGAAAAATTGCAATACCCACACCGATGAATGCAAAACGGGACGTGAAGATATGCCGCCCGAGGTGCTGGAACAGAGGCTCCCATGATTGCCGATCACCAACGTGTCCGTAGGTTGCTTCGCAAGCAAACCGACGAGAAAAACAAGTGGAGCGAAGGAGATTCGAACTCCCGACCTCTGCATTGCGAACGCAGCGCTCTCCCAACTGAGCTACCGCCCCAGACTAATGCAAAATTCTAGGGGCTTTAGAACGCAGTGTCCACCCAAAGCCGATCACGGAACTAGTGGTAGAACCTACTGCTGCTCTGGTTAACGGGGGGTCTGCTTCGGCTTCGATAAGAAGGGGCGCAGCTCTTCGACGAAATCGCCCGCATCGGCAAATTGCCGATAGACGCTGGCAAATCGAACGAAAGCCACTTCATCGAGTTCGCGAAGATGGTCCATCACCAGTTCGCCCAGTCGACGGCTATCCACCTCGGTTTCGAACGAGGAGTAAACATCGTTTTCGATCGCAGCCACCGTGCGGTCAATGTCACGATCGCTAATTGGTCGCTTCCAGCATGCCCGTTCCAAGCCATACTTGATCTTTTCGCGTGCAAAGGGAGCACGCGAACCATCCTTTTTAACGACCTTGATCGCCGATTCTTCGATGCGCTCGTACGTCGTGTAGCGACGCTTACAATTGAGGCACTGTCGGCGCCGACGTATAGCGAAGCCGTCCTGGCAAGCACGGGAATCGATCACTCGGTCGTTGTCCATACGACAAAATGGGCATTTCATGATCACCACTATACATCAGTCAGCACATCCGTAAACCAGGCGCGTCGAAACTCTTGGTGGTGTGGTCGATTAACAGCAATATTCCTCCTTTTTCGACGAATAATCTTTCGGTAGAGTCCATCTGGTCAACTACTTTGCGTGTGAGGATTGTCTATACTAGGCACCTAGTGTGGCATACGAATTTAATAGCAGGAGAAAACGGATGTCGAAGGTTTGCACGGAGTGTCAAGCAGAGGTCTCCACCAATGCCATTTTTTGCCCACAGTGCGGGATCCGGATAACCGAGGAGGGTCAAAATGTTGCCCCGAAACAACGTATCGAAGCGGTCGCCAACGCGATTAGCAATGCCGACGATTCTCCCGAGAAAGAACTTTGGCAGGGGCAATATTCCAAATTAGCAATGATCGGTGCTTGGATCGGCGGTGGGGTGCTCTCGTTAGCACTGATAGTCGTGGCATTTTTGTTTGCCTTCACCGGAATTGTCTTAGTAATCGCGGTCGTAGCAATCGTCCTTTTGTGGATTGGGCTCGTTGGCCAATTATTCTATCGGCAGCTCAGCGAGCACTATTACCTGACCGATCAGCGATTTATTCACGAATGCGGAATTTTGTGGCGAGAAATCAACCGGATCGAAGCGATCGATATCGATGATGTGTCGTTCCTGCAAGGGCCGGTCGAGCGAATGTTTGGAGTGGGAACCATTTGCATTAGTTCCAGCGATAGTTCACACCCAAAGCTTGATCTGCCTGGCATCGAGAATGTACACAAGGTGGCAGAGATGATCGACGAAGTGCGCCGACAGGAACGCCGCAAGCGTGGCTTGTACGTGGAGTCGGTTTAAGAGGTGGCGTTCATCGTTTTTGAACTCGTGAAAGAAACAGCCGTTTCGAGGAGTGACTTGCGGTCGACGGGTTTGGTCGCGTAGTGATCGCATCCCGCATCGAGGCACTTCTGGCGGTCTTCGCTCATTGCATGAGCTGTCAGGGCAACGATTGGCCCTGTATAGCCTGACTCCCGCAATTGGGCTGTTGCTAGATAGCCATCTAGGACGGGCATCTGCATGTCCATAAAAATCAGATCGAAGGGCTCGTTTTCAGCCCAGGCTTGCAACGCCCGATCACGGCCGACCTCTCCATTTTCAGCCAGCGTAACTTCGGCACCGGCCTTTTTGAGAATAAAGGAAATGAGTCTCTGATTATCCGGTCCGTCTTCGACCAGCAAAATTTTTCGCCTCTCGAGTGGAGCCTGTTGCTCTGCTGCTGTCTTCTCAACAGGACGTGGAATGTGATTGCTCCAGTCTGTGAATGTTGCAACCTCCTCAAGGGGGCCTAGGTCGATGGTTACACGGAAATGACTACCGTGTCCTTCCTGGCTCGTCGCCGTCAGCTTGCCGCCTAATAGTTGGGCCAGCGCTCGGCTGATTGTCAGCCCCAGTCCTGTTCCGCCATAACGGCGTGTCATGGTTTCGTCAGCCTGGGTGAACGGTTGAAACACTGCGGCCAATTGTTGGTTACTCATGCCGATTCCAGTGTCGATCACGTCAAAAGCCAGCTGACTATGTTGCTCGGCATTAACACGAGAAACAACTAGCCGTACACTCCCCTTTTCGGTGAATTTAATGGCGTTGCCGATGAGGTTGAGCAGGATCTGTCGCAAACGTGAGGGATCGGAGTAAATCTTTTCAGGTAAGCTTCCTTGGCATTCGATATCAAAAGCCAAGCCAGACCGTTCGGCATGCTTGCCCATCATTGATGAGATGTCACGGAGCAATTCGGGGAGAGACGATTCGATCGATTCAACGGTCATCTTGCCAGATTCAATTTTCGATACATCCAAAATATCGTTGATAACGGTCATTAGGTGTTGACCATTTCTCCACATGATCGAGACTTGCTCTTTACCTTGTTCGGATAGTTGTGTTTCGCCATTTAGTAATTCAGCAAAGCCAAGAATGGCCGTCATCGGGGTACGGATTTCATGGCTCATATTTGCCAGGAAGTCGCTTTTCGCTTTGCTGGCTGCTACGGCTTCTTCAACCGCTACTTGTAATTGGGCTGTTCGGTCGACGACCCGTTGCTCCATTTCGTCATGAGCTTTTTGGAGTTTGGCGTTTCCCGAATCGATTTCGTCCAGCATGGCGTTGTAAGCATCGCAAAGAGCACCGTGCTCGTCATTTCCCATCTTCTTGGCACGATGCTTGGTGTCCCCTTCTTCAGCCACGCGTTGTATCGAGGCAACCAACTCTTCTACAGGGCGGGAAATTGTCTGCTGGATTTGCCACGACAAGCCCACAGCAGCAAATAAAGCGATCACTGCCACGCCACAAGTAATCAAGATTCCGTAGATAATATGGGGCCGAAGGTCGTTTAGATTCGATCGTAAATAAACCGTTCCGACCTTGCCTTCGTGGACTCCTTCTGCCTCGGGGCCGAGCAGTTGGGCCATCTCTTCGAGTTCTGCTAAGTCGAGTTCCTCATGCTCCAGTTCTCCTTCTGAAATTGCATTCGGTACAAGAGAAATCTCAGCTAGCCGCTGCTCCGAATCTTGAGGTTGGTACGAAAGTAATTGTGTCACTTCCAGATAATGGTAGCCAACAAAATTAGCGCCTATCTGGTTCGACGATGCTGGGAGTTTCACACTTTGACCCAGCTCAGCGGGGTAAGTAGCAAGCACTTGGCCAGTACCATCGCAGAGAATAGCCAGCTCGATAGAAGGCTGTTGTGCCAACGAAGACAAAATCCGTGCAGCCGATTCGGGGTCATTAAATTGGATAGCTGCCCTGGAGTTGGAACCAACGACTTCAGCCAGGGCGCTAATCTGTTGTCTCTTCGACACTAAATACGATTGGATATCTCGGTAGACAAAAACGCTACAATTCAATAGCAACGCTAAAAAAACCGCCGAAACGGTCAATACGTTGAGTTTTGTTCGGATCGAGGTGTTACGAAAAAACCGCATCAATTGTATCTCTAGTTGCAACGCTTTATATGTACTGGTACCCAGTCGAGCAGATAGACACGCGCACGACGGTCCCATTGATAGGGGGGGGATTAGACAACTCTAGTCCACAACTACGACCGAGTCCAAAGCAAGAAATCCAGAATCTGCCCGTAACTTTGCTCGTTTAAGAGCAGGCTGAGAAATCATTAGGAACATCCTATTCTGTTCTACTTTAAACCGAATGGCGCCTCCTACTTCCAGAATGTCCGGACTATCTCCGACAATCAGTACAGGCTGTCCCTGTAACTGGGCGATCACCTCAGACTGAATCTTAGAGTCGACTGCCGAGGAGAGGAAAAAGATATGGCACGTTTCTATTTCTTTTGGGTCCGAAAACCGCTTCAACGCAAACTGCCCCTTGCTCTTTTTGCCAAGATAAGTCACGTATTTAGCTTCTCCCCGGTCCTCTTGCATCGTGCCGATTACCAGTGGAGTGGCGGCCATTTTAGGCCAATGGAGATACTGTGGGAGGAGGCTCAAGTAGCGAGCCTTCATGGCAGCTGCTCGCTTGCTCTGATCTTGTGCAAGGCAATCAGGGCTGCACGTGGTGATAATCCCAATAATCATCAGTACCCACACGAACAGCTTTGCTCCGTTTGCAGACCGAGCCCAGCTGGCCCAAAAGCCGTATAGGTCTTCACAGTGATGGTGTCGATTCCAGAACAAAGTATATGCCTTGAGTTGCTACTCGTTAATTGCTGACGGTCTAGGGTTCAGTCGGGTCGCATTCTTCGGTAGCAATTAATATCTCCAGGTGGCCATCCCATAGACGCTCCGTTCAACCTCCGTCGCACGGGTGCCTGTGTAATCGTCGGATTGAAATTCAGGGTGTGCAGCATCCAGCAAATTCCGCCCAACGACGGAGAGTTCTAGGTGCTCTGTGGCATACCAGCCAAGTCGCATGTCTAATGTCGTGTAGCTTGGTATTGTGGGATTCGAAAGCTTGTCGACATAGCGACCAATCAAGTCGAATTGGAAGTCGTTTCCAATGTCCCAAGAGGATTGCATGTACACCTGATTGTGAGGGCTTGCACCTTCGCTCACCTCTGGTAAAAATGCTCCCGCTGCAGAGTGTGTCTGCACTTGCAAGAACGTGTAAGCAGCACGGACATTCCACCCAGCGGTCAGTTCTAAGTCAGAGCCTATCTCTATGCCGTAAGTCTCGGCGTCCGTCATGTTCTGAAACTGCATGACCAGCGGGTTTCCCGTGGTTTCGAAATTAACAATGTGCCAATAGTCTTGGTGAAACAGGGCTACGTCCCAAGAAAATTCTCGAATAGGTTGGGCCCGATAGCCAATTTCGTAGGCCATCACTTCTTCTGAAAGCAAGTCGCGATTGCCTGTAAGGGATCCAAAAGTTCCTGCACCGAGATCGGGAAGTACGCGTAGTGTGGCCAGGTCATCTTCAATGCGAGTTGGGGTTCGTACCGCCCGAGATACTGAGGCCCAACAGGCATTTCTTTCATTGGGGGTCCAGAGCATACGCATGGTGGGTTGCACCTCGACACCCGTGAAATCATTGTGCGATACGCGAACCCCAGCCCACATGGTCAGCAAATCGCTGATCAATGTCACCTTGTCTTGTACAAACAGAGCAGGAATATCGAACGTGCGTTCTGTGGGTTGAACATCAAGCACAAACCCCCCATCTATGAATTTATCGTTGATGTTTCGATAAGTCCCTCCCCAGAGTATCTCCTGGAAGGAACCTAGTTGAAACCGATGTTGAAAATCAAGTTCGTAGGTATCTCGAGATTCAGAACCGAAATCTGTCATTCGTTCCACACGATCGTAGTATGCTTGGAGCGACCATTCCGAGCCGTCATCTAGGGTCCTCGTCCAACGGGACAGTACATTGCCGCCTCGTAAGGGAGTGTCACTAGGAGTAGTAAGGGCTCCTCCCGACTGATTCGGTAGAACTATAAAGTTGCCTTCTGTGCCGTCGTAGATATCACCTTGAAACGTGACGCGGTCGCAGTCATCTGACCAATCCGTTCGAAAGCCTACCTGGGCCATTCGCCAATCATCGCTCGCTGTGGGAGAGAATCCTCGGTCACGCTCAAATTGCATGGCATAGATTCGCCAAAAGGCGCCACCAGCAGTCTGCCCACCAATGCGACCCTCGCTAAAACCATTTTGGTAAGTCCCACCGCCACCACTCGCTACTGCTCCGGTGGTCTTCTCAGCACTTTTGGTCAGGATATTGATGACACCATTAACCGCATTCGCTCCCCACACAGTTGCCTGCGGACCACGTATAACTTCAATTCGCTCGACAT
>Ga0315338_1003262_pt1 | contig 14433 bp, 10 predicted proteins | sample ASW8metaG_FD_204518 | JGI IMG/M metagenome (GOLD analysis project Ga0315338, IMG submission 204518) | Ammonia-oxidizing marine archaeal communities from Monterey Bay, California, United States - ASW #8 | ecosystem: Environmental > Aquatic > Marine > Coastal | place: USA: California | collected... | reverse complement strand
GATGTCGTCGAATGGGATAGCAAGACACGGACACAGATTGAGTCCCTTCCTCATTCTGATGAGCAGTACCGAGAAGAACTCGGAGTGACAAAACTGAATGGTGAAGACGGCTTCAGCACGCTTGAACGCCTCTGGATTCGACCCACATGTGATGTGAACGGCCTACTGTGTGGATACACCGGTGAGGGAGCCAAGACAGTTCTACCAAACCATGCGATGGCCAAAGTCAGTTTCCGTCTCGTGCCTAATCAAACTGATGGGAAAGTAAGGGACCTGTTTGAGAAACACGTGCAGCACGTTACTCCTGAAGGTGTCACTGTTCAGATTAATGAACTCCACGGAGGGCGACCCTGGAAGGCTTCTGTAGAAGGTCGTTACTTCGAGGCGGCGACACAGGCGCTAGAGGAAGCGTTCGGTACGACGCCCGTCCTGATGGGTAGCGGGGGCTCTATACCGATTGTGGTTGAGTTTGAGGAACGGCTGAGCGCTCCCGTGATGCTGGTGGGCTTTTCTCTGCCGGGCTGTAATCTCCACGCGCCCAACGAGTGGTTACCAATTGAGAACTTTGAGCGTGGCATCGGGGCGCTCGCTCTCTTATACCAGAAACTAGCGAACTAAATCCTGCTGGTACTCAACCTCGCACCATAACTGCGGCCTTGAGTAATGCCCTCGCCTTGCTAATGGTCTCTTCATACTCCCGCGCAGGATCACTATCTGCCACGATACCAGCACCTGCCTGGACATAGGCCTTCCCTCCAGTCGCCACAAGCGTGCGGATCGTGATCGCGGTATCCATGCTAACCCCTCCATAGTTGAAATAACCGACTGCACCGGCATAGGGGCCCCGACGCACCGGCTCTAATTCATCAATAATCTCCATCGCACGAATCTTGGGGGCGCCTGATACTGTACCTGCCGGGAAACACGCCCTAAAGACATCGATAGCTCCAAGCCCTTCTCTAAGCTTGGCTTCGACTTGGCTCACAAGGTGTATGACATGCGAGTAGCGCTCTACAATCATTAGATCTGATACCGTGACCGAGCCAAATTCTGCAACTCGTCCAATATCGTTGCGACCGAGATCTACAAGCATCCGGTGTTCCGCTAGCTCTTTCTCGTCTTGGCAAAGCTCTTCGGAAAGCAAGCGCTCCTCTTCAACCGAGTCACCACGAGGTCTCGTTCCTGCGATTGGTCGAACAATCACAACATCATCTTCAACCCGCACAAGCACTTCGGGAGAACTGCCAACCAGACTAATCCCGTCAAGCTCAAGGAAGTAAAGGTACGGAGATGGATTCAAGGTCCTTAAGCCCCGGTATAGGTCAAATGGAGAGGCCTGAAGATCAATCCCAAGACGCTGGCTAAGTACAACCTGAAAAGCATCTCCTGCCCGAATGTAGTCTCGGATTTTTTCTACACCCGCTTCAAATTCAAGTTGAGTTGTTGAGCTATCAAACGGTGGGTCAGTCTTGGGTTCTCTCGCCATCTGAAGAGGCGGCGGCGAGGGCTGTGATTTTAGCTTATGAATGAGATCGTTGGTGGCTGCGACGGCATCGTCATACACGGCCCGAAGCTCATTCTGTTGCAAACCATCCACAGGAACAGCAACAATCGCCATCGCGCGACCAAGCAGGTTATCGATTGCCAGAACAACGTTGGTAAACAGAAACAGACCGTCCGGAAGTTCTAGGTCATCAGGTGCGGGGTTTGGGAGTGTCTCAATTTCTCTCACCACGTCATAACCGAAATATCCGACTGCCCCTCCCCAAAACCGAGGAAGACCTTCTATCTCAGCTGGCACACGTTCCCTCAACCTTGTATTTAGGTCTTCGAGTGGGTCACTCGTATCAACCTTCTTCCAGCCTTGTTCGGGCGTCCACCACAAGGCTTCGCCACCTTGAAGTTTCCAAGCACCCACCGGACGGGTTCCCACAAACGAGTATCGGGCCCATTGTTCGCCGCCAAGTACCGATTCTAGAAGAAACCCAAACGGGGGTTCGGCTAGTTTAGAATACGCGGTTACAGCCGTATCTACATCGAAGAGGAACTCTTGCCATACCGGCACCAAGCCGTACTTGTCGGCTAGGGCCTTAAAGTCATTGAAGGAGGGTCGGATCTGCATGAGCGAAACAATGTCCTCCGAGCGTCAAGGAGCGTCAACGGCACTCCTCGCTGTGGACACGGGTGGAACCTTCACAGATCTGGTACTTCTCAGAGAAGGGCAAATCAGAACACTCAAGGTATCATCCACACCTGAAGACCCCTCGCAAGCAGTGTTAGACGGAATCCTAAAGATCTTTGGGATTACTGATGTGGCTAACAGCAAGGGCGATCCCTTTACCCTTCTTCACGGCTCAACAGTTGCCACGAACACTTTACTTGAGCGACGCGGTGCCAAGGTATTACTGGTGACCAACAGAGGGTTTGAGGACGTAATTGAGATCGGCAGGCAGAACCGACCTCAGCTGTACGCGTTGGTTGGACATAGGCTTCCCCCGTTGGTGATGCGTGATGATCGCGTGGGGATTAGAGGACGAATTGGGCCTCAAGGTGAAGAAATTGAACCGCTTGACCTTGAGGAACTCACAACCCTCGCCCTTCGGATTAAGGAACATAATGCTGAAGCTGTCGCAATTTCACTTCTGCACAGTTACGCCAACGATGCACATGAGAAAATCGTCGCAGAAGCCGTAGCTGAAATTGGGCTACCGCTGTCTGTTTCCGCTGACTTGGTGCCAGAATTCCGAGAGTATGAGCGTACATCCACCACTGTGGTAAACGCCTATGTAGCGCCAATCATGAGCAATTACCTCGGACGCATCTCGAAAGAAGCAGGAGCAACACGAGTAAGGATCATGGGATCGAATGGGGGTGTGCTCCCAGTTGAGCGGGCAAGAAAAGAACCAGTGCATACAGTCCTTTCTGGCCCTGCTGGAGGGGTTATTGGAGCACTGACTTGGGCTGAACGCTCAGGTAGGGAGCAAATTATTTCATTTGATATGGGAGGAACGTCCACTGACGTATCCTTATGTCCCGGGCACCCACTCAGGACTCGAGAATTTGAGATCGCAGGGCAACCCACAGCAATACCGGTTCTGGACATCCATACCGTCGGTGCTGGTGGTGGATCGCTGGCCAGGGTCGACGCGGGCGGTGCACTCAGGGTAGGACCCCAGAGCGCCGGAGCAGAACCCGGACCAATCTGCTATGGCAGAGGCGGATCAAGGGTCACAGTAACTGATGCCCATGTTTGGCTTGGGCGTCTTCCGGCTTCTTCCTTCTTAGGTGGTAGCGAAACTCTTGACCGGGACGCAATTCGTGATCCACTGGGAGTACTGGCAGCAGCACTCGGTGCGTCTCTTGAAGAAACCGCCGAAGGGATCTTAGCCGTGGCGGACACAGCAATGGAGCGAGCCCTGCGCGTGATCTCGGTAGAGCGTGGCTACGATCCAGCGGATTTCACCATCGTGGCATTCGGTGGTGCCGGTGGCCTACACGTCACTGAGCTTACTCAGCGACTAGGGGCTCGAGAGGCCCTGATCCCCCCAGATCCCGGCCTCTTATCAGCCTACGGAATGCTGGCTTCACCCGTGACCCGAGAAACCGCCCGCACTGTGCTGCAAGCCACCGATGATTCAGGGACTGGTGACTACATTGACGATGCACTGGCAGGGCTTGCTCTTCAAGCATGGACGGAAATGGTAGAGGAGGGGTCAGACCCAGACGAACTATCCACTACACTCTGGATTGACGCTCGATATCGAGGGCAGAGCTTTGAGCTAAGGGTTCACGCCGAAGATTGGGTCGAACGCTTCCACAACTTACATGAGGAACGCTACGGGTATCGCCGAGATGAAACAGCGGTAGAGGCAGTCACTTTGCGCGCAATAGTGACTGCACCAGCTCCACTACTCGCGGTCCATAGACTCTCGATTGCTGATGGTCCGCCACCAACTCTCTCAACTAACGTGGTCTATGGGGACAGAAAGATAGAGGCACTGCTGGTATCTCGAAGCGACTTACGTTTAGAACACGTGTTAGAAGGTCCGCTGATCGTTCAGGAATACAGTGGGACGACCTGGGTGCCCCCTGACTGGACCGTCAAGCCAGATCTCTGGGGATGCTTACACCTTACAAGGGGGTTGGGCTGATACGGCACGTTGTCCAAGATATAAACAGATTATTCGGGGCAATTACCTTTGAGCTTTCATACAGTAATGGCTAATCAAACATGAACCCTGTTCAAGAAACTGCTTCGCTGGGGCGAGATGAGTAGAGCAAACAAGCAAGCACTGCACGAGAGCCCAGGGGGTAGCGCTGAGAACCTTCGTCCGCCCTATCGGGAGGCTTGGATCGCAGGAGCACTAGTGTTTGCTCTATACTGGCTCACGCTATCTCCTACAACGGCATTCTGGGATACCAGCGAGTATATCGCGACAGGCCACATGCTTGGTATTCCACACCCTCCGGGGAATCCGCTCTTTGTAGTCCTCGCCAGGGCATGGTCCGTGGTTTTCACATTTTTCGGCCTATCGGTAGCAACCAGTATCAATCTATTCAGTGCTTTCATGTCTGCCGCCGCTCACGCTATGTGGTTCCTGGTGGCACACCACATCCTGCGCTACTTCTCGAGTGACAATCTTTTCCGCCTTGTCGGGGCTGCTGCGGCCGTTCTTGTGAGTTCGACTTCCTTTACAGTTTGGAGCCAGTCAAACGTCAACGAGAAAGTTTACACAGTCTCACTCTTCACGATCGCCCTTCTATCGTGGCTAGCAGTCCGATGGCAAGAGAACCTGGGGAAAGGCAAGGACGACAATCTACTCATTCTGATGGTGTTCATTCTCGCCCTAAGTGTGGGAAATCACCTGATGGCATTCCTCGTCGCCCCCGCCATCGGAATCTTCATACTCGTGGTTCATCCCCAAACTCTTTTGAACTGGCGCTTGTACTTGGTTGGTGCAGCCGTAGCGATAGTCGGACTATCAATTCATCTATTTCTCCCCCTACGTGCTGGACTTCAACCGGTAATCAACGAGGCGGCACCGGCATGTCCAGATATAGGCTCTGCCCTCTCAGCTGTGGTTACGTATGGCAAGGCTGGCTGTGCGGCTTTAGCCGAAGCACTCAATCGCACTCAATATGAGAAGCCACCCCTACTTCCTAGGTCGGCTCCACTGGTCTCACAGGTTGCGAACTACCTTCAGTATTTCGACTGGCAGTGGGCTAGGTCTCTCGATGGTAACAACGTGCTCTTCTCTAATTGGCGCCTACCATTCACGATGCTATTCACAGGATTAGGCGTATGGGGTGCAATCGAGCACGCAAGAAGAGACCGGACGAGCTTCATTTTCTTGGCCACACTCTTCCTAACTTTATCCGCTGGCCTAGTCTACTACCTGAACTTCAGATACGGATATTCACTTCCGGATCCAATCGCCGACCGAGGACTCCATGAAGTTCGTGAGCGTGACTATTTCTTCATAGTCAGCTTCTCAGTATGGGGGCTTTGGGCAGGCATAGGCATTGCAACTCTTTGGCGGGAAGCAAGCCGTGAGGTACGCTCGGGCCTCGCGAAGGCCAGCCCAATCCTTGGGTTGGCATTGATTCCGTTGGTCCTGAATTTCACTTGGGCGAACCGTGCAGATGACTACTCTGCTAGGGACTGGGCCCACAATCTTCTAATGAGTGTCGAACCATACGGTGTGCTTTTTACAAACGGTGACAATGACACTTTCCCGCTCTGGTATCTGCAGGAAGTAGAAAGCATCAGGCGAGACGTCACGGTTATTGTGACTTCCTACCTAAACACTGAGTGGTACACGAAACAGCTCAAGAGGATAACCGCACCATGTGATCCCGACATGGATCCATCCGAGGACTGGTCCAGAATTATTTGTCAACGTCCCTATACTGCCGAAAACACGTCCGCAGCATACGTGACTGATCCCACATCTATGCCCAGCAAGGTCTCCCTGGTTATGGCTACTAGCATCAAGGAGCCCACCAAGTCGATCATCCCACTTACCGATGAACAGATCGACCAGGTTTCACAGAATTATGTGCGTGTCGAAGGAAATCGATCTGTGAGGCTCGGAAACATCAATACTGTCTTGAGGGACGGTGATAGTCTGGTACCGTGGGAACAGTACGCGCTAGCACTGATCGGAGAAGTAATCGATGAAAGGCCAATCTATTTCTCGTCGAGTGGCAACGCTGCGGTATCACTGGGCCTGACCGACTACCTCGTGCGTCAGGGCCTTGCTTACCGATTGAATAACGGTCCGCTGGAAGAGGTCGAGAGCGCTGAGGGTATTATCCGCATGTTACCCTCACCGTACGAAACTGTAATAGGTCAATGGGTAGATATGCCGAGGACACACACTTTGTTGACTGAGGTCTTCGTGCACCGATCAGGGATTCCAGATGAATGGACGCACTGGCCAGATCTCGCGACGATCGGCATCCCTAACTATTACGCCTGGGGATACTTGGCTTTAAGTCAAGCTGCACTACAGACATCTGATGAAGAATTGATGGAGCAGTACCGTGCGCGTGCTGAAGCTTGGTCGAGGCTAGGCACGGGATGAAGCACCAAGTCAAAATTTCTTATTCATAGATCGAAGATTTCTCCTAGTTCTTCCGCCTCGGCAACCGATAGTACTTTTGCCGCCACCGCGATGTCCTGGACTGCGTTTCCTACAGATTTGAAGTATGTGATTTCCCCTGCTTCCGTGCGTCCAGCAATCCGACCAAGAACGATGTCGCCAATTTCTCCAGCAATCACATCCTCTCCAAACAAACCATCTCTAATAGGACCTACGATATCTCCGGCCTCTTCCAGCGCAGCTTCCTTTTGGTCAACTATGACTCGTGCCCGCTCCACAAGGGTGGCATCGACTTCTCTCATCTCTGTAGTGAACGAGCCGATACCGGTCACGTGTGTGCCAGGCTCTACGAGCGCACCATCAAACACTGGAGTTGAACTGCTGGTTGCAGCAATGATGATATCCGCTCCAGTTACGGCCTCATCTGGATCCTCCAAACTGACAGCCTCCACTCCGCTCAGCTCATCTATCAGATCCTGTGCAGACGTAGCACTACGAGAGACGACACGAACTTTAGTGATGTCTCTCACACACCGCACAGCCTCAAGTTGGGTCCTTGCCTGCGTACCGGCTCCAAAAAGCGCTACAGTCGTGGAATCTCTCCTGGCTAGAAGGTCTGCGGCTAGGCCACCAACTGCACCTGTGCGAAGGGCGGTCAGCCACGTCCCATCCATAAGGGCAATCGGACACCCAGTCAGAGTGTCTAGAACCACCACCACCGCATGGATCACTGGGAGGCCCGACTGCGCATTACCCTCATTCACTGAAACAATTTTCACGCCAGCAGAATCCTGCTCTTTCAAGTGGGCAGGCATGAATAGACTGACCCCATGGGATGTCTCCAGCGCTACACGAACAGGGACGGTTGCCTCACCCGCTGCAAGAGCGCTAAATGCATCCCTCATCGCCTCAATGGCCATTGGCATGTCAATGGTGGATCGCACGGTATCAGACGATAAAATTCGAACCCGCATGGCTTACCTAGGGAAACAGGGAATACGAAAGTGTAGGGCTTGAACCACCCCATCACTTTTAATTCTAGCCAACCTTCTACTGGATCGCTTGTGACCAAGGCTCAAACTCGACCTCAAGTAGGGCACCGTGTCGTTATTGTGGGTGGCGGAGTTTTTGGCTGCACTGCAGCCCTAAAGCTCCAATCACGTGGTTGGTCTGTGAGCATAGTCAATCCTGGCACCCCCCCACACGAAGACGCATCTTCGACTGATGTCAGCAAGGTTGTCCGCATGGATTATGGTTCGGACGTCTTCTATCACGAACTGGGAGAAATCGCAATCGAGGGATGGAAATCTTGGAACCGCGACTGGCAACAGCCCCTGTACCACGAAGACGGGTTCCTCATACTCTCGCGTGGCCAAATGAAATTGGGCGAATACGAACACGAGAACCGTAAAGTATTAGAACAACGTGGCTACAACACCGAACGCCTGACTGCGAATCGGATCGCCAAGCGTTATCCAGCCTGGGATTTTTCAGAATTTCCTGACGGCTACTATAACCCCCACGGCGGATGGGTGGAGAGCGGGAGCGTCATGGAGCATTTAGTTCAGCTCTGCAAAACCAGCGGTGTTCAATTTTATTCGGGCCAGATGGATCAATTACGATCGAAGGGAAGTCGCATTTCAGGTGTCCTGACTAACAATGGCGATACCATCACAGGTGAAATTGTCGTGGTTGCAGCTGGAGCATGGACTCCCACATTACTACCCTGGCTCTCAGGTGTTCTCTGGTCTACCGGTCAACCAGTGCTCCATTTCTTACCCAATAATCCCGACCTCTTTCGTCCTGAGCACTTCCCTCCATGGTCGGCTGATATCTCAAATAGCGGGTGGTATGGATTCCCTGCCCTAGCGGATGGACGTGTCAAGGTGGCACACCACGGGCAAGGCATACGTATGCACCCGGAAGCGCGGGAGACAGTGGATGCAAAGCATGAAGCTCGTACCCGTAAATTCTTGAGCAGTGCGATTCCAACGCTCTCTGATGCCCCCATTGCATACCGGAGAATCTGTATGTATTGCGACACTTTCGATGGCAATTTTTTGATCGGGCACGACCCAGATCGGGAGGGTCTTGTCGTAGCAGCTGGAGGTAGTGGGCACGCCTTCAAGTTCGCGCCAGTACTTGGAGAGATCGTGGCTGACGCTGTAGAGCATCAGCATAATAAGTGGGGCTCCCGATTCGCCTGGCGAGAAGCAAGGGATTTTGGAAATGAGGAAGCTCGCTATACAGGCCAGTAACGACTCCTGCTAACCGCTAACTTGCTGACCATACTCTCTTGAACCCATCCTACAGCATGCAAATAATTTCTACTCCTAACGCTCCAGCTCCTGCGGGACACTACTCCCAGGCGATAGTTCATCAAGGCATCGTATACGTTGCCGGTCAGTTGCCTTTCGACCCAAAGGATCCCGAGGCACTGCCCGATAATCCTGGGGACCAAACACGCAACGTACTCGAGAATGTTCGTGCAATACTCGAAGCAGCCAACAGTAGTTTGAGTAAGACTCTTCAGATGACGATCTATGTCACTGATATAGATCACTGGCCAGCAGTAAATGCAGCATATGCTGAAGTCATGGGCACACACCGGCCAGCACGTGCTGTGGTGCCTGTAGGAGACCTAAAGCCCGGTTGTATTCTTGAGGTTCAAGCGATCGCCGCACAGGAAGTTCCCGAGGATACTGGGATCTAGAATCCATATGCGGGCATTGATCGACACTGCTCGCTGATCACTGCAGATCCGGACTCAGCGAAGATGAGATGAAAGGCTCAACTAGAGAGTGTGTAATCTAGAAACCTACGTATCCTATTGGGCTCACGATCAATCAGTGTTTCAGGATAGCCGAAGATCGTAACATGAACCTGCCTGGACCTGCTGGAGTTGGACGGAGCGCAGGACCAGCAGTCGAACCTTCCTCTCGAATTTCCATGATGCAATCAAATAGTTCAGGGCGTGCCCCAACCGCTACACCTCGACTGATTAGTATAATTCTAGGAACCTCACTTACGAGCTCTTTCATGAGAACCAGGCTACGGATACCAGCCTCAGGGTCTAGTCGATCAAATGGCTCTTCTAGAAGAAGTGAGCCCAGGCCCTGCCCGCCCACAGCTATAAGAGATGCAGCAGCTAGCCGGAGTGCTAGCTTGGCAGCAGAGAGATCCTCCTCTGATATCGAACGCAGGGTCTCATAATCCCCTTCGAGACGGACTCCTCCCCCTCGTAGAGTGATCGCCAGAATTCGGCCACCTGTGAGCCTGCAGACAAAACGGGAAGCTCTATCCAGAAGTACGTCTCTAGCTCGAGCCTCACGAGCAGCCCGCACACGTAAGAGGGCCAACATTACCTGACCCCGATGGTTATCTCGTGCGACTTCCTTTTCTATTGGAGAGCCTCCTGCTCGCATGCCGCTAACCCTAACTCGTAAGAGTTCGACACGTTCAGATTGAGCTTCCAGGGCCACATGTAGCTTCAATACTTTTTCTTCACGCTCTTGGAGATTCGGCGGTTTTAGCTCCAATTGTTCCCGCCTGCTCCGCCACCAACTTCCGTCTTGGATGACTGATTCCCATTCATCATTTAGTTCGCGCAAGACCTCATCATAATGACCCTCCAATACACGACCGCAGAGTGGACAAGGTGCATCAGGCCCAGTCGCCTCCATTTGGCGTAAGCGCGATCGAAGCTGTCGGGCTCGATCACGGTAGGCATTGAGGGTTGTCTCAGCATCCTGCCTCTCGCTGAGCCAATCCATCATCGAAGCCTCCAAGGCTATATCAGCCTCAACCACCTCTGCTCTAAGTGACCGGAGATCTTGTTCTGCCGATTGGGCTTCTGTAGCAATAGCCTCAAGATCTGTGGAACTGGATCCTGGAACATTGCTCTCTGGTCCGGGCGTACCAAATCTCAAACCTGTCCCGGATTTATCACCTGGTTCTAGCTGCCCTAAAGCAGCATCGACCACGGCTAGCCCGCGGGTAAACGCTATCGCTAGCGAAGCAACCGATAACATCTCCTCTAAAGTCCCTGCATCGGTGCAAGCCCAAAAATGCCGCAGAGGCTTATTGCTAGAGCCTCCTCCGATCTGGATCAAGAGTTCCTTGACTGATTTACGTGACCGCCCGTCACCACCGATCACCGCTGTCAAACCAGCTGGTATGGAAGCGCTCACTCGGCCAACTCCAGGGATGTCGCCATCAAGTTCATCCAGGACTCCAACCGCATGAACCCCTGAAGCATCGGCGGTATCAGAATCCAGTAACTCCTCAATGACTGCCTGGGTGGCATCTTCTAGAAGACCATCCCGTTCAAGTTCTTTTTCTAGTGCAACATGAAGGAGCGAAGGTGCATCTTCCAATAGCCAGTCTGCTGGGAAAGGACGCGGCTCTTTTCCAGCCTCGATGGCCAAGTGTAGTGCGGAAGTCCGCAGGCCCGATAGCTCTCCGCCCTGTAAAGCAAGGAGGTCCTGCGGGAAAGCGCCCTCAAGCCTCAGGCGTGCAATTTTACCCTTGATACCTCCGGGGATCTCCTGAACAACCTCACGGACTCGGCGACGCAGTTGATCGTGATCCCCACCAACGACCTTAATGGGAGCCAGGGCAGCCACTGGACGCGATGGAATAGCGTGAAATTGATGCTCTCCGCTCTCCAGGTTCACCATTAAGAATCCTTTTTCCCCTCCGGCGTCTGCCCAGGGATCAAGTGCCACACGCTCTAGCGATCCTGCCCAGAGCACATTCGAGCATACTTGTTCTGTCCGGTGTTGACCTCCCAGGGCTATATAGCTCCAGTCCTCGGGAACAATTGGTACTGCTGCCTGCTCGGACTGTTCAAGAGTTCCATGCAGTACCAAAAGATTCCAGCGTATTCGAGGGTCAGACTCCGGGAAGGCCGAAGGGTGGCGGACAGTAGCACGGTATGGAACGAGGCAAGCATGAAGCTCAAGACGCTCCATGATGATGGAGCGGGTCAAATCAGTAGCTGCTTCGACGTTCGGAAAACTATCCAGTACAGCGAGGGCCCCGGGATCGCCAAGCTGCCTGGGAGTGTCCCTGGGACCAGCGACCATGAATACTGGTGTTTCGGGAAGTGAGGAACGAAGTAGTTCGAGACCTCGCGCAAGCACCACCACTGCGCTTGCAGGAGGATCCGGACGATCAAAGACATCACCCGAAACCACCACGATGTCAGGACTTAGTCGAATTATATCCTGAAGTGCACGCTCAAATGCCACAGAGACATCTCGTTCGCGTATATCCACACCGCGATCGATACGTCCGTATGCCCGGAAGCCCAGGTGCAGATCCGAAAGATGTGCAAGAATCACTCGGAGGCCACGCCTTCTGTCTGGATCCACAAGGGAACTAGGTAGGATAGAGCATGAAACTTGACTCCTAGTTCGCTTAGCTCGAAGTCCGTCAAGCAAGAACGGAAGCTGTCTCCAGTTGGAAACCGGGACAGCGCCTTCCTAAAGGGCCCTGCATACTTTAGGTCCATGGCATCCTTAGGGATGATACTTCAGGCACCTCCGCACCAGGTTATACCGACCACCCCGAATGAGCAGGACACCTAGCATCAGGTTGCCTCGAAAGGAGGCATTGATAGCTTTGGAGCCCTAAATCATACCTGACCCCATCGACCGCATGCAAAGGGAACACCTAGCGATCGCGGTGATCTTAACCCTGGCAACAGGCTGCGACAACGTTACCTGGGAAGGGTTAGAACTCCGCCTGAAACCTCCTGCCTCTTCTTCCACAATATCTTCGGGACAATCAGTTATGACCCCGAATCTAGCCAACGAAGAGCAACCCCTCGGAATCCCCAAGAGACCAATTCTACTTAGTGGGAAACGGACTGGTTCTACAGCTAAGCTCACCGCAGTCGGAGAGGTAAATGGTAATAGTCTCACAGAAATCTCGAACCAGAGCTTGAGCTCTGAGATCAACCTAGGGCTTATAACTCAAGGCTCAGAATGGGTACTGTTCTCTGAGGGGGTTAGGATCGGAAGGATGATAGCTCAAGAAGTGTCAATCGATGACAGCTTCTGTACCCTAAGGCCTGCCATTTCGGGTATTGTGGAACTCATATCAGAAGCGAGTGATGTAGAACAGTTAATTGCCTTGCCAATTGATGTTGCAGGTTCTCGCTCTTTTCAGCCATATACGGCATACCGTCATAACTACAATCAACGTGTAGCCTCGCTCGCACTGGCATCTGAAGTGATCCCAAGCGTCGGCGCTGAATGGCCTCCCTCAATCCTGGATTCACGAACAGATATTCATGCTTTCCAACTTCCAGGTGAACCGAGACAAGCGATTGCAGCGACTTTCCTACATCGGGATCGAATGATCACATCACCGCCTGAACCTGGAGCTTACTCTCTATTTGTAATGGGAGACGCCACCTCTGGGACTTATGAGATAAGCTATATGTGGTACCGGCTTGCTGAGTCTCAGGGAAAAGGGGTGCCGCGTTACCTGGATCATATCGACTGGAATGGTGACGGATCCGAAGAAATTCTTCTGGAAATGTTTGGTTCTGAGGATCGCTGGTTCACGGGCCTTGCTAGGCAGGACGGCAGATGGATTCGATCATTTGAAGACTCTTGCAACCCCGCGACTAAAGAAAAATGATGCGGATGAGAATAGTGGAGGAACATATCCGTGAACTCATTTTCTGCATCATCATTCTGGCAACAGCGTGCCAGCCAACTTCGGTGGAAAAAAATAGAGGCACTGCTAGTAACATTATTCTGGTGGATGCAGCTGGACTGGAAGTTGCTCTTGAGGAACCAGCGCGGAGAATCGTTTCACTCGTACCATCAGCGACTCAGACGTTGAGAGCACTCGGGGCCATTCATACGGTTGTTGGGCGCACTGATTTCGACCTAGAGAACTGGGTTCTCGATATCCCGTCTGTGGGTGGAGGGCTGGAGCCAAACTTCGAAGATATCATCACTCTCGAACCCGACTTAGTTGTGCGTTTTGCTGGTGACCAAGATCCTCAAACCAAATCTCGCCTGGATGAGCTTGAGATCCCCCAAATAGCCGTGCGTCCGGATCGCCTAACTGACTTATACTCAAGCATAATACTTCTCGGAAAAGCAACAGGTACAGAGCCTGCAGCTGATTCCATAATCTCGAACATCAAGAATGACCTCGCTGATCTTCAGAGATGGACTTCTGAGAAGCCAAAGATCCATGCGGTGTACATTCTCGGAGGCTCGCCACCTTGGGTTGCAGGGCCTGATACCTATATCGATGAGATACTAGTGCTAGCTGGCGGTAGAAATGTCTTCTCCGACTTGGGATTCTTGTATGGCTCAGTAAGCCCCGAGCAATTTCGCATCCGAAAGATCGATGTAGTTCTAATTTCAGACGGGTCCCAGTTCGATCCCAGGCTGACCCCTGGGGCTCGTATAGAGGAGATCGGGAATACCCTGGATTTCCCCGGGCCGGACATCGCAGAGGCCGCAAGACATGTAGCCAAAATCTTGCATGGTGATCTACTGCGATGAGCAAAGCAAAACTTGGGTCCCTGTTGGTTCTAGCCCTCATTGGGATCGGGCTATTAGGTGTGTTTTTTGGTTCCGTTCCACTTCTAATTTCTGAAGTCTGGGCTGCTCTCACTGGAAATGGGCAAGAAGCACATCGGGACATCGTGGTCAACCTTCGGCTACCCCGCATCCTCTTAGCAGGATTTGTCGGGGGAGGACTGGCTGTAGCAGGCGCAACTTTTCAGGCTCTTTTACGGAATCCTCTAGCGGAACCATATATACTCGGTGTCTCCGGGGGCGCATCCTTTGGTGCA
>Ga0315338_1003260_pt1 | contig 14444 bp, 12 predicted proteins | sample ASW8metaG_FD_204518 | JGI IMG/M metagenome (GOLD analysis project Ga0315338, IMG submission 204518) | Ammonia-oxidizing marine archaeal communities from Monterey Bay, California, United States - ASW #8 | ecosystem: Environmental > Aquatic > Marine > Coastal | place: USA: California | collected... | reverse complement strand
CACAATCTCATCCCGGTGCTGACGGCTTACGAAAACATTGAGCTACCCTTGCTGCTGTTGCCCATGTCTGCTGCCGAGCGAGAAAAGCGGGTGAATATCGCACTCGAGGCGGTCGATCTTATGTCGCGTGCCTCGCATTACCCGCGGCAAATGTCCGGCGGGCAGGAGCAGCGGGTGGGTATCGCGAGGGCGATTGTTGCCAATCCGACGGTTGTTGTTGCTGACGAACCTACGGGTAGTCTTGATGATGAAACTACTGAACAGATTCTTGAACTGCTTAGTCGTGTGAATACCGAACTGGGGATGACCTTGCTGATGGTCACGCATGATCTTGATGCGGGGAGTCGGGCCAAGCGGAAAATTCGGCTTGAGCGTGGGCTGTTGTATGAAAATGGTAAAGAGACTCAAAACGCCAAACTAAGGACGGCCTAATCGTGTTTCCTTTTGCACCTTATATACTGAAGGGCCTGTGGCGGCATCGTGCTCGCACGTTGCTTACCGTAAGCGGTACAGCCGTGGCGCTGCTGGTGTTCTGTTTTATCGGCGCTGTCCAACAGGGGTTGTTGGCGCTTACGACCGGCGAAGACGCGGGGCGGACACTGATTGTCTTTCAGGAAAATCGGTTTTGCCCGCAAAGTAGTCGGTTGCCGCAGGATTACTCTTCCGATATTGCCAAACTGCCGGGCGTGTCGGATGTGTTGCCGATTAAAGTCTTTACGAATAACTGCCGTGCGAGTCTCGATGCGATTGTTTTCCAAGGGGCACCTACGGACAAGCTTCAGAAATGGCGTGACTTGACGCTTGAATCGGGGAATTGGAATAATTTCGACAGCCAAGACGATGCCGCTTTTGTTGGTCAGGCTGTTGCTGCTCGACGGAATCTGGCGGCGGGTGATAAATTCACGATTGGTAATGTTTCAGTGGTTGTTGCAGGTGTCTTTAAGTCGGACGTTGCTGCACAGAATAATTTGATTTATACGCATTTAGATTTCTTGCAGCGTGCCCGAGGGGCTAACGACGTTGGCACTGTCACGCAGCTAGAGGTTCATCTCACAGACGATGCAAACCCGGATGAGCTTGCTAAGGAAATTGACGCCGGTTTTCATGCAGGCCCTGTGGCCACGACCACAAGAACAAAAGGCATGTTTGAGGCCGACACGCTAGCCGACCTGGCTGAGTTGATTGGCTTTGTGCACTGGCTTGGTTACGCTTGTGTCGCGCTGGTGTTGTCGCTGGTGGCCACAACGACGGTGATGTCTGTGCAAGATCGAATTAAAGAACACGCTGTGCTGCAAACGCTTGGTCTCCGCCCCGAGCGAGTTTTTCGGATCGTGGTAACAGAGAGTATGTTGCTAAGTACGTTGGGTGGTATCCTTGGCGTGGTGGGTAGCGTTGGCTTGCTTTCGACCACCGGGATGTCGATTTCGGCTGAAGGAGTAACGATTGCCTTTCAGCCCTCGTTGTCATTAGCCGCTCAGGGTATTGGTGTGGCACTAGTAGTTGGTGTCCTCGCAGGTCTCGCCCCTGCTTGGCACGCCGCACGATCGCAAATCGTTCCCGCGCTAAGGCACGCATAGAAAATTAAAAATACTAAACATTAAAAAAATCATCCGTTTGACAAGGAAGTCATAAGATGAACAAGTCCTATCTCATTGTATCTTGCCTGCTTGTGCCGTTGGTCGGTTGTGCTGTTGCGTCGCAGGCTCCTAACAGCTTGCCGTCGCTTGCCGAGCAAGCCTCTGTTACAACCGAAGCTGCAGCGCCGATCAAGCTTGTTGATTATGAAGAGACAGAAGCGGTGCCTATTCCAGAACCGGTTACAGAGGCGAAGCCTTTGGCCGAGGATGTGCCTGCTCCGGATCCCAATAGCCTTACGCTCGAAGTTCTTGAGCAGATGGCACTTTCCAACCATCCCGCCACCGCTCAGGCAGCCGCACGGGTTCGCGCCTTGCGGGGAAAATGGTGCCAGGTTGGTTTGGCTCCGAATCCGACGATAGGCTACATGGGTAGCGAAATTGGCAATGAAGGTCAGGCGGGACAGCAAGGTGCTTTTGCTGGGCAACAATTTATCACCGCTGGCAAGCTAAGCCTGAATCGGGCCGTGGTATCGGCTGAAATTCAGCAGGCCGAGCAAGTGTTGGCCGCTACTCAAATGCGCGTGCAAACGGATATTCGTCAGAAGTATTATCTGTCGTTGGTTGCTCAGCGGCGTGTGGAGGTTGCGCAAGAGTTGGTTCGTATCAATGCCGAGGCCGTCGACGCTTCAAAAAACTTGGTGGAGGCCGAGGAAATTCCCATTGCCGGCCTCCTACAAACCGAGGTCGAGCATCAAAATGCTACCATTATCCTCGCGACCGCTCGCAACAAGCAGTCGGCGGCATGGCGTAAACTTTCGGCGGTGGTGGGCAACACGGATCTTCCGCCGCAGCCGCTGGTTGGCGATGTTACTACGTTGCCGAATACTCAGGAATGGGATGCCGAGCTTGCAAGACTTACCTCAAGTAGCCCCGAAGTCGCCGCTGCGATGTCTGGTGTTAGTCGGGCTCGCCGTGCTTTGGCCCGTGCTTGTGTCGAAGCGGTGCCCGATATTAATACCCAGCTGAGTGTGCAATACGACGATGCGACGACGGATACCGTCACTGGGATTCAGGTTGGGCTTCCGCTGCCGCTCTGGAATCGCAACCAAGGGGGCATTCGGCAGGCTCGGGCTGAAATTTCGGAAGCGAATCGCAACGTACGTCGTATCGAGCTTAGTCTTAAAGAACGTCTGGCCGAAACTTACCAGTTGAATGCCGATGCTCAAACGCGTGCTCGAACCTACGCGCAAGACATCTTGCCGCGTGCCGAGAGGACGCTGGACCTGGTTCAAAAAGGCTACCGGCTGGGTGAAGTCGGCTACCTCGACTTTTTAGCGGCTCAACGTACCTATTCTCAGACCAGCCTGGCCTATGTTGACGCATTGGAATCGATTTGGCAGAGCTGGACGCAGATTGAAGGGTTGCTGCTTGACGATGGATTGCAGACTCGGCCGGAGTAGAGGTAGTGTTCAGCTTTCATCTAAAAGCGGTTTGTTGTGCCTGTGTGATGTGTTAGCTTTTGTGTCTTGGGAAAAAGTGGCATCTTTCTGAGCATTTTCTTGCTTTGGCGCATTATCCTGCTATAACCGCAGTTGTGCGTTGCCTCGTTTCGGTCGAGGTGGAGATTCTTGTTTAACACTTTTCAGGAGTTCTTGCATGTCTACCCATCAAGTCACCAGTCGTTGGCCTGTCTTTTCGGCGATTGCCTTCGCTGCATTAGTTGTTGCATTGTTAGGATTGCGTAGCGATTCGGTTGCGCAAGTTACCAAGGGCAAGTCTCGCCCCTTGACCACCAAACAATGGATGCAGGCGGTACATAAAGTTCACTGTGGCACGATTAAAAAAGGCCTTGAAGCGGGGCCTGCTGACGACGAGGCCTGGGCCGAAATCGCTCTGCACGCCGCCATGATGAATGAAAGCGCTGCGGTCTTGATGGCTGACGATCGCTGCCCCGATGCCGATTGGGCAGGTGCCTGCAAGACCCTGGATGCCGGCAGCTTGGCAGTTCTTGCCGCGGTCGAGGCCAAAGACGCCGAGGCGGGTCTCTCTGCTTTTAAGGGGATGATGGGCTCCTGTGGCGCTTGTCACAAAGCTCATAAAAAATAGAGAACGATTAACGAAGCAGAAGAATTAACGATCCGGTTGCCTGGCGTTTGGCTTGGCAACCGGTTCGTTTTTTTGTTTAACGGCTGAATGTTTGTTTGCCCGACATTTTGTGTTTGTAGGCAGCTTTTCTGTATCGCTTAGCTTTGCTGTCTTGCGAAATAGGCAAAGTTTATTTGTGATCTGCTGTTATCAGGCGTATCGCGGGGGCTGTGGCTGTGGCTAGAATGGTGACGAACGTTGCGTCGCTGATTGGGCTTCGCGTGGTTGTGTTTCTTCCTTGAATTTTCCAGATTGATTGCCATGCCGCGTAGTTTGTGTGTGCTGGTTCTGGTGCTGATAATTTTGCATCAGGACAACTGGTTTTGGACTGACGACCGTCTGATCATGGGCTTCATGCCGATCGGGTTGTTCTATCACGCTTGTATCTCGATTGCTGCTGCCGCGGTGTGGTGGTGGGCGACGAAAAACTGCTGGCCCAATGATTTAGAGCGTGCCAGCGAGTCGGAGGGACCCTCCTCATGACTCAGTTGTATATTATCGGTGGTTATCTTTCGTTGTTGCTGATACTGGGTCTGTTTGCCAGCCGATTGTTTCGCGGGACGAGCAAAGATTACATGCTGGCCAGCCATTCGATTGGCCCCTTTCTGTTGTTGATGTCGCTGTTCGGCACGACGATGACGGCCTTTGCCTTGGTCGGTTCGACGGGCGAGGCGTTTAAGGAGGGTATCGGCGTCTATGGCATGCTGGCTTCTTCCAGCGGCATCATCCATTCGCTGTGCTTTTTTGTACTGGGGGTCAAGCTATGGAGTTTCGGCCATAAGTATGGGTATCGAACGCAGATTCAATATTTTCGCGACCGATTTGAGAGCGATAAGATCGGGCTGTTACTCTTTCCCGTCTTGGTCGGGTTGGTAATCCCTTACTTGCTGATCGGCGTGATGGCGGCGGGTGGGGTGATCAACGGTGTAACGCAAGGGCGTGTGGTTGAAGGCCAAGTGACCAATGCCACATTCGAGGAAGGCACTTTTCCTGAGTTTATAGAGCAAGGGGAAAATGGCTTTGCCGTGGACGGCTCGAAAGGGGGCGTGCCGCGGCAATTGGCTTCGCTAGTGATTTGCGGCGTGGTGCTGATTTATGTTTTCTTCGGAGGCATGCGAGGCACGGCCTGGGCGAATGCTTTTCAAACGATCGTATTTATGATTTTGGGGTTAGTTGCCTTTGTGGTGATTGCTACGAAGCTCGGCGGCCAAGAATCGTTACTCGCAAATTTGCAAGAAGTCGCATCGCATGTATCCCATGAAAAAATTACACGTGTGAACATTCCCAAGCTTCAGTTCTTTACTTATTTACTGGTGCCACTCTCGGTGGGGATGTTTCCGCATTTGTTTCAGCATTGGCTGACGGCCCGCAGTGCGAGCAGTTTTAAACTGCCAGTGGTCGCGCATCCGGTGTTCATCATGATCGTGTGGGTGCCCTGTGTATTGATCGGGATTTGGGCGACTAGCGATTTGATTCAGGTGCCGCCTCCGGTGAAGGCGAATCCGAATATTCTGTTGCCGTTTATGGTGAAGAAGCTTGCGGGACCAGTGCTGGGCGGGTTTTTAACGGCTGGCATTTTGGCTGCGATTATGTCTTCGCTGGATAGCCAGTTTTTGTGTATTGGGACGATGTTCTCGACTGACATGGTGACGCATTACGCCGGAGAAGATCGTTTTACGGATCGCCAATTGGTGTTGATCACTCGTGTTTTTATCGTGGCGATTGTGGCTTTGACGTATGTGTTTAGTTTGTTTGAGCCGCGTGCCGTGTTTACTTTGGGCGTGTGGTGCTTTAGTGGTTTCGCAAGTTTGTTTCCGTTGGTGTTTGCTTCGCTTTATTGGCGACGGATGACCAAGGCGGGCGCTTATGCATCAGTGCTGGCTGCGATCTGTACCTGGGCTTATTTGTTTAATGAGTCTGGGTTTGCCAGCAATCGAGAATACCGACTCGACCTGAGACTGGGTGGCGAGACGTACCACATGATGCCGGTGGTTGGGATGTTTGCTGCCTCGTTGATTGCTTTGGTCGTAGTGTCGTTGATATCCAAGCCGCCTAGCAAGGAGACGCTGGCGAAGTTTTTCCCGGTAAGTGAATAGTTTTCATTTTTTTGAATTGCACGTCGTGAAAATTGCTTATCTTGCTGCTGGTGCCGCGGGGATGTACTGCGGGAGTTGCTTGCACGACAACACCTTGGCTACGGCGTTGTTGGAGCAGGGTGAGGACGTGGTGTTGGTGCCGATCTATACTCCGATCCGCACGGACGAGAAGGATGTTAGTCTACGACGAGTCTTCTTTGGTGGCATTAATGTCTATCTGCAGCAGAAGTGGTCGTTGTTTCGGCGTACTCCGCGGTGGATGGATGCGATTCTTGACCACCCTGCCCTGCTGGGAAGATTAGGCGGGCGAGCAAGTAGCGTCGACCCGGCGCAGTTGGGCGATCTTACGGTCTCGATGTTGCAAGGGGAGTTGGGGAATCAGCGTAAAGAATTGGAAAAGTTGGTTGATTGGCTGCTCGAAGAAGTGCAGCCTGATGTGGTGCATCTCTCAAACTCGATGATGCTAGGGCTGGCAAGGATGATTGCCGAGCGATGTGGGCCGCCGGTGGTGTGCTCGTTGTCGGGGGAAGATATATTTACTGAAAAGCTGCAGCCACCCCATTACGAACAGATGCGCGAGTTGCTACGCGAGCGTGCCCGAGATGTGCAGGCTTTTGTGTCGCTCAACAGATACTATGCCGATTTTATGTCGGAGTACTTGGCGGTCGATCGTTCGCGGATACATGTGATTCGGCACGGCTTGAAACTCGAAGGGCATGTGGCCAAGCAGGAAGCAATAGCAGGAGAACCAGCACGTATTGGCTATCTGGCACGAGTTTGCAAAGACAAGGGTCTGCATCTGTTGGTTGAGGCCAGTAAGCAGCTTCGACGGCGGACCGACTTGCCTGATTTTGAATTGCACGCGGCTGGATATTTGGGGGCGGGTGATCGCGATTATTTGAAGCAGTGCCAGGCGGCGGGGCCGTTTGTCTATCACGGCGAGTTGGATCGTGAGGGGAAGATAGGATTTTTACAGTCATTAACCCTATTTAGCACGCCGACGATTTATCGTGAAAGTAAGGGCTTGCCTGCGCTTGAGGCGATGGCAAATGGGGTTCCGGTTGTGTTGCCAGATCATGGATCGTTTTCAGAAATGATCGAAGATACTGGCGGTGGGGTTTTGCATGAGCCTGAGGATGTTGATAATTTAGCGGATCAGCTTGCCGAATTGCTCCAAAATACCGAGCGTGCACAGGGGCTTGGTCTAGCAGGTCGGAAGGCGATTGAGCAGCGGTATCATGCCGCGGAGATGGCTCGGCAGACGGCTGAATTGTATAAGCAGCTTACCCAAGTTTAGCCGTAGGTATCGGATTAGGTTCGACAACAATGGGGTGGAATCCGGTACAATGCACTTAGCAAGATATGGTAGTGCAGCTTGTGTTTGTAGGTTTCGCCCGTTATGCCAACCCAAAATAATCAATCCTCGCCCGATAACGAGTTTGCTCAGCAGGCGAACTGGCTAAAGGTCTGGCGTGCGGAGTTTGTGTTCTACCACCTTGATGCCAAGGGGAAGCTGACATTTGTTAGCGATTCGGTGAGAGATGTACTCGGGCGAAAGCCGAGTGATATGGTCGGTTGCAATGCTCGCGATTATTTTGATGTGGACCATCCTTTGCAAGATTTGCTGGCAGATTTATCGGACCAACGAACGACTTCGAGCGGATTGCACCCTCGATTGTGTGTGGCGACACGGGCCTCGGGCGAGATCGCCTATCTGGGCATCCGAGAAAGCATTGAAAACGATGCGAGCGGAGTGGCTGTAGGCCGAAGCGGAATGGCTTACGACATGACCGAGCATGTGTCGGCTGAGCTATCACTACGAGCGAGCGAGCAGAAGTACCGTCGGCTGGTCGAGGGTCTTGGGGGTGACAATGTCATTTTTACACGCAAGCCTGATGGTGAGCTGACGTATTTAAGTCCTTCGATAAAAAACGTGTTGGGGTTCAGACCTTCAGAGGTAGTCGGGCTAAATTGGCGTGATTTAATCGGCGAACATTTTTTGGGCCGTGCTGAGGCCGAGCTTACTGATGCATGGGTCGCGGAGGGAGTGCTGCATCACCAGCTTGTCGCAGAGATATCGCACGCCAAGGGAGGGACGCGGCTGATCGAGATTCAACAGCACCCGGTATTCGATGCTAAAGGCGAATATGTCTCGATGGAGGGGATTGCCAAGGATATCACCGAAAGTACCAAGACCTCGCAAGAGTTGCAGCGGCTGAAGGATGAACTAGAAAAACGTGTTGCTGACCGCACGGCCGAGTTAGAACTAAAGAATGCGATGCTGCATGAAAGTGAAGCTCGCTATCGGCATGTTGTGGAAGATCAAACAGAATTTGTGATCCGTTGGTTGCCTAGCTGGAAGCACTCGTTTGTGAATGGTGCCTACAGCCGATATTTTGCTGCTTCAAGCAAAGCCTTGTTAAGCGAATCTTTCTTACAACGGGTGTTTGAAGAAGATCGCCCTAAGCTAGAGCAAGTTGTTGCCTCGCTGACACCGGTGCAACCGATTGGTTCGATCGAGTATCGGGTTTACCGTCCTGACGAAACGTTGGGTTGGACCCAATGGACAATTCGTGCGTTGTTTAACGACGACGGTCAGGCTGAGGAATATCAGTCGGTAGGCCGAGACATTACAGAACTAAAAATTGCTGCGGATACGATTCGAGAAAAAGAAGTTCATCTGGCTCATGTTTCGCGATTGGCCACGATGGGTGAGTTGGTGGCTGGCATTGCTCACGAGGTGCATCAGCCCTTGCATGCAGCCAAGACGTTTGCTGAGGCGGCGAGGCGCAATCTCGAAGCTGGCTTGCCCAACGGGGTGGCTACGGCAATTGATTGCACGAAGGAAATCTCGCAGGCCATCTCACGCACAGCCGATATTATTCGACACATTCGAGCTTTTGCGACTTCCAAGCCTGTTGAAATGGAGATGCTTGACATCAATCGTGTAGTTCAAGAGGCGGCCAAGATTATTGCCTTCGAAACACGCCGCGCGCAGGTGGAGGTACGGTTTGAATTGGCTGAAGATATTGGCGCGGTGCAGGGAGATCGAGTCCAACTCGAGCAAGTTTTTATCAATCTGTTGATGAATGCATACGAGGCCATGGTAGAGACACTATCTGAAGCTCGCCAGGTGATAATAAGTACGAAGTGTGTGGAAGGGGAAGTACAGATTTCTTTTCGTGATTCTGGCTGTGGGATTGAGGAGACGGGGAAGGACCGCCTGTTTGACGCATTTCATACGACAAAACAACAAGGCATGGGGATGGGATTGTCGTTATGTAAGAGCATCGCTGAATACCATTCGGGGCGCTTGTGGGTAGAGGCAAATTCGGATGTCGGGGCGACATTTACTTTTGCGATGCCGGAGTCGACAATATCTAATAGAGATTCCCAGCCGTGAGTTCGACATTATGACTATGACTGAAGAAATACAGATCGAGCAAGCAACCATATTTGTCGTCGACGATGACCAACAAGCACGAAAAGCTGTGTTGGCATTGATACAGACGATGGGGGTTCCGGCGGTGAGCTATGCGTCGGCAGAAGAATTTCTGGAAGCCTACGACGGGCGACGCCCGGCCTGTTTAGTGACGGATATTCGCATGCTGGGAATGAGTGGGTTGGAGCTGCAGGAGCGGCTCAACGAGATTGGTATCACGATCCCCGTGGTTGTTTTAACGGCGTTTGCGAATACCACGACGACCGTTCGAGCGATGCGGAATGGAGCCCTGACGCTAATGGAAAAACCGTGCGATGATGACGAACTTTGGGATGCCGTCCGCACTGGGTTGATCTTTGATCAAAAAAACTGGGCCCAAGAGCAGCAACGAAGCGCGGTGCGTGCACGAATCGATAGCCTGACCCCCAAGGAGCGGGAGGTTTTGGAGCATATTGTGGCTGGGGATGCCAACAAGGTGGTAGCTCGCAAGCTTGATGTGAGTGTCCGAACGGTCGAGAACCACCGGCATAAGATCTTCCAGAAGTTAGAGGCCCAGTCGTTGCCGGAACTGGTTAAAATGGCTTTATCCGCGGGGATCGCTTCCCAATTGGAGTCTTAAACCGGGCTCTGCTAGTTGATTTTTCTTTCGTTTGCACTTCTGCGTGCAGACAGCTGCAAGTTGCGGGTCGCCGCAGCCATGTCACGGTATTTGCGGATACGACATTTAATAGTCCATGTCTACTATGGGATTAAGCGATCCATGCGGGTTGCCGTGAGTCGTAGGGACATCTTTTTCAGAGGTGAAAAATGCTGGTTACCAAACAAGTAGCGGGGCAATATTTTCGAGAGAGGCAGATCAAGATGACGGACAATAAATCGCATCCAGAGCCAGTCGTATACCTGGTCGACAATAATCCTCAGACTTCGCTAGCAGTAGCAGAGCTGATAAAAACTTTTGGGCACCAAGTTCGATTGTTTGAATCAGTGGAGATGTTTTTAGAGAATGTTGATGAAAGCCGGCCTGGTTGTGTGGTGCTGGATATTCGACTTTCAAGCTTGGGGAATACGGATGTTCAGCAAAAACTGAAGCAGCGAGGAATTGCTGTGCCAGTGATCATGTTGACGAGTTCTGCGGATACTTCGCAGACGGTTCGTTCGCTACTAAATGGGGCCTTTATCGTTTTGGATAAACCCTTTCGGGACGACGAGCTGTGGAGCACGATCCAGGACGCTTTGCAGCACAGCAAGTCGGAATGTAATAGACATCGCCATGTGGCGTCGTTGGAAAACCGACTTAAGAAGCTTGCTCCTCAGGACCGTACGGTCTTGCAGTTGATGTTGGAAGGTATGAAGAATCGTTCGATTGCCAAACGCTTGGATGTCAGCTTGCGAACGGTTGAGAATCGGCGTCGTCGAGTTTTCGACGTGATGCGAGCCGACTCGGTTGCCCAATTGACGCGAATGGTTGTGGAATATGAATACAGCCTGCCGCCTGCGGCCGATTCGAATGATATTTGGCTAAGCTTACCATTTGAGAAGGCCGCTTGCTAAGCGGTCTAGACATTGCCGCGGGGCTGGAACAGAGCCGTAATCGTGTGCATTTTTAAAAGGTCGGGGTCCAGATTTGGGCTTCGGCCTTTTTTTTGCTTTTTTGGGCAATGCCATGAAGCGGGGCAGTAACTGATATCGAAGGGAGTTTACGACCTATTGATTCCCCGAATTCTTGCGATTTCAGCTACCGCGTGGGGATAGGCAGCGGTGGAATCTCCTAAGCCTATAGATAGTAGGGCTTTATCAGGCTCAAAGGTGGCTTGCAGGGGACGAAAAATGTGTTAGAATGCCGGGCTTGATATCAAGAGTCCCCGGACAGTTCCACAATATTACTTCGAGTAACAGAAACGTGCCTAAGAAAACTGCTAAGAAAGATCCTGTACGAATTGATGGCGTACTGCCTCGTCCGATGTACGTGGATTACAAAGACCTCGACCTATTGAGCAAGTTGACCAACCGTCATGGACGTATTGTCAGCCGACGTAAGACTGGTTGTGCGGCTGCTAGTCAGCATGCAGTCTCTAAGGCGATCAAGCGTGCTCGATTCATGGCTCTGATGCCATACAACGGTGGCTGATTCGACTTAAGCTTCAGCTGAAGCGAGTTTGCTTTAATTCGGTTTTGACTGCAGGCTGTCTGCGCAACCCTGTGTTCTGCTTTCCTTCCCCCCCCTGCCCTCCACGGTCTCAGCTATGGCCGAGCCTTTCCGTACGACCCGACTTGTCGAGTTCCATGATACGGACATGGCAGGGATCATGCACTTTGCTTCGTTTTTCCATTACATGGAATCGGCCGAGCATGAGTTTATTCGTTCGCTCGGCTATAGTGTGCATTCTCGTATCGACGGCCAGATGCTGAGCTTCCCACGCGTCTCGGTTTCGTGCGACTACCAGTCGCCTGCACGTAGCGAGGAAATCCTGGAGATTGCGATCTTGGTATCTCGTATTGGTAGCAGGAGCATTACTTACGATTTCGAAGTGACGCACAAAGATCGTGAAGTGGCAAAAGGCCAGATCACTTGCGTCTGCTGTCGGGTTGAGCCTGGTGAGCCAATTGCTTCGGTGCCGATTCCTCAAGAGATTGTCGAAAAACTACAACCTTATGTGGCATAAGGTTATGTGCAGTTGCCCTCGCTTAAGACTCTTTATGATTTACCGATAGCGAGGGTCCCATCGAACCGTCAGTTCCCTATCTCATTGATCTCACTCTGCGACTTGGTGCGGGAGTTGCCAAACTTTCGGATCAGGAACGAGAATTGCACCGCCGATTTCTGATGTCTCGCCAGCAGCCGGACGGCGGTTTTGCCGGGCGAGAAGGTGGCAGCGATCTTTATTACAACGCATTTGCTTTGCGAGGCTTGGCATTGTTGGGTGAAGAAGATGCTGCCATGGCTCGGCTGGCCGCAGAGTATTTACGCGAACAGTTGCATAAATCGGTCACCGTGATTGATCTGATCTCTTTGGTTTTCGCCGCCAACTTGCTGGAAGCCTGGACCGGGATCACGACCTTCGACCATGCTGCCTCCACTTGGCCTGAGCAGGTCGCTGGTTCGCTCGAGCAGTTGCGACGGCCCGATGGTGGCTATGCAAAAACAACGGAGGGGCATGCCAGCAGCACTTACCAGACCTTTCTTATTGCGTTGGTTTATCAAATTTTGGAACTGCCCCTGCCAGAGCCCGATCTGGCGACCAAATTTATTTTGGGGCAACAACGCGAAGATGGCGGCTTTGTTGAAATTGGTGTGATGCGCCGTAGCGGTACAAATCCCACCGCGGCAGCTGTTGGTGCTTTGCGAGTACTTGGTACTGAGGTCGGGCAAGATCTGTTTTCAGCGGAATTGAAACAGCGGGTTTCTGATTTTTTGATGGGAGTTTGGGAGGATGGTGGATTTCGGGCTAATACGCAGATTCCAATCGCTGATTTGCTGAGTACCTATACAGGATTGCAAACGCTTTGCGATCTGGGTTGTTGGGATCAGGTTGATTTGGAGTTGGCTGAGCGTTTTGTGCGTAGTTTACAGCATGCCGAGGGCGGGTTTCATGCCGCTTTATGGGATGAAGCTGTTGATGTCGAGTATTCTTTTTACGGAATCGCCTCGTTAGGGCTGCTGCTTGGCATGGCATTACTAATTGCTCAAGATCTATCGAAATCTTTTGTCACCGCAGCGGCTGAACCGTTGGCGGTGCTCGCGGATATTTCGTTAACACTCTCTGCGGGCGAGAATCTGGCGATTATGGGGCCCAGTGGCTCTGGCAAGAGTACGTTGCTGTCTATTCTTGGCACGATCGATAACCCAAGTGCCGGTACGGTTGCGATTGACGGGCTGAATCCCTTCGAACTGCCCGAGCCGGAGCTTGCTGCTTTTCGCAGTCGACAGATTGGTTTTGTGTTTCAAGATCATCACCTTTTGCCTCAGTGTACGGTCCTAGAAAACGTACTCGTGCCATTTCTGGCCGATGGGAAAGCTGGACGCGAGGAAATTGCGCAGGCAGAGCAACTGCTGGACCGGGTGGGCCTTGCCGAACGCAGTCTGCATCGTCCGGCGCAGCTTTCAGGGGGCGAGCGGCAACGCGTGGCAATTGCCCGCGCGATGATCCGTAATCCCAAGATACTGCTCGCAGACGAGCCGACTGGGAACCTTGACCAACCGACGGCGGATTCGATTTCAGAATTGCTGGTCGAGCTTCAGCAGGAATGCTCGGCAGTATTAGTTGTGGTGACACACAGTTTGCGATTAGCAGAGAGGTTACAGCGACGATGCAAGCTTGAGCAAGGGCAACTCGTCGACGAATAGCGATAACACTTTCTGCTGAATACCCGTCAATTGGGAAATAGTTCCGTCATGGTTTTCTCTTTTTTTAAAAATCGAAGACGCAAACGCTGGCTTGCACAGCCTGTGCCAGAGAGTTGGAGGCGTGTATTGGGGGAGAGTGTCTGGCAGTATCGGCATCTCGGTGAGGAATTGCAGCAGCGGGTTTTGGACTTTGTATGCATCATGCTCAACGAGAAGACCTGGGCAGGCGGTGGCGATTTCGAGGTTAGCGAAGCGATGAAGGTGGCGGTCGCTGGGCAAGCTGCGGTGCTGACCTTTGGTTTTGAGAAGCCTTTTTATTTTGATCGTCTGCAGACCATCATCATTTACCCTGGTGCCTATACAAGCCGTCCGGATTCATCAGAAGACTTGCTGCTGGGGGGCTTCAGCGATACGACGTTTGGTTCTGATGTGCGTGCTGGAGAATCTTGGCAAGGAGGGCCCATCGTTTTGGCGTGGGATATGGTAGAGGCGGAGGGGCGCAACGCACGGCGCGGACGGAATGTGGTGCTCCATGAATTTGCCCACCATATGGACGGTCTCGATGGCGAGACCAATGGTGCCCCGCCGATGACCGATTTTGCATTTGAAAAGCGCTGGTACAAGGTGACGGGGGAAGAATACCAACGGCTGCTCAGCATGGCCCAGCAAGGTGTGCCCACCTTGATTGATCGTTACGGAGCTCAAAATCACGCAGAATTTTTCGCAGTGGCGACTGAATGCTTTTTCACGCGTCCTTACCGTCTGGCTGCCGAGCATGCGGCGTTATTTGCTGTCTTGGTGCGGCTGTTTGGCCAAGATCCAAGAGAGTGGATGGCAGC
>Ga0315338_1003259_pt1 | contig 14449 bp, 18 predicted proteins | sample ASW8metaG_FD_204518 | JGI IMG/M metagenome (GOLD analysis project Ga0315338, IMG submission 204518) | Ammonia-oxidizing marine archaeal communities from Monterey Bay, California, United States - ASW #8 | ecosystem: Environmental > Aquatic > Marine > Coastal | place: USA: California | collected... | reverse complement strand
CCAGCGCCGGCCGAAGACAGTGCCGGGCGCCGCGAGCCCCTGGCCGCCCTGCGTGACGCGCAAGCCGCACTGGGTCTACCGCTAGACACCTTGTCAATGGGCATGAGTGATGATCTTGACGAAGCCATTAAGGAAGGCGCCAGCATAGTGCGCATTGGCAGCGCGCTCTTTGGTGCACGCGATAACTCCAATTTACCCACGGACTCCGAGCGAGGTTCCAACTAAATGTCTGCTCCCATTATCGGTTTCATCGGCGCTGGCAACATGGCCACCAGTCTGATTGGCGGCCTGCTGCAGAAGAACGTGAAGCCCGAACGCATCATCGCGAGTGATCCCAAGGCAGAACAGGGCGAGGCGCTGAGCAAGCAGTTCCAGATTCGCACCGTGACTGACAACGCGGTGCTCGCCGCCGAGTGCGATGTACTCCTGCTGGCGGTCAAGCCGCAGGTAATGCAAGCGGTCTGCCGCGCCTTGCCGGCCGAGCGCAAGCCAGGCCAGCTGATTATTTCGATTGCCGCTGGCATCAGTTGCGACAGCTTGGCAGAGTGGCTGGGTGACGCTACGCCGATCGTGCGTTGTATGCCTAATACGCCCTCGCTGCGCGGCCAGGGAGTGAGCGGTTTGTATGCCACTGCAGCGGTAAGCGATGAGCAGAAAGAGCTGAGCGAAACCATCCTCAACGCGGTGGGTATCAGCGTGTGGCTGGAAGAAGAGAATCTCATTGATGCCGTGATTGCGGTCTCGGGCAGCGGCCCGGCGTACTTCTTCTATATGATCGAAGCCATGATCGATGCCGGCGAAAAGCTCGGCCTGCCGCGCGATACCGCAGAGCGCATGGCGCTGTTTACCGCGCTGGGCGCCGCCGACATGGCGGTCAACAGCGATGTGGATGTGGCCGAGCTGCGCCGCCGCGTATGTTCTCCGGGCGGTACTACCGAGCAAGCGATCAAGACCTTTCGTGAAGAAGGCCTGCCGCAGATGGTTGATAACGCCATGCAGGCGGCCGCCAAGCGCGCCGCTGAAATGTCCAAAGAACTCGCCTGAGGAAACACCATGACCGGCCTGAACATGGCAGCTATTTATCTTGTACAAACCCTTGGCAGCCTGTACCTGTTGATCGTATTGCTGCGCTTCATCCTGCAATTGGTACGCGCGGACTTTTACAATCCGCTCTCCCAGTTTATTGTGCGCGCGACCAAGCCACTGTTGCTGCCACTGCGCCGGATAATTCCTGGCTGGGCCGGCATAGACTTTGCCTCATTGGTACTGGCGCTGATCATTCAGCTGGCGCTAATGGCGGTCATTATCAAACTGATGGGCTACGCGCTACCTGGCATTCTACAATTATTGGCGTGGTCGCTGGTCGCGCTGACGGCGCTGTTTCTCAAGGTGTTCTTCTTTGCACTCATCATCAGCGTGATTCTCTCGTGGGTTGCGCCCGGCAGCAGTAACCCCGCAGCGCTGCTGGTCAACCAGCTGTGTGAGCCCGTGCTCGCGCCGATCCGCAAAATCCTGCCCTCCATGGGTGGCCTGGATCTGTCGCCGATCTTTGCCTTCATCGCACTGAACCTGCTGCAAATGCTGGTGATCACCAACATGGCAATCGCCACTGGCATGCCCAAGGGCCTTACCTTGGCACTGTGACCGGCTTTTATAACTGGCGTGGCGACGAACTGCTGCTCGATTGCCACCTGCAACCCGGCGCAAGCCGCATTGGCTTTGCTGGGTTGCACGGTGAGCGACTGAAAATACGCATTAGCGCGCCGCCGGTAGACGGCAAGGCCAACAGCATGTTGCTGGCGTTTCTGGCAAAGGCCTTTGCTGTATCCAGGCAACAAGTGACGCTGGTCAGCGGGCAAACCAGTCGGCAAAAACGCGTGGCTATTAGCGCGCCGCTGCGACTGCCGGAAGAACTGGGTATCCAGCGTCCCTGAATATTGCGCTGCGACTGTGCCGTCTTTAGACTGGCGCCTCTATTATTGGCCCTTCGCCTGCCCGCTAGACCCGGGGAGCAATCGAGTTGATGGTTCCCTGACGAAGCCTGGCCAATCGACACAGGAACAGGTTATCGATGTCCACATTACCTGCTGACTCCGTCGGCCTGGTTACACCCCAAAGGCATACCTTCAGCGAGCCCTTGCAACTGGCTTGCGGCAAGGCGTTGGCGCCCTATGATCTGGTTTACGAGACCTACGGCAAGCTCAACGCAGCAGCCGACAATGCCGTGCTGATCTGCCACGCGCTATCCGGGCATCACCACGCCGCCGGTTACCACGCGGAAGATGAGCGCAAGCCCGGTTGGTGGGACTCCTGCATAGGGCCCGGCAAGGCCATCGATACCAACCGTTTCTTTGTAGTCAGCCTGAATAACCTCGGCGGCTGTCACGGCTCCACCGGGCCATCCAGCATAGACCCGGGAACCGGCAAGGCCTACGGCGCCAGCTTCCCGGTGCTCACCGTGGAAGACTGGGTGCACAGTCAGGCCCGCTTGGCCGATGTACTCGGCGTGCAGCAGTGGGCTGCCGTGGTGGGCGGCAGCCTGGGTGGCATGCAAGCGTTGCAATGGGCAATCAGCTATCCCGAGCGTATTCGCCACTGTGTCGCCATCGCTACGGCGCCCAAACTCTCGGCACAGAACATTGCCTTCAATGAGGTTGCCCGGCAGGCGATCACCACCGATCCGGATTTCCACAACGGCGACTATGCTGCCTTTGGCGTGATTCCCAAACGCGGGCTGATGCTGGCGCGCATGGTCGGCCACATTACTTACCTGTCGGATGATGCGATGGGCAGCAAGTTCGGCCGTGAACTGCGCAGCGCACAACTGAACTACGACCTCACCAGCGTCGAGTTCGAAGTGGAGAGTTATTTGCGCTATCAGGGCGAAGAGTTCTCCGGGCGTTTTGATGCCAATACCTATCTGCTGATGACCAAGGCACTAGACTACTTCGACCCAGCGGCGGCGCATGCCGACGATCTGGCCAAGACGCTGGCTGGCATTCAGGCGAATACCCTGGTGATGTCCTTTACTACCGACTGGCGCTTCTCGCCAGCGCGCTCGTACGAGCTGGTCAACGCGCTGTTGGCAGCCAAGAAGCAGGTCAGCTATCTGGAGATAGAAGCGGCGCAGGGCCACGACGCCTTCCTGTTGCCGATCCCCCGCTACATCGAGGCCCTGAGTGGCTACATGAACCGTATAGAGGTGGCCTCATGAGTCTGCGCGCCGATCTGGAGATCATTCAGCAGTGGATCAAACCCGGCAGCCATGTGCTCGACCTCGGCTGTGGTGAGGGAGAGCTACTGCGCCACCTGCGCGATCACAAACAAGTACAGGGTTACGGCCTGGAAATTGACCCGGAGAAAATCAATGCCTGCGTCGAGCACGGCGTGAACGTGCTTGAACAGAACCTCGACAAGGAACTGAACAACTTCGAGGACAACAGTTTCGATACCGTGGTCATGACCCAGTCGCTGCAGGCCATGCACTACCCCGACCGCGTGCTGGAAGACATGCTGCGCATTGGTCACGAGGGCATTCTCACCTTCCCCAACTTCGCGCACTGGCGCTGCCGCTGGTACTTGGGCATCAAGGGGCGCATGCCGGTCTCCGAGTTCATGCCCTATACCTGGTACAACACGCCGAATATCCACTTTTGCACCTTCAAGGATTTCGAGCAGCTGTGCCGCGAGCGCAACATCAAGGTGCTCGACCGCCTGGTGGTCGATCAGACCCATCAACGCAGCTGGCTGAGCGGTCTGTGGCCCAACCTGCTGGGTGAAGTCGCCATTTATCGCATCAGCCGCTAGCCCCTCGCTGAAGGAGTTAATCATGCTTCGCACTTTGCTTTTTGCCGTCGCTCTGCTTGTCACCCCGCTGCTACAAGCCGCGGCAGAACCAGCTCGCTTTGGTGACCTGATCGTTTATCACAACGTGTTCAACAGCAGCATGTTGCAACCGGAGATCGCCGCCAAAGCCGGCCTGCAACGTGGCCCCAGCCAGGGCGTAATAAACATTGCGGTGCAGCGCCAGGAAGGCGGCAAAGCGCAAGCTGTAGACGCGCTTCTAAAAGGAGAGGTGCGCAGCCTGATCGGCCAGCCGGTAAAGCTGGATTTCAAGCGCATTGAAGAGGGCGACGCCATCTATTTCGTCGCCAACTACAGCGCTGCTCAGCGTGGCATCCTGCTGTTCAAGATCGACATACAGGCCGCCCCCGGCGCCATGGTCCACAACCTCAGCTTCCAGCAGGAGTTCTTCCCCGATGACCAGTAAAGCGCTGCCGTTCGACACCCTGGTGCTGGCCAGCAGCAACAAGGGCAAGTTAGCTGAACTGCAGGCCATGCTGGGCGATATGGTGAAAATCCTGCCGCAGAGCGACTTTATCGACGAAGATGTGGAAGAAACCGGCTTGACCTTCGTTGAAAATGCCCTGCTCAAGGCGCGCCACGCCTCACGTGCTTCAGGCTTGCCGGCGTTGGCCGATGACTCCGGGCTAGCCGTGAACACTCTGGGCGGCGCACCCGGTATTTATTCCGCGCGCTACGCCGACGGCGCAGGCGACAGCGCCAACAATGCCAAGCTGTTGCAAGCGCTGGCCGGCGTTCCAACCGAGGCGCGAGGCGCGCAATTCATCTGCGCATTGGCGCTGCTGCGTCACGCCGCCGACCCCATGCCAATCATCTGCGAAGGCATCTGGGAAGGTCGTATTTTAAATCAAGCCCTTGGCGAACACGGCTTCGGCTACGACCCGCTATTCTGGGTGCCCGAGCGTAATTGCTCCAGCGCCGAACTCAGCCCCGCGGACAAGAACCAGCTCAGCCACCGCGCTCGCGCCATGGCGCAGCTGCGGCAGCGGTTGGGGCTATGACCCAGCCGCAAGCGGCAAGCGGCAAGCACCAAGCAAACCCAACCGCCAGCACGGACCGCTTACAGCTTGAAGGGGGCGGTCACCCGCCTTGCAGCTTGCAGTTGCCCCCCCTGGCGGCCTACATCCATATCCCCTGGTGCGTAAAGAAGTGCCCTTACTGCGACTTTAATTCGCACACCAGCCAAACGGCGTTGCCGGAAGAAGCCTATATCGACGCCATGATCGCCGACCTGCAGCAGGATCTGCCGCTGGCAGCTGGGCGTGAACTGACTTCAATCTTCTTTGGTGGCGGCACGCCAAGCCTGTTTTCCGCCGCCAGTCTCGACCGCTTTCTGCAGGCGCTAAATGCGCGCCTGCAATTTGCTGCGGATATAGAGATTACCCTTGAAGCCAATCCCGGCACCTTCGAGCAGGCCAAGTTTTCCGATTATCGCGCCGCCGGCATCAATCGCCTGTCGATTGGTATCCAGAGCTTCAACGCTGAACACTTGAAAGCACTGGGGCGTATTCATGACGACAGGGAAGCGCTCAGTGCCGTCGATATGGCGCGCCGCGCCGGCTTCGACAATCTGAACCTCGACCTGATGCACGGCCTGCCGAATCAGAGCCAGGAGCAGGCAATTGCCGATATTGATCAGGCCATGGCGCTGGCACCGGAGCATCTCTCCTGGTATCAGCTGACGCTGGAACCCAACACGGTGTTTTATTCCAAGCCGCCGACGCTACCCGAAGAAGATATTCTCTGGTCGATACAAGAGGCGGGACAACAGCGCATGGCCGCCGGAGGTTATGCGCAGTATGAGGTTTCCGCCTACGAACAGCCGGGCAAGCAGGCCCGCCACAATTTGAACTACTGGCAATACGGCGACTTTCTCGGCATTGGCGCCGGCGCCCACGGCAAAATTACCCACAGCGATGGCCGCATCGAACGCTACTGGAAAACCCGCCTGCCCAAGGATTATCTGGCCGCAGGCAAAGACGTCTGCTCTGGCCGCAAAACGCTGGCTGTCGATGAGCTACCTTTTGACTTTCTGATGAACGCCTTGCGTTTGGTCAACGGCGTGCCGGCCAGCTACTACGCCGCGCGCACCGGCCAGTCGCTCACAAGTATCGAGCCGTTGCTACAACAAGCCGCCGCCAAGGGACTGCTGGAGCCATGGGCAGACCAGCTACGGCCGACCGAGCGCGGCAGATTGTTTTTGAATGACCTGCTGGAGCTGTTTTTATAGCAGCCGCACGGATGATAGCTGCGTGAGCCTTCCCCTCTTGGTAGTAACAGTGCGGGCTTCTAGAAGGCTGGGGGTAATCCCGGCCAGCGGCGTAGCCGTCACGCTCGCTGGTCGAGATGGAACTCGACCTTCCGGAAAACACCAACGTCCCGGACTTTGGAAGGCCGGGTTCCATCCCGGCCAGCGCGCCAACCGACGACGCCGTGGCTCGACTTGAGCCCGCGTCTGAAACCGGCAAGGGCGGCACTGCCGGCCGGCAACTGTCATTGCACAGGCAGCATGCGCTACCATCTGCGGCATCAATAGCCCTTGCTGCATGAACGCACAGTCAGCAGAATTGTCTCAACCGATTTGAACAACTGCCTCCGGAGGCCCCATGAATCCGTTCAGCTTTGCTACCACCGCCCAGATTCTCTGCGAATCCGGCTCCGCCGCGCGCCTCGGCGAGCTGTGCCGTGAGCGTGACGCCCAGCGCGTGCTGATTGTGACTGACCCCGGCATTACCAAAATTGGCCTGCTCGACAGCATTCTGCCGGCCATGGCCAAGGCACAGGTCAGCGTCGAGGTGTTCGATCAGGTAGAGGCCGATCCGCCAGAGCATGTGGTGCTCGAAGCAGTCGCTCAAGCCAAGAACATGCAAGCTGAACTTATCATCGGTTTTGGCGGTGGCAGCTCGATGGACGTTGCCAAACTGGTTGCGCTGCTGGCGCACCCCGAGTGCAAACAGCAGATGGCCGACATCTATGGTGTCGGCAATGCGCGTGGCCAACGCCTGCCACTGTTCCAGGTGCCCACTACCGCCGGCACCGGCTCGGAAGTGACCCAGATCGCCATCATCACCACCGGCGCGACCACCAAGATGGGCGTAGTTTCGCCAATCCTGCTGCCTGATCTGGCGCTGCTGGATGCCGACTTGACCCTCGGCCTGCCTGCCCACGTCACCGCTGCCACCGGCATTGATGCCATGGTGCACGCCATTGAGGCCTACACCAGCAAACTGAAGAAAAACCCGCTGTCCGACATGCTTGCGCGCGAGGCGCTGCGGCTGCTTGCCGGCAACCTGGATCACGTGGTGCAAAACGGCCAGAACCGTGAAGCGCGTCAGGCCATGCTGCTGGGCGCTCTGCTCGCTGGTCAGGCTTTCGCCAACGCCCCGGTCGCCGCGGTACACGCGCTGGCGTATCCGCTGGGCGGGCATTTTCACATTCCGCATGGGCTGTCCAACGCACTGGTATTGCCTACGGTTATCGAGTTCAATGCTTCGCACGCTGCGCCGCTGTACGCCGAGCTGGCGCCGCTGATTGTTGGCCCGAGCCTGCAATCCGGCGACGCCGACCACCTGACCGCGCAGCTGGTCACTGCCTTGGCCGACCTTAGCCCGCGCTGCGGTTTGCCCAGTCGCCTGCGTGACGCCGGCGTACCCAAGGACAAGCTGGAGTTGTTGGCCAAGGACGCCATGTTGCAGCAGCGCCTGCTGGTCAACAATCCGCGTGAAATCAGCGAAGCAGACGCGCTGGCCATCTACAATCTGGCCTATTGATACCGCAGCCTGTTGAACCACTGACAAGAGAATTCGCATGAGCACAAGCAAGCCAACCCGGCAGGATTATCATTACCTGCACCCGGTCACCACGCGCTGGCACGATAACGACATCTATGGCCACGTGAACAACGTGACCTACTACAGCTACTTCGACAGCGCAGTAAATAGCTGGCTGATCGCTGAGGGTGGGCTGGATATACATGACGGCGATCAGGTCGCCTTTGTGGTCAGCTCCAACTGTGATTACTTCGCCCCCATTGCCTTCCCGGACGCCATCGAGATTGGCGTAAAGGTCGCGCGCCTGGGGAGCAGCTCGGTGCATTACGAGCTGGCCGTGTTCAAGCAGGGGCGCGAAGAAGCCTGCGCAGCCGGACGCTTCGTACACGTATTTGTTGATCGCCTGAGCAATACCGCCTTCCCGATCCCCAACCAGTGCCGCGCTGCGCTGGAACGCCTGATGGACCCAATCTGATGCGCCATCTCCGGTTACTGCCACTATTACCACTCGCGCTACTGTTCACCTTTAGCGGTAGCCTGTTGGCAGAGCCGGCACTAAAGGCACGCACCCAGCAATTCGATGTGGTCGGCAACACGCCAGACACCATCCGCGCCAGCCTGAACCGCGATCGGCAACACAGCGGCAGCCACGTCACCTGGAACTTCAACTGGGAGTCCACGCCGGGTCAGTGCCGGATCGTAACCGCCAGCACCGAGGTAACCGTCACCGCGCACATGCCACGCTTGCAGCCCGACGCAACGCGTCCGAACAGCGTACAGCAGCAGTGGGACGGCTATTTGCTTGCGCTAGAGGCGCATCAGGAAAAGCATGTGGAGCTGGCGCTGGACTACGCCAGACAGATCGAAGAGGCCATTCTGGCGTTACCACCCGCCACCGCCTGTTCGCAGTTGTCACAGGCAGCCAACGCCGCAGGGCAACGTTTACTTAGTGGTTTGAAAGCCGCAAGTAGTGAATACGACAAGAAAACCCAGCAGGGGGCGCTCGAAGGGGCTACATACCCTTAACCGGATTTCATCCCGGCCAGCGATGTAGCCGTCGCGTGCGCTGGTCTAGATGGAACTCGACCTTCCACAAAACCTAAATCAGAGCGGGTTTAGGAACGGCTTAAAGAACGCTTTTACTCAGGCCATGCCACCCGGCGCAAACAGCTCAATCCAATAACCATCCGGATCACGAATGAAGGCAATGTTGTGCATTTTGCCGTCCTGCGGGCGTTTGACGAAGGATACGTCCAACGACTCGAAGCGTGCACAGGCAGATTCCAGATCAGGCACGGCAAAGCCGATGTGACCAAAGCCGCGCGGGTCTTCGTTGCCATTGTGATAGCTAAAGTCAGGGTCGTCCTCGGTGCCCCAGTTATGCGTCAGCTCAAGCATCGCCGGGCGGCCAAAGGTTTGATGAGTGCGTTCTACCGGATCCTGTGACCAGTCGCTCAGCGCGTGACTGTCAACGGCAGCAAGAAAGTAGAGACTGAACTTCATCTGCGGGAAGTCCAGCTTTTTGACCAGCGTCATACCCATTACGCGGGTATAAAAGTCCAGCGTCTTCTGCGGCGACTTGATGCGCAGCATGGTCTGATTGAAAACAAAACCTTCAGTAGCCGGATCGCGGTTTTCGCAGAGGCCATCGGCCTGTTCAAAATGGCGGCTCATTGCATTACTCCCGTGCGAACGAAAAGCGCAGGGTAACACCGAAAGGGCCGCACCAGCAGCGGCGCGGCCTATTTCAAGCGATCAGGAGAAAGGACGTTCCTGCCACCAAGGGAAGAAATCAGGACGATCCTGACTCGGGCTCAAGGTGAACTTCGGCGCGCGCTTCTCAAGGAAAGACGACACACCCTCTTTGGCGTCGGCCGACTCGCCCATGAAGGCAATCGCGCGCGAATCGATCTTGTGCGCTTCCATCGGGTGATCAGCGCCCATCATGCGCCACATCAACTGACGGTTGAGCAAAGCGGACATGGCCGAGGTATTGTCGGCAATCTCACGCGCCAGTTCACGAGCTGCCGGCAGTAACTCATCAGGCTCGTGAAGGCTGCGCACCAGTCCACCTTTCAAGGCTTCTTCGGCGCCAAACACGCGGCCAGTATAAACCCACTCAGCAGCTTGCTGCGGGCCAACAAGGCGCGGCAGGAACCAGCTGGAGCAAGCTTCCATGGTGATGCCGCGGCGGGCAAACACGAAGCCGAACTTGGCCGAAGTGGACGCCATGCGAATGTCCATCGGCAGACTCATGGTCGCGCCCACACCCACCGCAGCGCCGTTAAAGGCACCGATCACCGGCTTGGTGCATTCGTAGATACGCAGTGAGACAGTACCGCCGCCATCGCGGATGGTGTCGCGCTCTGGCTCATTTTGACGCTTGTGACGGTTGAAGGTATCACCGCCCTTCTCCAGATCAGCCCCGGCACAGAAGGCCCTGCCTGCACCGGTCATGATAATCACCCGTACAGCATCATCGGCGTCAGCAGCATCAAAGGCGGCGATCAGCTCACGGCGCATGGCGCCATTGAACGCATTCATGCGGTCGGGGCGGTTCAGCGTGAGGGTGAGAATGCCGTCCTCAACCTGATAATCCAATGTTTCGAAAGATGTTTCGTGAGACATACAGTAGCTCCATGGGGGTCAACGAATGCGTCCAGTGTAGAACCGGCCGGTCACGGTCACCAGTTGCCTCACTCAGGCGTATATACGGGCATAGGCGAGCCCGATGGTGCGAGCCATGCGCGCAATCGACATACCCAGTAATCCGCATGTCATGTTTCTGTCGCATTCTGCTTACCCCAATGCCCGTATGTCCGCTGTTAGTGAGGTCTCCGATGCTCTCAGTTTGCCGTCGAATGCTGTTCCGCCTGTGTCTAGCGCTGGCTTTTACCCCCAGCCTGGTTTGCGCCCACGCGCTGGAAATTCACGGTTCCAATACCATCGGTGCCACCCTTGCACCCATGCTGATGACCGGTTTTCTGCAGCAACAGAGTGGGCAGGCGGTGACCGCCAGCGCTACCGGCAATGCCAATGAAACCGTGCTCAGCACCCTGCAGGACGGCAAACCGCTCTCCGTGCTGGTCGCCGCTCACGGCACCAGCACCGGCTTCAGCAGCATGATGAGTAATAATGCTGACATATGGGCTGCCTCCCGCCGCGTCAAGGCGACTGAAGCCAGCGCGATGGCCAGCCGGGCCGACATGACCAGCGCTAACAGCGAACATGTGATCGCCATTGATGGCCTGGCAATCCTGGTGCACCCCTCCAACCCGGTGAACCAGCTCAGCATAGACACCCTGGCGAGAATCTTTGCCGGAGAAATCAGCAACTGGTCAGCTGTTGGCGGGCCGGACCGAGCCATACAGGTCTACGCTCGCGACGACCAGTCCGGAACCTGGGACACCTTCAAGGAGCTCGTGCTGGCTGGCCGCTACAGCCTGACCGACAGCGCACTGCGCTACGAATCGAATGATCAGCTGTCTGACGATGTAAGCGGCAACCCAGCCAGCATCGGCTTCGCCGGGTTTGCCTCGGTGCGCGACAGCAAACTGCTGGCTATCGCCGACGGCAGCGCACCCGCGCTGAAACCCAGCAAGCTTTCTGTCGCCACCGAAGACTATCCACTGTCTAGACGGCTATACCTTTACACTCCCGCCGCGACCGGAAAGCCAATGGCCCAGGCCTTTATCGACTATGTGCAAAGCCACGCGGGGCAAGAGATAGTGGCCAGGTCCGGATTCTTCTCGCAGACTCCATTTGCGGTCGACCCAGTGTATGACGACAGCGTGCCCGAGACCTTCAAATTGCTGACCCAGCCCTATCAACGCCTGTCGCTCAACATTCGCTTCGCGCAAGGCCGTACCAAGCTGGACAACAAAGCCAACCGCGACTTGTTACGCATTCAGCAATACCTTGAGGAAAGCGGCAAAACTGGCAATGATCTGATGCTGATTGGCTTCGCCGACCAACAGAACAATGAACTGCGCGCACAGATGATCTCCGAGCTACGCGCCCTATCGGCACGCAAGGCGCTGCGCGAGCTGGGCACTCAGGTGCAGGGGCATATTGGCTATGGTCACTACATGCCCGTGGGGTCGGCGGGCGGAGATACCGGCGCACAGCGCAACGGTCGTGTGGAAATTTGGGTCAAGCGTTGAGGCCGGATGCTTCCGTAGCGCTTTCAGCAGTTTTACAGCGGATCTGGGGGTAGGCGTTTCGGCTGCCAGCTTAGCGCACGGCTCCCCTCGCCCGTCGTTCCCGCCTGCGCGGGAATGACGGGGAATTGCGGCGTAGAGGCGTAGAGGCGTCAAAATCACGGGACAATGAGACCGAAATAACACGCTCGCCAGGTAAGCGAGCGGTTACCGAACCCTGTCAGTCGATGCGCTCAAACTTAAGATCCCAAACCCCATGTCCCAGACGCTCACCACGGCGCTCGAACTTGGTCACCGGACGCTCTTCCGGGCGGGGTACGTAGGTACCGTCTTCGGCCTGGTTGCGGTAACCCGGAGCGACATCCATCACTTCCAGCATTTGCTCGGCATAGTGTTCCCAGTCGGTGGCCATGTGCAAAATGCCCCCGGGCTTGAGTTTGCTCCGCACCAGCTCGGCAAAGCTGGGCTGAACAATGCGGCGCTTGTTGTGCTTCTTCTTGTGCCAAGGGTCGGGGAACAGCAGCATCAGGCGATCGAGACTGGCGTCGGGAATACACTGCTTGAGCACTTCGATGGCGTCGCAGTCGAACACCCGCACGTTGCTGGTCTCACTATTGACCAGGCCATTCAGTAGCGAGCCCACACCAGGGCGATGCACTTCGATGCCAATAAAGTCATGCTCGGGTGCGACCTGCGCCATTTCCAGCAGTGACAGGCCCATGCCGAAACCGATCTCCAGGGTGCGTGGCGCCTGGCGGCCAAAAACCGCATCCAGATCCAGCACGCCTTGATCCAGCGTCAGACCAAACTTTGGCCAGCCGTGATCGATGCCGCGTTGCTGGCCTTCGGTCATGCGGCCGGCGCGCATCACGAAACTGCGAATGGCGCGGCGCGGCGCGGCGGCAGCGTCGGTTTCGGCGTTTTCTGGTAGCTCTGGAGTATCGGACATGAGGTGCTCAGGTAATGGTTTCAGGGTCACCGGCAGCGGCCGGTGACCATCAAGGCGTCAGGAGTTTCAGCGAATGTTGCCGTCCAACGGCGAGGATGCGGTGGCGTAGAGCTTGCGGGGCATACGGCCAGCCAGATAGGCGCCGCGACCGGCGAGCACCGCGTGATGCATGGCCTGCGCCATCAGCACCGGCTGATCGGCGTGAGCAATCGCGCTGTTCATCAATACACCGGCGCACCCCAGCTCCATGGCGATGGTTGCATCGGAGGCAGTACCCACACCAGCATCAACCAGCACTGGAACCGTGGCCTCTTCCAGAATGATGCGCAGGTTCCACGGGTTGCAGATGCCCATGCCGGACCCGATCAGGCCTGCCAACGGCATGACCGCGACGCAGCCCATGGCCGACAGCTCGCGCGCGATGATCGGGTCATCGCTGGTATACACCATCACGTCGAAACCGTCCTTCACCAACACTTCGGCGGCCTTGAGGGTTTCTACCACATTGGGGAACAGCGTCTTCTGGTCGGCCAGCACTTCCAGCTTCACCAGCTTATGGCCATCGAGCAGCTCGCGCGCCAGACGACAGGTGCGCACGGCTTCTTCCGCGTTAAAACAACCGGCGGTGTTCGGCAATATGGTGTAGCGGTCTGGCGGAATCACATCCAACAGGTTGGGCTCGCCCGGATTCTGGCCAATATTGGTACGGCGAATCGCCACGGTCACGATCTCGGCGCCGGAGGCTTCAATCGCGCGGCCGGTTTCTGCCAGATCCTTATACTTGCCAGTGCCTATCAGCAAGGGGGAACGGTAACGAACGCCGGCAATTTCCAGCGCGTCTTGGCTCAAATCGGTCATCAGGTTCTCCAGAAAGGCTTGGCAGACGCTTTAAACATGGCCTGCGTTGGCAATACTGCGTTATAAGCGTGCTGCTAACCGCCGCCGATGGCGTGGACAATCTCTACCCGGTCGCCTTCGCTCAGCAGCGTTTCGGCGTGCTGACTGCGCGGCACAATATCGAGGTTCAGCTCAATTGCCAGGCGCTTACCGGTGAGGCCAAGGCGCTCGACCAGTTCGGCCAGGCTGATGGCCTGATCGAGGGAGTAGGCTTCGCCATTGAGATCAATCTGCATACGCGGCTCGGTCATGTGAGGGTGGTAGGGCAAGTTCGTGGCTGCCGTGCGGCAGCGACAGCAAGGGCGCTATGATAACGCGCTTTGCCGCCAGCTGGCCACGCCACCTAGTCGGAGGGCTGGCTAGAAACTGCGCCAGATACCCAAGCCAAAAAAGCCCCAGGCGATCAACCATGTCAGCCCGCCCAGCGGGGTAATCATCCCAAGCTTGCTTATGCCGGTTAGCGCCAACAGGTACAGGCTGCCGGAAAACAGCAGTATGCCGAGCGCAAAGAGCACGCCGGTGGTCTTGAACAATGCCGACTCTGGAAAGCGCAGCAACAGCAGCGCCACGCCAATCAGCGCCATGCTGTGCCACAACTGGTAATGCACCCCAGTCTGAAAGGCGTTGAGCAGGTTTTCCGGTAACTTGTTGCGCAGTCCGTGCGCGGCGAACGCGCCCAGTGCAACGCCGGTAAAGCCGCTGAATGATGCCAATAACAACAGCCATTTGGCCATGATGGATTCCCCCGGTTTATACTCCGAACGAATCGCTCATTCGGACTCATATGATCAAGAAGATATTACGGAAAA
>Ga0315338_1003258_pt1 | contig 14453 bp, 11 predicted proteins | sample ASW8metaG_FD_204518 | JGI IMG/M metagenome (GOLD analysis project Ga0315338, IMG submission 204518) | Ammonia-oxidizing marine archaeal communities from Monterey Bay, California, United States - ASW #8 | ecosystem: Environmental > Aquatic > Marine > Coastal | place: USA: California | collected... | reverse complement strand
ACGACGGCAAGGTGGTGGTCTCTGAGGTGAAGAAATATCTCGATGAAGAGATGACCTATGAGGCGCGCTTGCGCTATGGGCGTGAGCAGAATGTCTGGATTAGTGGCGAGATGGAGCGGGTATTGGTCAGTCTGAAGGGCGCGGCGGAAGTTACAGTTACCAAGAAGCCCAAGGTGGCACCTGAAGAGAAGGCTGCTCCTAAGGAAGACAGATCAGCACTGGAACTGGTGCTGTGGGAAGCAGCTGACAAGACGAATACGGCAAGAGGCTATGAGGATTATCTCAAGCGTTTTCCTGACGGAGTTTTCACCGACCAGGCGCAAGCGAGACTGGAGGCTCTGAGAACCGAATTGAGCGAAACCAGGTTTGCGCGATTGGCCGAGCCCGCCTTCGAGATCACGCCGCTAGACAGCCAGATGGTGGTAGTACGCAACGCCAACATACGTTCCGGCCCCGGCACTTCGTATGACAGGCTGCAAACTCTTCAGAGCGGCGACGAGGTAAACGTCACCGGTCGCATAAAGGACGGCGAGTGGTATCGCATTGCACTTGCTGAAGGACGTATTGGGTTCGTGTTCAATAATTTACTCGACGAAAACCCGGTCGGATCAAGGCCGTTATTGCCCGAGCCGCAGCAAACGGCGCACGCCTCGATTCTGCCGGACGGCACGCCGGAAGAACGCTATAAATTCGCCCTCGGCTTGCTACGCAAAGCCCAATATGACAAAGCCGACAGCGTGCTCGGTGCTTTCATTGAGGTTCATGGCGATCATCCACTGGCCGACAACGCATCCTTTTGGCGCGGCGAAACGTTTTACGCCAGAAAGTTGTTTGGTGATGCAGCACGCATCTATGCAACCAATCTCCAGATATACCCCGAGGGTGTAAAAGCGCCTGATAATATGGTGAAGCTGGGCATGGCATTGGCAAATTTGGAGCGCACGAACGAAGCTTGCCAAGCGTTTGCGGAACTCCACCGCAAATTTCCCGACATGCCAGCAAATGTGCGCCAAGCTGCGGATCGCGGGCGCAGCGCGGCAAGTTGCAGCAATTCGACGCAGACAGATGAGCGCGATTTTATTTCTACTCTTTCAAGTGTTGCGAATACACCGCCTGCGCCCACTACCGAGCCCAATATAGTTCCGGTAAATATGGAGATGACCACTTCCCGCACTGCCCATGTGAGGTCCGGGCCGAGCACATTGCACGATAAATTGCATACCTTGAACAAGGGTAGCGATGTGACCCTGACCGGTCGCACAGAGGACGGCGGGTGGTATCGCATCTCGCTTGCCGGTGGGCGGGATGGCTATGTGATGAAGAGTTTGTTAGAGGAGAAGCGGGCTAGACTGAGGCGAAGCGACAAAGGGCCAGAGGAGAAGCGGGCTAGACCGAGCGAAAGCGACAAAGGGCCCATGCCGATCGCTGTTTCCGACCTCCATGGCGCGAGCGAAGAGGCGGCAAAGTTGGGCCGGAATATTGCCCAGGTCGTGGCGCGTAATTTGGAACGCTCCGGCCTATTCCGCCCGATTGACCAGCGCGCCTATATTCAGCGCCCCGAAGCCATGTTGAGCGGGCCGCGATTTGCCGATTGGCGTCAAATCAACGCCCAGGCGCTGGTGGCTGGCAAAGTGCGGATTGTTGCCGGTGACAAATTGGAGGTCGAATTCCGACTGTGGGACAATTTTGCCGAACAGCATCTGGCCGGATTACGCTTCGGCAGCGCCACAAGCCAGTGGCGGCGCATCGCCCACAAAGTGACCGATGCTATCTATGAGCGGCTCACCGGCGAACCCGGCTATTTCGATACCCGAATTGTCTATATTGCTGAAACCGGTCCACTCGACGCGCGCATTAAGCGCCTCGCGATCATGGACCAGGACGGTGAAAATTTACGTTTTCTGTCAGACGGCAAACAGCTGGTATTAACACCGCGCTTTTCGCCCACCGCGCAGACATTGGCATACGTATCTTATGACGACGGAATACCCCGAGTATATTTGCTCGAGATCAATTCGGGGCAGCGGGAGGTGTTGGGCAATTTTCCCGGCATGACTTCTGCGCCGCGGTTCTCGCCTGATGGCAACAGCGTCGTGCTGACTTATGCCGCGGACGGCAATTCGGATTTATTTGAAATGGATTTACGCAGCCGCAAAGTAAGGCGATTGACCGACCACAGCGCTAACGATACGGCGCCGTCCTATTCGCCGGACGGCAAATCCGTCGTGTTTGAATCTGATCGCGGCGGCTCGCAGCAAATCTACGTCATGGAGCGCCAAGGTTCGTCGCCGCGCCGCATCTCCTTCGGCAAGGGAACATACATGGCGCCGGTCTGGTCGCCTCGCGGAGATTTGATCGCCTTCACCAAGAGTTATAAAGGTCGTTTTTCCATCGGCGTGATAAAACCAGATGGGACTGGAGAGCGAATATTATCGCAGGACTTATTGGTCAAAGGGCCGACATGGGCCCCCAACGGTCGGATCCTGATGTTCTTCCGGCAGAGCGACCGCAATCCGGGCTCATCGGTATTGGTCACAGTTGACATCACTGGTCATAACGAGAGGATATTGTTCACAACCACGGCGGCGTCCGACCCAGCTTGGTCGCCCTTGATCCCATGAAAAAGGTAATTGATCGGTCCGGCTTTGGGCGGACCTGATTAAGCACTCCCGAACGGCACCTTATCCCGGCGTCAGAATCCTATTCCCACGGTCCGTGCACTGTGATAGCCGAACCGATACGCTTGGCGAGCGAACCATTAGAGCAAAACCCGGCCCAAGCCCCGACCTGAGGACCCGCCTCAGGAAATCACAGGATGCCGCCCGGTGCTTCCGCAACCGGCTACTGAAACCGCCGCCCGGGCCCCTGAACCATGGTGCGTAAACGGGTACAAAGCCCGTCACTTGTCGCAAGCTACGCCCTCCCTCACATGCGGCCCTACCAACTTTACGTCTTTGATACTTAGATTGAAGAGCTCGTACGTTGACGCCGACATATATTCCCACTCCCGGCTTCGGGTAACCATTTTAACTTTTTGGTTTTCGTTTTCAGCCTGTCGCAAATACGCACATAAATTTTGGATATTTGTCAGCCTGAGACCGTCAACTGTATTTAGATAACTGTACGCGCCAATACCCGATACCGACCCCACTGACGCTGACGCTACATCTAGGATCATTATCTCATCATTAGGGTTGGACAGACTGGTATCCCGCAAGCGTTCTTTGCCGACGACCATCCCGGAAAAATGCAAACCTACCCAGTCGATCATTCGAGGTCGGGCTAACGCAGCTAGGTTCAGGGTCTGCGATTTGCCCTGCCTAACAATTTCAACCGCTATTTCACCGTCAGAACCTCTGAGGGCATGGATTAGATCCGCTTGGTTTTTAAACTTTGTTTTTAGGTCACTTGCCAATGACACCAGCTGGTCTCCAGGCTCCAGAGCCCATTTCACCGGGAGTTCGTCATAGGTTGTTGCCACAACCAGCTTATCGGGGACTTCATCACTCGTTGCGAATGCTGCTGGTAAATAAGGAACGGAAGGATTTTTCCCTTCCCTAAGGAGCTTAAATACTCGGCAGGCGTAAACCATCGGAACAGCAAATCCGAGGCCCTCACTCGACTGTTTCGAATAACCCATGGCATTTATGCCGACGACTTCGCCGGTTTTTATGCTTATGAGCGGACCACCTGAGTTGCCATTATTAATCGCTGCATCAGTTTGTACCCAGTAACGGTTATGCCGGTAACGTAATCCTGAAACAATTCCCGTGGTTACCGAAAAATCTAAAGATAAAGGGTGTCCATAAGCTCCCACCTTACTCCCCACTTCGGGCCAATCGTCACATCTGAGCTGGGCTTTTTTGGCCCCAGCGGGCATTTTTTCTCTTGGCACCTCTAAGACGGCTAAGTCGAGATATCGGTCCACAAACAGTAGTTTTGCTTCAAAAAAACTCTGGCCTTTAAATGAAACCTCAACACTTTCAGGGTTTCGGGAGGACACATGCGCATTAGTGGCAATCCATCCTCTCTCTGAATCTATTAGAAATCCTGCTCCCGAATGAGACCCTTTGCTGTCCTTCATTGGTGGGTATTCTACCCGGGTACGGATTTTGACCGTGTAGCCTTCTGCTTTGAGTAAATAGGAGGTTTCAGAGGAGCCTTCGTTAGCAATCGCAGGACTAAAGAAGCAGAGAACTGCGAGCAAGATCGATAGGCTTGTGGGGGCGGCGATTGATCTATTGTTCATAGGATGACAATAATCTGAAACGACAGATACTGCGAGCTTCTGAGGCAGATTAGAGTGGCACTTGGTCCCTACACCAAATGCCAAATTCCTTGCCCCGATCGCCTCTGCGCGAAGCTCGGTTCAAATGACCTAGGAGCGCTAAACAGCGAGAACGGAAGTAACCCTTGGTCAGACCTACATGATGCGCTGAGGAATCCAAAGTTGCACGGATCACAATCTATAGCCGCAAGCGGCCTTAAGTGGATGCGTGTCGGTCCGCAGGACGCCAAGCAGAGTTTTGCAAAGGCCCAGTACAACCTCGGCCTTATATAACAACGAGGCCTAGTAGTTGGTGTAACGGATAACAGGTAGGCGAGTAATGGATGTCGTTGCGATGAATATCTTGGAATCGACGATGTTGTCGATTTGCCGTGAAATGGGCATCACGCTTATGAAGACCTCCTACTCCACCATTTTTAATGAAGCGCTAGATTTCACTTGTGTCTTGGCCGATGCCGAGGGCGATATGATTGCGGCAGGTGATTTTTGTCCGGCTCATATTGGTGGGATGTCAGTTGTCATTAAGGCTTGTGTCCAGGAGATGGCGTCAGAGCACCTTGAAGATGGAGATGTGATTGTTCACAACGACCCTTACCGTGGAGGTCTCCATACGCCGGATCACACTTTTTTCACGCCTTTCTTTGTTGACGGTCAATTGATGGGATATGCGGTGTCAATTGGTCATGTGGCTGAGATCGGTGGAATGGTACCGGGTAGTTTTGCAAGCGAGGCCACCGAGATATTCCATGAAGGGGTTCGTATCCCGCCCGTCAAGATAAAGCGGGGGGGCAAGGATGTGGACCAGGTGTGGAAGCTGTTGCTCGCGAATGTAAGAACTCCGCGTCACAATTATGGAGATTATCGTGCGTTAATTAGCGCTTGTGAGGTCGGTGCAGGCCGAATGAGTGTGTTAATTGAAAAGTACGGAAAGAATAAATTTTCTCAGTTAGTTTCAGACTTAATTGATTATTCGGAAAACCGAATGCGGGCCGAGATAGGTGATATTCCCGACGGAAAGTATTCATTTGAGGACTTTATGGAAGACGATGGACTCAGCGACACGGCCTACCGCGTTGCTGTCGACGTCTTTGTTCAGGCCGATGAGTTAATTGTAGATTTCGGGCGGAGCGACGCCCAGGCGCCGGGGGCGATAAATGCTACTCTCGGTGTCTCGTGGTCCGCTGCCTTTAACGCCATTCTGCATCTTACGGATCCATCAATCCCACGCAATTCCGGTTGTTTTAGGCCGGTACGTGTTTTGGCAGCACCAGGCTCCATCGCCAACGTGGATTATCCCGCACCAGAGGTTGGTGGAAACACGGAGACTCATCTTCGTCTGTGCTACGCTGTTGTCGGTGCCTTATCAACCCGTCTTCCTGAACGTGCTTTTGCCACAGACGCAGGGACCCATTGCAATTTCCTTTTTGGGGGTACCCATCCTGTTACTGAAGAATATTACGTCTGCTATGATTTTATGCTTGGGGGCTGGGGAGGGCGCCCGTTTGCAGACGGGCATGACACTTGCAATTGCATAAACGGGAACTGCCGCACTGTACCGGTGGAGGTATACGAAACACGTTACCCCTGGATGGTTGAGAATTTATCGTTTGTCGATGATTCGGGTGGCCCAGGACAATTTCGCGGTGGGCTCGGGAGCACGAAAACACTTGTGTGCTGTTCTGACGAGATAACAATTAGTCACATGGGCGACAGACACAGGACAGCTCCATGGGGTCTTCTTGGAGGAGAAGACGGAGGAAAGGCCTCGTTGCTCATTCAGCGTTGTGGAAAGGGGGAATGGCAGAATGTGTGTCAAATATCAGGAAAGATTTCACCTTCTAAGTTCGGTAATGTCGCAATCCAGCGTGGAGATAAAGTGCGTATCACAACCTGCGGTGGGGGTGGGTACGGCAGAGTTTCGGAGCGCCTAGTGACCTCATTAGAAGAGGACATTCTGGAGGGTTATGTTTCGAAGGGCGAAGCTTTAGATCGCTATGGCTACTCCGTGCCGGACAGGGATGGATTTTAACCGCAACTACTAATCGAGCTCATTAGCGACGTATTCGCCCCCAACCGTAGTGCCTGCGCCGTTGTACGTGCAAGGCTGGGGCTTTCAGCTACGTCCTCTGGCAGGCAGGATGCTTTTGAGGTGGCGCCAATTTCTGTCGCTAGAGCCGAACTTGCTTCCTAACGCTGCCTGTTAGGTGACATAGACGATCGAATCTTCTCCGGCCCGCAATCGGCCGGCGCGAACGTCGGTGACCACAGCCCGCAAATCGCGCAGATATTCCTCGACCACCTCCTGGTGGGACATGTTGACAAACAACATGATAGAATCGGGCTGCTCGGCGCGCGTGGCGGACCAGCCCTTCTTGGCCATCCCGGTCTCGACGGCGAATATATCGAATGCCTTCGATGTAATAAAGAAATGCAGGGCGTGCGGCCGGGCGACGATTTCAAGCCCGTCGATCCCCTCAATTCCCGCCATCAGGCGCTGCTTGATAGTGCGCTGGGCGGCAAAAATCCTGAGATAACCCTCCTCGCCGAGATAATTCATTACCGCCCAGGCCGATGCCAGCGGTCCGCCCGAGCGCGAGCCGGTGATATTGGCGGTGCTGTAGATGCCGGCCGGCCAATCGCCGAACGAGGTGCGCTGATAGCGCTCCAGCTCGGTATCGCGCAGCAACACCAGCGAGACGCCCTTGTTGGCATAGCCGAATTTATGTAGATCGACCGACATCGACATCACCCCCGGAACGGCGAAATCGAAATCCGGAATTTCATCGCCGAGGCGGCGCATGAACGGCAGAATACAGCCGCCGATACAGCCGTCGACATGCATCCAGAGACCATGTCGGCGGGCGATCGCCGCGATATCGGTGATCGGATCGGTCTCGCCGTAAGGGTAAGGCGGGGCGGAGCCGACGATCATTATAGTATTATTGCCCACCGCGCCGGCCATAGCCGCCACATCGGCGCGCCATTCAGGGCTTGCGGCCATGCGCACGACATGCACGCCGAGCATATGCCCGGCCTTGTCGAACGCCGGATGGGCGGTGTGCGGCACGATGATTTCCGGCGTGCCCTCGGTGGGATGATTTTCGCGCGCCCATTCGCGTGCGGTCTTGACGCACATGATGATGCTCTCGGTGCCGCCACTTGAGACGCTGCCGCCGGCCCCTTGCGGCGCGTTCAAGAGCGATAGCATCATGTCGACGATGTCCGTCTCGTAATCCCCGAGACTGGGATAAGCGGTGCGCGAGAAGATGGCGTTTTCGGCGAGGTACATATTGAGCGCGCTATTAGCCACTTCGAGCAAATCCTCGCCGGCAAAATAGGCCGGTTTGAAATTGCGCGCATCGCGCCACGGCATATCGTCGCGTTGCGCCGCCTGCATTTCCGATTTGACATCTTTCCAGCTTTTGGACAAAGGCGGAAAGCGAGAATTTTTCATGTGCCCCTCCGAAATATTTGGGCACTATAAAGTGAATTCCATTCACCGGGAGAAGAAAATAATGCAGGGCGCCAACAGACGCTATGACCAGAGGGAACCAATTTTGGTATCAAGAGTTCTGTTGTGCGGAATTTCTTGGGGGCCAATGACGTAGAACTCCGCAAACCTTCAGGCAGCAAGGTCTCACTGAAAGAGCTTGGTCAGCACATAACGGACGGAACCCTCTTCCTCACCTGCTGGATGACCTACGCCCAGATAGAGAAGTTGAGAACCCAGAAGGTCATGTTTAAGGATTTGCAGTAGATCAGGGCTGGAAGGGCTTTAGCTCGTTATCATTGTTGTAAGTGACAAAGGAAGAAAAGGTATATGAGAATATTCGTTGAAACCTTACTTGAAAGAGGAATCTTTGCAAGCAGATGGTTCATGGCACCCGTGTATGTTGTTCTTGCTATATCACTCGGGTTTATAGCGGTAAAGGTTATTCAGAAATTTATTCATATAGTTCCCTTAATGATTGATATGGATATCAGAACATTAATGCTATTCGTACTGCACATAGTTGATCTAGCATTAGTTGGAAACCTTATTTTAATGATAATCTTTGCAGGTTATGAGAATTTTGTTTCAAGAATTTCTGTTGCAGATAGCAGCGAAGACAAACCAGGCTGGATGGGGAAAGTAGATTTTAGCGAATTAAAATTAAAGTTAATCGCGTCTATTGTGGCAATATCAGGAATTAATCTTCTTGAAGCATTTATGGATATTTCTGAAATATCAGACAGAGACATTAAATGGCTTATTATCATTCATCTCACTTTTATCGGATCGGGAGTCCTACTTGCCATAATGGATTATATCGCTTCGAAATCGAGAAAACACCCGTCTTAACGTTTGGAGGTCCCCCAGGTTAAGTATAAAGCATGTACTGTTGGATCATACTTCATGTTTTTGCCAAGCATCTCGTGCCCGGCCACCCCGGCAGCCGCGCCGATATGGCCATGGGTGGAAGTGGTGTTAGTTGTGCCGCCGCCGCGAAAGGCTTTCACGAATTTTTGGGGTTATTTAGCTTGGAGTATATTTTTAACCAATACTGGGCGTCTGAATCACCCTGCTCAGCGACCTTACGATACCATTTTTCTGCTTCGGCAACGTCCTTGGAAACGCCCCAGCCGTGCCTGAACATGAGGGCAAGCCTGATCTGGGCCCCTTCATGACCTTGCTCGGCGGCCTTGCGCCACCACTTCACCGCTTCGGTAGCGTTCTTGGAAACGCCCGTGCCTCGGAGGGCGTACATAGCGGCGAGGCTGTTCTGGGCTTTTGCATCACCCTGCTCGGCGGCCTTGCGATACCACTTCACTGCTTCGGCCTTGTTCACGAGAACGCCGTCGCCGTTGTCGTGCATGACGCCGAGTTTGTGCTGGGCGGCTGCATCACCGCGCTCGGCAAGCGGTAAAAGCTCTCGGAAGGCCATAGTGTCGCGCATGGTTAATCGTAACGCCAATCAGAACGCTATGTCGCGCTGAAAGACCAACGGCACCAATAAGCACCTCTGACGGCACCTTATCCCGGCGCCGGAATCCTATTCCCACGGTCCGTGTGCCGTGATAGCCAAACCGAGACGCTTGGCGAGCAAACCATTTGAGCAAAACCCGGCCCAAGCCCCGGTCTGCAGTATCCCTGGTATCGTGTGCGCGGAACACTGTCCAAGGGCCACTGCTCATGGACCACGGGGCGCATTGGGAGAAACCTAACCATTACCGTATCGGGGCAGGGTTAGTATTTGGTCCAAAGGGACCCGACTATGCGATCAAAGGCATGATAGTTTGGGGGTAGATTTGGGGGTAGCAATCGAAATAGGTCGTAAAACCCTTGGAAAACATGGGTTTTAGGCGGACACTCCATCTGCCATACTCCCATCCAGGGCCGTCCAACTACATACATTAATTAGAGGAAACCATGAAATATAAACTGTCCATAGCCGCCATTGCATTCCTCGCTGCGGGCTTCGCGACTGAAGCAGAAGTTGCGTCGTCAGAGGAGGTCGCTCCCTCAGCAAGTTCATCCGCTGTCGCCGCGGCAGACACCGAGTGGGCTTTAGTCTCTCCAGACCAGCCTGATGGTCCAAAATTGAGACTCCTCACGGGCAATCCCCGAGAAGGTGCATTCAGTGCCATTTTGAAGGTTCCCGCTGGATATGAGTTCCCCCTGCATAGCCATCCAGCCAACAAGACTGGTGTCGTCCTTTCCGGCTCCATTCTAAACGGTCGAACAACCAAAGACGCCTCCCTGAGTGTTCCCGGTACATTGTGGGTGCAACCCGCTAATGAAGTTCATTACACCGGCTGCACTGCCGACTCGGATTGTATCTTCATTGTACACATGGATGGCGCACTGGGCATTGTGCCGTCAGAGGTGGCTGCTGAGGTATCCACAATGTCGCTGACCACGGCAGAAGATATTTCCTATAGCCCGGTTAATCCAAAGAATCCTAAAAGCCCCGGCAAATTTGTCGTGAGCGGGGACATGAGTGTAGGCGCCTTTACTGCACTGATTAAAATTCCGGGAGGTGCCGCGGTTCCACCCCATTCGCACCTTGCGAATTACAGCGCTGCAGTGATCTCGGGCTCCATGTCCCATGGCGGGACGGACACCTTTTCTGTGGGTGCGCACTGGACCCAAATTGCTGAAGAGGTTCATACGACAGCTTGCGTAAGTGAGGAAGACTGCATCTTCTTCGTAACCATGGACGGTGCTTTTTCAATTGAATTTGCCGATTCACCCGCTGAGGAAGTGTTGCCTGCAGAATAGGTGCTGACCCTCCCGAGTAGATAAACGGGGTCAGCGCCGGCGTTATTTTGGCTTACTTCGAAAGAATGGCCTTAACTAACGCATGATATTAAATTGGGGGGCAGGTCATTGCGACCTGCAGAAACACCAGGATTTTTAAAACGGTTGGCAGACCAGCCCATTGAGACCGTTCACTTGAGTGGACGCGGGGGTCGCAATGAGCGAATTGCATGATCTTACAAAACAGGTGCTCGAATTTCGTGGTACCCGAGACTGGGAGCAGTTTCACACTCTAAAAAATCTTGCTACAGCCTTAAGAGGGTGCGAGCGTTTGGCTCCACATAGTTTTTAAGGTTGTTTGCATTTATGAGCAATGTCCTTAAACTTCCTTTGCTATGGAAAATTATGGAATTCCCAGTCAATTTCGCTGTTCTCGTTGTGAGAAATACAAGTCTCAGGATAGTTTTTACAAAGCCGTGAGCGATATTTCCCCACCGTTACGAGGCAAGTTTCACCCCATTACTATTCAAAACATTAACTCCCCTAGGGGGAGCGTATCTTATATCTGCAAGGCCTGTGATAAGAGATACCTTAAGGAATGGAATGAGAAAAATAAAACTCAAGCGAAGGGAGCGCCCACTGATTATATCAATTGTAATACCAGCTTTCCTCCATTCAAAAAATTACTAGGATAAAATTTTATAATTTATAATGTTGGTAATATAAAAGATATGATATCTGAACAAAATACCGGATATTACCCACTTTAAAATAACACAAGACGGATAATATTATGACAAGTCATGCAACCGGTGATGGGCACATACCTTCCAGAAGTTCAAGTAAAAAAGGGCTTAAAAGAATTATGACTGTTGGTGGTGTTTATGGAACACGAAATTATACAGTTAAGGATTTAAGAGATCAAAAGGGAAAGCAAGTTTTAACTGAAACAGTACCATTTTCTATTGAAGAAGCTGCCGCTGCGGAGGAAGCAGGTATAGACACGTTGAAAGTCAGATTTGATCCAAAAAACCCTGATATAGCTGTAGCTATCAGAAATGCGGCTCCAAACACATTTATGGCTTTTTCTTGTCCACTAATTTCAGCAGCTACAAAAGACGAAGCAGTTAGAATAGGTTATAAAGCTATGGAGATTGGGGCAGATGCGGTAATGACGCAATGGTGCCCTGCATTTATTGAAGCTGCTACTGAGGCGGGCATTCCTGTACAGGCGCATGCAGGCTTGGTTCCAAGAAGAAGCACTTGGACTGGAGGACTAAAAGCTGTAGGGAAAACATTGGATGAAGCACTTTGGATATATAATCAAATTAAGTCATTTGAAAACTCTGGTGCTTATGCAGTAGAAGTTGAAGTAATCCCTGAAGAACTTTTAATAGAAATAAGCAAAAGAACTTCGCTTTTAACTTCTTCAATTGGAGCAGGAAAAGGCGGAGATATTCAATTTTTATTTGCTGATGATATTTTGGGAAATAATGGTCCGCCATATGTAAGGCACTCCAAGCAATATAAAAATTTATACAAAATGAAACAAGAAATTCAGTTAGAACGAATCGATGGATTTAAGCAGTTCATAAAAGAAGTTAAAGCAGGGGATTTTCCTAAAAAAGAACACATTATACCTACTCCAACTGGATTAATAGAGAACTTTCTTAACAATATAAAAATGGAAAAGAACTAAATGGCACAATCTGAAAATGAGGCGGATGATTTCGGGTGAGCTATTAAAACAGAGGAAAGAATTTTTCACTCGAAGAAATAAATAAGGACCGCCCATCCTCACTTTCAAGTCGATTTTACTCCGTTATTATTGTTGACAGGCTGCACAGTAGGTGCTGTGTTGCGCCCAGTATCTAACTTAGAGTATATGATTTTGCAAAAAAATAGGGTCTTGCGGCTGTCGCCCAAGAGAATTAGGGAAGGGAGAGGTTTCAATGTCAAAGCGTAATGCTGATATGATGCATCCCTGGCCGTCGCCCCCGTCGGATCAGCCGTGGCAGCTTCAGCCAATATTTAAAGCATCGTTGGCCTCAGTTGTTCAATGCCGTGCTGAGGACGCATACCCATAGAGATTAATTTAAAAAAAAGGCTCGGACGATAAATACAGACTGATGGCAATAATTATGCGTTCTATGGGACAGCAATAAGCGATTTTTTTGAAAATACTGGAACTGGTTGCGGCGACGAATAAATCAAATCTGGATTCGAATTACCCTTTAACCTTATAATCGCGGCTAAGCTCGGAATGATACTAGTAATCAGATTTGGGATCTAAATATAACGCTGTAATTAGAGCATAGAAAGTGAGTGGAAATGACCAACTTCGCCGCGAGAAATGTTAGCCTCGAGCAGATTGACGCCCAGACCGCAATTCATCCATTCACTGAACTCAGAACGTTTTCTGAAAATGGTTCCTGGGTGATAGACCGAGGCGATGGCATCTATATCACCGATAACAAGGGCGATACCTATATCGATGCCATGGCGTCGCTGTTCTGCGTCAATATCGGCTATGGCCGCACAGAAGTCGCCGATGCCATTGCTGAGCAGGCCCATAAGCTTTGTTATCACCACAATTTCGCTGGCAACTCGAATCAGCCGGAAATCGAATTAACGGACATGCTCGTCAACGAACTTCTGCCGAAAAATATTAGCAAGGTATTGCTTTCAAGCTCGGGTTCGGAGGCAAACGACGCGAATTTCAAATTTGCCTGGATGTACCACTACCTTCGGGGCAACAAAAACAAGCGGAAAATCATCGGCCGAGAGGGTGGCTATCACGGTGTGACTGCAGCCGGCGCGAGCGCCTGCGGGATCCCTTACATGCACACCGGGTTCAATCTTCCGTTGGAGGATTTTCGTGTCAAGGTTTCCAAACCCCATTACTACAGGAATGGCCTGCCGGGCGAGTCCGAGCGCGATTACGCAAAACGGCTGGGCAAGGAACTGGACGAGACAATCGAGCGCGAGGGTGCCGATACGGTCGCTGCGTTCATTGCCGAGCCGATCCTCGGCGCTGGCGCGTGCATCGCACCACCAGAGGGTTATTTCGACGAGGTGCATAAGGTCCTCAAGAAGCATGACGTGCTGTTTATTGCTGACGAGGTGATCACCGGCTTTGGTCGGACCGGCGACTGGTTTGCAGCGCAACGCTACAACTTCCAGCCTGATATGATGACGCTTTCCAAAGGTATCACCAGCGCCTATATGCCGCTTGCCGCAGCTGCCATTTCTGAAGATATTTGGCGGGTGCTGTGCGACGGTATTCCGAGCGACGAGATTCCGTTCTTTGCCTCGGGTTCTACAGCGAGCGGCCATCAGATTTCCTGCGCCGCTGCGGTTGCAAATATCAAACTGATGCGTGACGAAGGTATGGTCGAGAACTCTGATAAGACCGGGGCATACTTCAAGGGCCAGCTTGTCGAACGCTTCGCAGATCACCCGCTAATGGGAGAGATTAGTGGCGATGGTCTCATGCTCGCCATTGAGCTGGTAGCCGACAAGGAGACCAAGGAAGTGCTCAATCTGGAGTGGGATTGTTCGCACCGCCTGTTCGACCTCTGTTTTGAAGAGAAACTCATCACCCGAGGCTTCTTCGGCGTTAACAGGACGTCCTTTGCGCCGCCGCTGACCATCAATGAAAGTGAAGTCGATGAGGTGTGTGATCGTCTTGGTCGTGCGCTCAATAAACTGACTGACGAGTTGATGGCTGACGGTCGCTGGTCGCCGAAGGGTTAGTACACCACAGGCCGCCGTCGCGGATTTCGAGTAGATGGAGACCTACCGATCGGTTTGGCGCATCGGGTTAGGCTGAAGCACGCCGTCGCGCGGGATAAAAAAATCCGCTGGTCCGACGTTGATATTGATTTAACCTCACAAGCGGTCAAAATTCGCCGTGAGATGGAA
>Ga0315338_1003256_pt1 | contig 14464 bp, 9 predicted proteins | sample ASW8metaG_FD_204518 | JGI IMG/M metagenome (GOLD analysis project Ga0315338, IMG submission 204518) | Ammonia-oxidizing marine archaeal communities from Monterey Bay, California, United States - ASW #8 | ecosystem: Environmental > Aquatic > Marine > Coastal | place: USA: California | collected... | reverse complement strand
GGGGAATTGGGAGTGCGAGGAGCACTGGCTTCGCAACCTATCACAGCTCACGGCCGTAGCCACGACACTGGCTCACAAGTATTTTTTCAGGAAGCCATTATGCTAGGTGGGGAAATGCAAAAGGGCCTAGTCGCACACGGTTCGAACTCTGACATGCTAACCGCTCTGACAAAGGATCCTACGGGAATCGCGTTTGCCGGCTTGTCGTACTCAAACCCGGCGGTAAAAGCCGTTCCCCTGGCCTTTGCTGAGGGCGAGCAGTTCGTACCGATTGATTCCCTAGCCGCCGACCACGGCATGTACCCGTTGGTTCGACGCCTGCAATTAATCGTAAATCATAGCCCGAAAAAATCGCTGCGACCGATTGAACGCGAGTTCATCAAGTACGCATTCAGTCGTCAGGGGCAAGAGGATGTTGTCAAAGCAGGGTTTCAAGCAATCCCCGCCCCGCCAGCACGTGTGGCACTCGACGCAGTTGGCTTGGGAATTGCTCGTTAACGTAAAATACTCGACGGCTGCCGACATGCCACAAGCTATATGACGGCAGAAACGATATCTCGTATACATTTTTAGGTGGAAGGCTCTTCTATGAATATCCGGATGCGAGTTGGCTTCGCAATCGCCCTCACATGCGTAGCGACCCAATCAAACCCAAGTTATGCCGTAGATGCTAATCGAGCGGCGACACAATCGCGTAGCGCCCCCGGCCAGTATGGGGCTAAGGCTAATAACGATTTGAGCCGCCTCTCTGCTGGCGGTACTGTCAGCTCGCTTGATCGTGATCGCACCAAAGCTCAGGTCGCCCCACCGAGTTGGACTCCACCGACTCAATCTAATGCCGCGACGACTACCCCTTATCAGCCCGCGTATCTCCCCACCCAAACGGGTCAAAGCCAAAAGCTCGACCGTTGGCGTTTAGGCATTTACCCAGACGACACCGATACTGGCGTGCGGATCTCTGAAATCGTTGGCGACTCTGCCGCTGAGCGAGCCGGGCTGGAGGTTAACGATCGAATTGTTAGTGTGCATGGTTACCAAATCGGGTATGTCGACGGCGTCTTGCACGATGTCGGCAAAGAATTGGAACGACATGCCAACGACGACGGTTGGGTACGACTGCTTGTGCAGAACAACCGTGATGGCCAACTTGTCAACTTACCTGTTCAACTCGAGCCTCGGCAAAAGAAGCTCACTGGTACTATCACTTATCGAGAATTCTCAGCCCTGCCACGCGATGCCGTAGCTACGGTGGAGCTAAGAGAGATACTTCGCGACGATCTCCAACCGATTACCATCGCTCGGCAGACCATCACTAAAGCTCCTCGGGTACCGATTCCGTTCACTTTGGAATACGACCCCACCGAAGTCGCCACAGGGCGCAGGTATGTACTCACCGCCTCGATTTCTGCCGGTGGTCGTCAACTGTATGCAATGCGGCGCGATGTCCCTGTTCTTGAGGGGCACCCTAGCACCAATGTGCAGCTCGTGGTCGAATCGGCAACCGTTTATGCCGACGGTGGGCTTGTACAGACTCGCAACGAACAGCTCGCTCAAATCAAACGCTGGTTCCAGGAATACCTCGGCCGTGAGCCGCGGGCTCAAGAACTGTTTGTCTGGGAAGCCCATCTAGCCAGAGGGGGTTCGCTCACCGACGCTCAGCTCCAGATCCTCAGCACACCCGAGTTTTACTATCGGGCGGGTAGCGACGATCGGCAATATATTTATCGAATGTACAGTCTGGTAGCCCAACGTCCGCCTTCGCAGCAGGAAGTCTCGCAGTGGCTCAACCGCCTGCAATTCCATCATCGCATGCGATCCGACCTCGCCCGCGAGTTTTTGGCCATGGCCAATGCTCAGGCAAGTCGGCGGTAGGAGTCTAGGAATTCCAGCCACTCCTGAGCAACCGTTCTGTTCTAAAGATCCGGCTATGCCTTTCGGTGATACGCAAAACTAGCCATAACTGAGGCTAGGCAAGTTGCTATTGTGCCGTTGGCTTATTAGACTCGATAGGGTTCCCTTCCTCCTTCCTGCTGTGATTGTGTAGCCTACCTCGATGCTTTCTGGAAAAATTCTCTCTGTAGTTGCTGACAAAGGCTTTGGGTTTATCAAACCTGCGGCCAGCGGCGACGATGTGTTCTTTCATTGCTCGGCAGTTGATGCTGAGTTTAGTTCGCTTAAGGTGGATCAAGAGGTGCAATACGAGCTCGATCCGTCTGCCGCGAAACTTCGCGCTAAAACCGTAGTCGCTGGGGCAGGTGCCCCGCCACGGAACCCTCGTAGCAGCACGCCGCGCGAGAGTCGGCCCCCAGCGCCCCCCAGGGTGGTCTACGAATACGGCTTCGTCGTTAAAATCCGCCGCCGTGATATGCAGGGGGCGATCTCGTCTGTTAGAGGTGGGCCGGAGTATTGGTTCGATTCTGTTGATGTCATCGGGGATAAAAAATTCCTACGGCTAGCGATGGGCGAGTACGTACAATTTGTACCCACCAAGAACGAAGACGATCCGAAACGACCGCTGGCCAAAATGGTCAAAGTCACCGAGCGATTCAATTCGCCCCAAGAGAATCGACTCCCCCGCCAAGCCCGTGCCCGAGGTAAAAAACCGACTTGGCGTTCTTAGCTGTACGTCCCTCCTTAGCGTTGATTTCTAGCGGCGACCACCGTGGCTGGGTTTTGCGTCAATTGCAGGTGTTTTGCAAAGGTGATTTTTTATTGCAAAACTCATTTGTTTTGCGTCCGGTGATTTTGTTTTCTGCTGGCTTTTAAGTGCTTTTTGTATTTAGGGTGTCGCAAAACTTGGGGAGTTTTGCAATTTCTTGTTTTTGGTTTTGCGTCTGGTGACGCAAAACGAATTGGGTATGGTTGCTGCGCAATGGGTTCCGCCCGGAGGGCGGGGCTATGTTCTTTTCCGCTCGGAGAGCGGGATTATATTTGTGGGTTGATTGTCTCTGATTTTGTGGGGGATTTCTACAACTGTTTTTGGCCACTTGAATTTTATCGCGCTTGATAACTGGTTTTTTTTACCACAGAGGGCACGGAGGTTTTGTTTGCTTTTTTTGAGTGGTATTTAGAGATTCCTGGCTAAGAGTCTCTCCAAGAACCTCTTTAGGGTGCCCGGGGCTGAGCGCTAGCGTGCCCCGGTACGCTACGTTTACCAGGGCATCGCCTTCGGCTTGGCCCCGGGCACCCTTTTCATAATATATTCTTGGATAGGTTCTAAACATATTGATGGGCCGACGCTTTGCATTGGCCCATCCTGCCGATGATGTTTTCCTTGAGATGTTCGTTTATTTGGTTGTGCTTTGGTAGTTGCCATTTATGTGGTTGATGGTGGAGTTTTTCAGGAGGTTGTTTTGGATGAGGATTTGGCCGGCGGCTTGGGTCGTGTCGTTGACTTCTATGATGAGGTTTTCTAGCAGGTTGCCGGTGAGGAGGATGGCTCCGCCGGCGATTTTTAGGCGCATGGTTGGTTCTGTGGAGGCGGTGTGAATGCTGTTGCCGGTGACGGTGGCGCCTGTGCCGCGGATGTCCATGGCTAGCGCACAGTGGCCGCCGGGGTCGACGGTGAGAATATTGTCGGCAATGACATGTCGCAGCGAGTTTGCCCAGGAGCGGAAACCGATGTCGAGCTTGCCGCCTGCTTTTACGTGGACAATGTTGTTCGCCATGATGATCGAGTCGCCGCGATCGGAGCCGACGGCGACGTGGGTTTGGCCGGTGATTTCGAAGTAGTTGCCGCGAATTTCGCCGGGGCCGGTGAGGATCTCGACCGCATCGGAGCCGGCGTTGCCGATGGTGTTGTTGATCACCTTCATGTTGGCACCTTCGAGCATGATGCCCAGCCGTTGCGAATTGAGAACCCAGCAGTTTTGTATGGTGATGTTATGATTTCGCTCGCCTGTGGGACCGCCGGGAAAGGTATAGAAGGCTTTGATGCCGCAGAATTCGAAACGAGCGTGTGAGACATTGGGATCGCCTCGTCCCTCGGAGTTCTCTGCCCGATTGGCGTCGATCCAGAGGTCGCGAATGGTGATATGGCCGATGCCCGAGCCGATGATGCGGAGGACGTTGGTGTTTTGGTTGGCGGCTAGTTTGAGTTTTGTGCTACTGCCTTGCCCTGCGAGCGTGACTTTGTTGTGGTCGATGATGATGCCGCCGAGGGTATCGGTAACTTTGCGAATCTCGTAGTTGCCCTCCATCAGTAGCACTGTGCCGCCGCTGGCGGGTAGAGATTGGATAGCGGTGTTGATTTCTTGCTGATCTGCGTTGCCGTCGCAGACCAGATTGGCCTGCTGTTTTGCTTGCTGTGATGAATCGGCAGCGGCGACTACCACGGTTGCTGTGTCGGCTGCTAAGGCAGGATTGGTTGACGGGGCGACCGTCAAGGCAATTAGGACGATAATCGAGCAGTAGTATTTTTGCATGGAACGGATCCTTAAGTGTGATTGTTGCTGTTGGTGAGGAGGGGTTTCTGGTGATTTGGACCCTCCCCTAGCCTCTCCCTGCAAGGGAGGGGGATTTTGTGTTGCCTTAGTTGAGAAGGACAATAGTTGTCTAATCGTTTTCGTTACTAGTTTTATTCTCTGCAGCCTATTGCAGTAAAGTTGGGTTTCGCAGGCGGTGGGGTAACTGACGGTTGTGCGGCTTGTAGCGCTGCTAGGGCCGGTGCCAGCTTGCTTGGAAACTGTTTGGGGAGTTGGTGGGTTTGGGAACGCATGAGCTTTATCCAGGTGCAATACTTCGGTGTCTATTTCGCAAGTTAGGTGGAAATTCGGCTTGGTTGGCGGGATGGGTCTGTGTTGAGGGCGTTGGGGGTGTCGGGTTGGCCGGCAAAACTTGACGGCTAGTCAGCATGGCGTTAGGTTGAAATTCGTTATTAGGCGGTTGTGTACCCCTTAGGTCTGCTTGTGCGTTCACGAGCCGATTGACACTACGTCTAGTTTAATTCTTTGCAGCAACAGGCGAAGAAGGTTGGTGGACATGTCTCCCCTGAAATCGTTATTTTCTGATCGCACACCCCGATATGCTTTTATTGGGGGTGTAGTCGTTCTACTTAGTATTCTTGCGACGGCATCAGCCCAGTATCAGAGTAGCTATCCGTATTCGCGTCCGCAAACCAGGAGTCGGCAATTGCCGAGTTCGTCACACCATATTGGTAGCGGTGGAATCATTGGCAACCCTTATACCAACACCCGGACTGCTCCGTCGGGACTACCAGTGAGTGGCAACCGTCATTCCTACTATGGCGGTGCCAGTCGCGGCAACTCGCTTGGTGGGCATCAGGTTTCCAAACCGTTTTCCAACTTACAGCGTCCGCAACCCCTGATCAGTTCGAGAGAGGCCGCACGGATTGAAGTTGCCCGCGGCTTGTGGCATTGGTAAGCCCCCCGCGATCATCACCTATTCAGCCAACAAATTTCCAAACTACTTAGCTTTAATACTACCTGGAATATTGACATGCATTCGACCTGCAATCACTACACGACACAAAGACGTTTGGCCAATCTGGCTCTTGCTCTACTGCTAACTTGCGTAACTTGTTGCGGTTCGGCGATCGCCCGCGAGCGGCTGAGTCTGCCGATGCCTCGCACGGCGATTAATGGAGCGATTCACTACCAACGGGCAATTCTGTTTTTGTCTGCTGTGGATCCCGAGAAACGGGCTGTGCTGCAGAAGCCGATTTGGGAAATTGTGACACCTAACACCAGCAAAGAAGAACTTGCTGAGCTGAACGAGCTATTGATCGAGTCGCGGCACGCGATCCGCTCGGCTCTAGTGGGTGCCAATCAGTCGGTCGCCGACTTTGGGTTGGATATTCGGCAGTACATGGTCTCGGCATTGTTGCCACATAACCAATCGATGGTCGATATGGCCAAATTGGTGACGCTGCATGGCATGCATCGCGAGTCGGAAGGTCGTTGGAAAGAAGCGGCGGAGATTTATTTTGCGACGCTACGGATGGGACGTCACATGACGCACCAAACAACACTAGCTGAAGCGTTTGCTGGCGTGGAGATGCTAGAGACGGCTTACTTTGCCTTGGGCTATTGGGCTGCGGACTGTCCGGACAAGCAGCTTGTTGAAGATGCGTTTGATATGTTGGCTGCTTCGGCGCACGATCTGGTTCAACCAACCCGTACGCTACAATCTGAGGCAAACATTATAAAAATGCGGCTGGAAACGCTAGAAGGTGCGTTCCCAGATGGCCCTTGGGCGGAGATGGTGCTTGAGGCATTCAAAGCTGATATTCCGATGGCAGGCCCAGCAGAATTGCGAAAGGCAGCGATCAAAGTAGCTGTTGAGCATGGCGTGCCGAAGGGAGCGTTCAAAAATAAGGAAGCGTTTCTTGAGTACATGGACGGCAAGCTGAGCGTCTATTTGGACATGGCCAACGAGTCGGCTTTGTGTTTGACGCATGCGTCGCCGGATTCGATTCTATGTGGCGAAGCGGTGACGAAGAAGTATCAAGATGAGTTGATTGAAACCCAGAATACGAGTGTCTGGAAACCGGCAAGTATTGCTTCGCTGTTTGTAGTCCACGAGGCGGAACTGGCGATTATGCGGACTTGCATGGCGGTTTCGGCAGCCCAGTCGGCCGATGGTTATCCGGCCTCGCTCGACGCCGTGGCTGGCAAATTTGGCGGCCAACTGCCTACCAGCCCTTATGACGGTAGTGCTTTGGATTATGAAGTTTTAGAGGATGGCAAGGGATTCTCGATTTCGGTTTCTGCTGTGAAAGTTGGCAGTGTGGAGTTGCCTGCGATCAACTTTGTACACGTACCGCGTGAGTCGAAGTAGTAGCTAGCCTCTGAAGTTAGGCCTACGCAAACACCAAGTCAGGAGTTCGTCCCGTGAAATCAGCCAACCAATTAACCGTGCTTGCGATGTTGCTAGTGCTGCCGACTTTTGCGCAAGCCGAAGAGAGTTTGGATCGCAACTCGGTGTACCGGGTCAATCCTCCGAACGAAGAGCTGGGGATAGCGCCGCAGGAGGAGATCAAGGTCGGGTATGTCTATAAGTATTTCAATCCGAAATTTGATCGCCATGTCTGGGGACTTGCTGTCGCAGGCGGTAGCTTTCACTATGCGTTTGGCCCCGGCAGTATGCAGCCTGCCGAGCGATTTGATTTAAAAATCACTGAAGTTCAAAAACAGCAACTATTTGAAGAACGGGCGCCAGCTTTAAGTCGAGGCATTCAGGGAACCGGTCGGGATATCTTTGCTAGACTCGGTGCAGACGATCGGTGGACGATCCACCTCTCCTCATCCATTCCTAAAGTGTTTGATCTTACGACCCATCGTCGTTGGGAGTGGCACGGCGGGCGACGTGTTGGTGTGTTGCATACCTGCGGCCCTTTCTGGACTTGGCAGGATGAGGGTTTTCAACCGATGGCGGTAAGTTTTCAGTAGTTTTTGGGCTCATCGGACTCATGCACGGCTAGAATTGGCGGCCGTAGCGGTCGGTCATGGTTTTGCGCGTTTGGGCTGAGATGGCTCGCAGGTCTCGCACAATCGCGTCGACTTGGATTAATCCTTGATTGGATTCGTCGGCTTGGGCAATTGCTCGGTCGCGGGCGACATAGGGTTTTTCTACGTATCCACCAAAGGCTCCGTAACGGTTGAATCGACGTTGACCGGCTTGGTAAAGAGTTACTTCGCGAAGATCGGTACGTTTTTGGGTACGATCGACGACGCTGACGATTTCGTTAAGATAATCTTGCACGCTGCCTGCAAATGCCACTACGTCGGGGTCGACCTGATGGGCGTCGAGGTCGCCGATTTTGCGGGCATAGCGTTCTACCCAAGTTCTAGCTTGGAAGAGGCTTTGGGGCTGAAAATCGCTGACGAAGAGGTCGTCGAGATAGTGGATGACCGACTGGAAATAGCGCTGCGAGGCGTCGGCGATGTCGTCGCTGGTGGAGCCGGCTCCTGCGGGTGCGGCCATAGGGCCTACGGGGCTCGACAAGACGGAGAGGACCCGACGCAGCCCGCTTTGCGAGAGCTCGCCGCTGAGTTCAATTGATTTGCCATCGACTTTGGCTTGCCAGTCTTCCAGGTCGTCGATTTTTGCGCCGTGGTCTGCCAAGACGTTTAATAGTAAGGGCTTGGCTACATTTTGTAGAAGGGCAACATCTTGAGCGAAATCGATTGCCAGACGACCTTGGGCCGGGTTTGCCAATTCGACTTCTAGGCGAATACCCCGAATGCTGGCGATGGCCTGCGAGAGGGTGTCGATATTGTCTTGTTCGTCTTTGATGAGGTCCTGTTTGTTGTCTAAGTTGGCGGCGATTTCTGCTGCTGCGAAGATGCCATGTAGATCGAGGGCGAGGACAATTTGGTTGTCGCTACGCTCGGCAACCTGGAGTGCTTCGCCCAGATAGGGTGAGAGCTCGGGGGACTGGCGCCGTTGTGATTTGCGAACCCAGCGGATCACCTGTTGGCGGTTGGCGGGAGACATGGCGCCGATGAGTTTGGGGCCCAAGTTGACGACGAAGCTGTCGTTGGGACGTTCGACGGCGCGCACTCCTGCGAGACGGTCGAGTCGTCCGCCGCTACGGGCAGCGATGTCCTGCATCGCGGGTACCTGTTGCACTCGTGCGACTGCGATTTCCCACTGGGGTTTCATCAATTCGAAATCGATTTCAGCCGCCATCAGCACATCGTCTGCTCCGGAGGGAATCGCGGTGATGCCGGCTTGATGGGCTTCGAGGCCCTGTTGCTTCCAGTTCTGGGCCCGCGCTAGTCGACTGGCATAGGCTGCCTTGACGTTGATGACGACCAAGGAGTTAGCCGTTTCGGGGACACGATTTGCCAACTGTTCTAGCTGGGCAGCGAACGACTGGTTGAGAATCGTTAATAAAATGCTGCCAGCTAACAAGAGCCGAAAACGAGGGAGCTTCAACATGACTGCACTCGAAAAAGGAACCGCTTGGATAACTAACCGGTTGTAAGGGTACGATTGTATAAATGTTTAAAACTCGACGCCGTATTTTTGTGTCATCGTACGACGGATAGCCGCGCTGTTTTCGTCGATCAGCTTGAAGCCTTCGACACGCATGTTTTTCGATTCAGCCATGGCACCGGCTTTGATCGAGGAACGTTGTGCAGCACTCTGTTTCGAGGCATAGAGCAAATCAGGTTCGGGGCCGAAGAGCCGGCCGACGTAGCTTTGGTTGTAGCCGGAGTAGCTGCTTCCGCCGGTACGACCTTGGGCCATGCCTGTGGTTTGGACGCCAGCTTGAATGCCACCCTGACGTTTGGAGAGTGCCATTGCCCTGAGAGTGTCTGCCAATTGGCTGCCGTAATCGAGCAGGTCGTTGTCGACATTGAGGATTGGCATGCGATCGATCTTACGGGCGTAGCGTTCCATGACGGCGGAGCTGGCTTTGTTGCCGCGTAGGTCGCGGCGGAGGTCTTTGATCAGTACGTCTGTTGCACGGTAATAGGTGAGCGAGGATTCTCGCATTTTACTTTCTGGCGTCTCGCCCGATCCTTCGCGTTGTTCGTCTTTCAACGTGCTGAATTTAGTGGAAGGAATTTCCACAACACTGAAAATTCGGCGTTGTCCATCTTCGGAGAGACGGCCTCGCATGGTGATGGCCTTGTCTTCGAGCTCAAGTTTCCATTTGACGAGGTCTTCAATATGAGCTCCCATATTCTCGAGGGCATTGAGTACCATGTCTTTGGCGATAGCTTCGATTGGGGCGACCGATTTGCCGAAGTCGATTCGTAGCTGACCTTGAACGTCTTTACCGACGGCTACTCGGAGCGTGGCACCTTGCACACTTACGAGGATGTCGGAGAGTTCGGCGACCGAAAGGCCCGACTTTTTGGCGAGAGGCGAATTCATGAGCCGTGTGTCGAGTTCGTGTGGGTTGACGACGTCTTTGAGGTCGATCGCCATCACGATGGGGACTTTGCTGCTGGAAAGTTTGCTAGCAGCGGCTAAATATCCGGAAATCTGTTGTTCCTGATTTCTCTGGATGAAATCGACCCAGCGAGAAACAAACTGACGCTCGGCGGGGAACATGACACCTAGCATGCGATCGCTAAGTGTGATGAAGTATGCATCGCTGGGAGTCCAGGCCGCAGGATATCCGTTGATGCTATCGACGTAGCCACCTTCGCTACGTGCGATGGAACGAATCGCGAGGGGCACTTCGAGCTCCATGGCGGCTAATTCCCAGAGACGGGTAAAGTCATCGTTCGAGCGTAGGGCCGCTGCCAGTACCAGTTTGTTTGCTTCGGGTGGGAGGTAGATGGGTCGGTCGACGTTGTTGACTTCCAACCTTTTTCCCCAGCCTTTTTCTTGGGCTACTGGGGACGAAAGCGTCGCGTTGACGTCGATCAACACCAACGTGTTAGCGCCGGCTGGTACCGTGTCGAGGAGTTCGTCGAAGGGGGCGGCCTTGGCAATGCCAGGTAACGTGGCGACGACGGCAATCAACAGTAACGCAATAAGTTTGAGCTTCATTTTTATTCTCCAGGGACATCAATACCGGTTTGCCTAGTGGCAAGGGCTGATTTGAATGGATTGTTCAGGCTGTTAGCTAGGACCTTCGATGATATCAGGAAGCTGGGCAAGTTCCAATTCGTTACCTGGAAAACAGTGAAAACATTGCTTAAAGCGCTGGTGGGGTTGAAAATACCCTCTTGGCTGAGCTGGCCAAGTTATTCAGTCTAGATAACTGGTAACTTTGTGCTTAGATTGGAAGTTGCTGTCGTATGGAGAAGAGAATCTTTCAGGAGCACTCCTCCCAGGCAGTCCTATTTAGGCTATGTCCAGTTGCCGGAAGGCCAAACGATGCTCTTTACATGTCGAATTCGGCTTACGCGAATCTTGCGGACGTTTTTTGCCAGCTTGTCGCTGCTGTTGTTGGTGTTTTTATTGCCCTCGTTTGGGCAAGAGCCGATTGATACCCTTGATGAGCCTGACAGTAACAGACAGCATCACGTTATCGGTCGGGCAGATACTTCGAGTCCGCGGGCGACGCTGAATAGCCTAATACAGGCTTGCAACGATATCTACGATGCGATCAGGCGTGATCGCTATCTCGATCCGAATATCCCTGAACATCGGGCGCTGGCCATGCGAATTATTGATTGCCTTGATGCCAGTCAATTACCCGAATATTCAAGGGACAAACGGGCTGGAGAAGCGGCCATCTGTTTGAAGGAGATCTTAGACCGTGTTGAGATTCCCTTGGAAGCAGACATCCCCGACGACGCTGATATGGATGTGTTGGGGAACGAAAAAAATAAATATCGCTGGCGCGTGCCCGGTACTCGAATTACTATCGCACGCGTCGAGGACGGGCCTCAACGTCACGAGTACTTGTTTACGCCGGGTACGGTAGAACGCGCCGCCGGGTATTACGAAGACATGCGCCACCTGCCTTATCGAGAGCATGGGCCGAAAGTTACCCCAGGACTTCAGCGCTGGTACATCTCGTCACCTCATGATCCTTGGACCGCTTCGATAGTCGATAAACTTCCCGACTGGGTCCGCAACCGTAAGTTTGGGATTACCATTTGGAAATGGCCTCCATTAATAATTTCGTTGCTAGTAGCATTTTTGTTGATGGCCTGTATTTACCTGCTGCAGCGATGGTTTTCTGCTCGAGCACGTCAGCAGGCTTTGATTTCTTACTGCTTTAGTATCTTGCTTCCGATCGCAGCGATGCTTGTTCCGTATGGGTTGAAGATTTTTGTTGCCGATCATCTGGCCCTACGTGGCAAGCCACTCTACGCCGTTTCCTTCGCCGCCGACTTGGTAATTTTATTAGCTTTTGTGGTTGTTGTTTTTAGTGTCTGCAACCGTGTGGCCGAAATCCTCATTTCCTCCCCCCGAATTCACCCACGTGGATTAGATGCTCAGCTAATTCGCATTCTGATGAAGCTCGCCAGTATTACTATCGCGACGATCATCTTCCTCCAAGGGGGCCAGCACTTGGGCATTCCAGTTACTACACTGTTGGCCAGTGCCGGTGTGGGTGGCCTGGCGGTTGCTTTGGCAGCTCAAGATACCTTGAAAGCGTTGTTCGGGACTATCACGCTGATGGCGGACAAACCGTTTCGGGTAGGCGACCGCATTGTTTTTCAGAAGTACGACGGCGTGGTCGAAGACATCGGCTTACGTTCGACGCAATTGCGATTGCTCACTGGCAATCAGGCCATCATCCCCAACGATCAACTGGCCCGAGCTGATATTGAAAATGTCGGTCGCCGGCCGCACATTCGCCGAATTGCCGAAGTGCGAATTCCGCTCGATACCAACTTAGAGCTGGTAGAAAAGGCGGTCGACGATATCCGCCAATCGCTTGAGAATCACGAAGGAATGGAGCCGAGTTTTCCGCCCCGTGTGTTTTTCAACGAGTTCAATGATGATTCGTTTAATATCCGCGTGATCTATTGGTATCACCCGGCGGATTATTGGAAGTTCCTTGAGTTCAGCCAGCAGGTGAATCTACGGATAGGGCAGGCTTTCAAAGCTCAAGGGATCAGCTTTTTACTCCCGTCGAAGATCACGTATTCGCCCAGTGAGGCACCAGAACGTAGCGGATCGGATTGAGACGATTAGGACAGGGACACACGCGGATTGGGCGGATGGGGTTTGATGGCAGTAGAGTTACGGTCAAACAGGGCATTTTCGCCCATATCTGACGCTACTTCTTGGGGATCTGTAAGTATAATGGGAGTCGTAGCTACGGCTATTCTGGCCTGAGGTAGGCACTTGGGTCTTGGTCGGTGGTTTTGTAGCTGTACGACTAGGAACTATCGGTCCCTAGTTTCCCTTCTTTGATAGAGCATTCCCCATGAGTAAATGGAGCGTCTTGGAGCGATTAAAGCCACAGTCTGCGGCTCCTGCTGCCCATATGACTTGGGCGTCGAAGACGTTGGTGGGGTCGGTCGCTAGTACGCGCAAGTTTTTGAGTCGTCGGATGTGGATTTGGCCGATCACGGCTGTGGTTCTGCTGTCGGTGGTTGGCTTGTTGGTGCATGGCGCCATCGTGCGGACGATGGAATCGAATTTGCGATCGCAGTTGCAAACGCTGTTGGACGTTGAAGTAGCGATGTTGCGGACATGGCTTGTTGCTCATGAAAACAACGCCAAGAGTGTCGCGGGAGATTCTGACGTTCGGCAATTGGTGAGTGAGTTGGTAAAGACGCATCCTGGTGGCGCGGAGATCGCCAGCGATCAGGTGCCTATCTCGCAGCGTTTGGCCGAGCATCTTGGCCCGCCAATGAATTCTCATTCCTACGGGTCGTTCTTCATCGTGGATAAGAACAATGTCGTAGCGTCTACGCGGCCTGAAGCTGTGGGAATGGAATTGCCTTTTGAAATGCAGAGTTTGTTCAAGCGAGCGCATGACGGCGAGACGGTGGTGATGCCGCCGTTTGCTAGTTTGTTTGCCCACGTCGATTCTGAAGGCAAGCGGCGTGCTGGTGTGCCGATGATGTTTGTCTTGGCACCTGTGTTGGGTGAAAACTTGCAGGTGATTGCAGTGCTCGGTCTTCAGATTCGCCCTGAAGAAGAATTCACTCGTATTCTGCAGCTCGGGCGACTAGGGTTATCGGGCGAAACTTACGCTTTTGATAGCAATGGCTTGATGCTCTCCAATAGCCGCTTCGACAATGATTTGATTTTGCTGGGTTTGCTACCCGACCAAGAAGGCTCGCAATCCATTCTGCAGCTGCTGATTCGGGACCCGGGCGGAGATATGACCAAAAGCTACCGACCCAAGGTGCGGCGTGCCGAATTGCCTTTTACCCGCATGGCTGAAAATGCCATTGGCGGCGAGCCGGGAATTGATGTGGCAGGTTACCGAGACTACCGCGGGGTGCCTGTGGTGGGAGCTTGGAAGTGGCTAAAAAATTACAATTTCGGGATTGCTACTGAAATTGACTATGCAGAGGCCTTTCGTCCGTTGACGATTTTGAAGCGAACTTTTTGGGGCTTGCTTACACTGCTGGGCACCACGTCGTTGGCCATATTTGTGTTTACGATCATGGTTGCTAGGTTGCAACGTCAGGCGCGTGAGGCTGCTGTTGAAGCCAAGCAACTCGGCCAGTACAAGCTGGAAGAAAAGCTGGGTGAAGGGGCGATGGGTGTTGTTTACAAAGGTCGCCACGCCATGTTGCGCCGTCCGACGGCTATTAAGCTTCTGAATACGGATAAGGTGACTGACACGTCGATTGCGCGTTTTGAACAAGAGGTGCAGACCACCAGTCATCTGAATCATCCTAATACAATCGCCATTTACGATTACGGCCACACACCGGAGGGCGTTTTTTATTACGCGATGGAGTTTCTTGACGGGTTGGATCTGCAACAGTTGGTCGATTCGTTTGGTCCGCAGAAGCCGAGTCGGGTGATCTATATTTTGAAGCAGATTTGCGGTTCGCTGTACGAAGCTCATTCGCTGGGGCTAGTGCATCGCGACATCAAGCCGGCAAACCTTATG
>Ga0315338_1003255_pt1 | contig 14464 bp, 13 predicted proteins | sample ASW8metaG_FD_204518 | JGI IMG/M metagenome (GOLD analysis project Ga0315338, IMG submission 204518) | Ammonia-oxidizing marine archaeal communities from Monterey Bay, California, United States - ASW #8 | ecosystem: Environmental > Aquatic > Marine > Coastal | place: USA: California | collected... | reverse complement strand
TTTTATAGAAGTTTGATTTGGATTTAATTTAAGTTTAACACCCAAACTTCTAATTTTTTGAGAAGGTTCAATAAAAGTTCTTCCGACATAATGATTTCTAATCAATCCTAATTCAAAATTTTTTTTAACGTGCTGACTGTATCCTAAAGCTGCAGCATTTCCCGAATCCGGTACAGGAACAATTATATCAGCATCAACATTATCTTCTTTTGCAAGCTCTACACCAAAACTTTTTCTATATTCGTATGCTGATTTTCCATTAAGCAAGCTGTCCGGTCTTGAAAAATAAATGTATTCAAAAACGCAAGGTCTTATTTTTTGTTTAGGAAAAGGTTTGATACTATTTAATTTATCTTCTTCTATAAAAACAACTTCTCCATTTTCTACCTCTCTAATAAATTTTGCTCCAATGATATCCAAAGCACAAGTTTCTGATGAAAGTACATATGAATTTTTTAATTTTCCTATAACAAGAGGTCTTATTCCAAAAGGATCTCTAATGCCTATTAGTGTTTTTTGTGTTAGCATTACTAAAGCATAACCACCTTGAATTTGAAATAGAGCATCAATAATTTTATCAATAGTTTTAGTCCTTTTTGATTTTGCAATTAGCTGGACGATAGTTTCGGTGTCAGATGTTGTATGAAAAATTGCTCCATCCTTAACAAGGTTTGATCTTAATGTAATTGCGTTAGTTAAATTACCATTATGAGACACACCTATACCACCAGTATTAGTATCAGCAAAAAAGGGCTGTATATTTCTTAAAGTAGTGCCACCCGTTGTACTATATCTATTGTGTCCTATAGCATAATTACCTATTAAGTTTTTTAAAACTTTTTCTTTATTAAAATTATCACCAACAAGACCAAATCTTTTTTCTGAATGATACTTTTTTCCATCAAAAGCTACTATTCCACATCCTTCCTGACCTCTGTGTTGTAAAGCATGTAATCCTAAAGCGGTAAGAGGAGAAGCATCAGCATTATTAGCAATCCCGAATACACCACATTCTTCTTTAAGTTTCGGATTATAATTCTTGAATTTTTTCTTTAGTGTCTTCATAATTTTTTTCATTAGGAAATTCTTTGATTAGATAATTACTCCCTTTTTCTACATATGAAAAGGTTAAGGAATCATTTGCTTTAATTGGCCATTTATTATGATTGTAAACAATACTCACAGTTGAAAAAATACAAACACTTATAATATAACCTCTAAGAAAACCAAAAAAGAATCCAAATATTGTGTCTAAGCTTCCAAGCCCTGAATAGCTCACAGCTTTACTGATCCCTTTATTAATCAACAATATAACAAATATTACAGCAATAAAAATTCCAACACCTAAAGTAATATCTAAAACATATTCATTATCAATTAAGCCTTTTGTATAGGGTTTGAATTTTGGAAAAAGAATTAAGGTAAGCACATAAGCCAAAAGCCATTTTGATGCAGCCAATATGCTTAATATAAAACCTTTTCTTGAACATTTAATTAATGAGAGAATTGTTATTATTAAATAGATTAGATCAAAAATTGAGATAGTTTCAAAGAAATTGTTTAGAGAATCAAGCATGAACTAAATATTTTTTAATGGTTTAATAATTAATAACAAAGAAGGAAGAAGAGTTAATACAGATATCATAGCTAGCAACATAGCTAAACCTGTAAATATTCCAAAGTAAATTGTAGGTATAAAATTAGATAAAATTAAAATTGAAAATCCAAACACAATGGTGATAGATGTGTTTAAAATTGCTATACCAACTGTAGAGTGGCATAGTTTTAAAGTTGTTTCATAATTTCCATTTTGTGCAAATTCTTCTTTAAACCTATAAATATAATGAATGCTATTATCAACAGCTATACCGATAGTGATTGCGGCAATTGTTATTGTCATCATGTCTAATGGAATTTTAAGCAATCCTATAATTCCCAATATAAAAAAAGCAGCAATAAAATTAGGCACAACTCCAATTAAAGAAAGCTTAAAATTTTTAAATAAAATTAAAAACATGAAAAATATTCCAGTCATCACAAAACTTAAAGTAAGAATTTGAGATTTAAATAAACTCTGTAAAAGATTATTAAATAAAATCAAAACTCCAGTTAATTTATATTCGTCTTCTTCAAGACCTATTTTATTTTTTAAATCAAAATTAATTTTTTGAATTAAATCATTTCTTCTAAGCTCTTTTTCAGAATCTTGAATTCTAAGACTTATTCTTGCTTCATTATCTTTAATTGATATATAGGGATCTATAATTTCTTTTTTTATTGAATCTGGTATTTTTGTATACAAAACTCCCATTTCTAAAGCTTCGAGCGGTTTATTATTATTAAATTGAGTTGCAACTTCTAAAATAGAGGAAAAAGATAAAACTTTACCCACAAAAGGTAAACTATCTAAATAATTATGTACATTTTTAATTTTTTCTATTTTATCTTTTGTAAACCAATATTTTCTTTCATCTTGATTTTCTTCATCTTCCCAATCTTTAAATTCATCATCTTCTTTTGTTTCTAATTTATTAGCTTTTGGGAATTTTAAAATTACATCAAAAGGAGTAGTACCCCCTAACTTTTCATCTATAAGTTTCATTCCTTTATAGATTTCTGTTTTTTTACTAAAATAATTAATAAAACTGTTTTCTACTTCAAGGCGTGCAATACCTAATATGCTTGCGCCGATAATAATTATAGTTGTTATTAAGATGATCGGTTTATTTTTTATAGAGAGGTTTGCAAAAAACTCAGTAATCCTTGAATTAGTTTGTTCTTCCACATTTACTTCTTCTGTAGATAAAAGATTTAATAGTGATGGCAATAATGTAAATGTTATTAAAAAAGATGTAATTAAACCTAATGTCATCATCCATCCAAAATCTATAATTGGTTTTATTTCACTCAAAATTAGTGACAGAAAGGCACAAATAGTAGTCAAAACAGTATAAATTATAGGCCAAAACATTTTCTCAGTAGTCATAAAGATTAATTCTGAATTTTTTAAACTTGAATTATCTTTTTTAAGTTGAAGAAAACGGGTACTCATATGGATATTCATTGCCATTGTTAAAATTAACATTAAGGCAATAAAGTTCGATGAAATTACAGTTACTTTCCAACCTAACAAGCCCAAAAGTCCAGTCATTATTAATACTGAAAAGAAACAACTACTTAGAGGAAGAATAATCCAAATTATTTTTCTAAAAACAAACCAAAGTGTTACAATTATAAATAACAAAACACCAATACCAAAAACTACAATATCATTCTTGATGAAAGACATCATGTCATCAGCAATCATGGGTATGCCACCTAAGAAAATATTTCCAATTTCATCATATGATTTAATTACTTCCCTAATCTCAAGAATATTTTGATGATTTTGTTTTTTTCTAAAGTCTTTATGTTTTTCTAATTCTTTTTTATTTTTTATTAGTTTTATTTTTTCATCAGTTTTAATATTAACTATTATTCCTGTAGTATTTCCATCCTCACTAATAACAAAGTTTTTAAATACAGGACTATTTAAAATTTCTTTAAAACCTCTTTCTTTATCAACATTTTCATTTTTTAATGTTTCAAAATTTTGTATCCTTTCATTTAGTGGTTCGTCAGAATTATTTAATAAAGGAACATCTAATAATGTAATAACATTATGTACCCATTCTAAACTTTGAATTTTGTATTTTAAGCTAAGCAGATTATTTAATGAACTTTCTGAAATCATAGGTTCATCTGGAGTATAAGTTAAAATCAAAAACTCTTTAGATCCATACCTATCAGTAACTTCTCTTAAATATTTTAAATCAGGGTCATTTTCTAATAAAAGAGTATCTGACGATGCATCTAGTTTAAAATCCTTAGAAAAAAACCCAAAACCAACAAGAAAAACAAACAATAATAAGAGAGTTAGTTTAGGTTTTTCAATTATATTTTTTTGATAAAAAAGTGACACCATCTATCACTTGTTTATATATTCTAAATTAGTTATTTTGAAGATCTTTAAATTTAGTAAACATAGCCTCAAATTCGAGCATTATATTACCAGTAGGGCCATGTCTTTGTTTACTAATCATGATTTCAGCTAAATTTGAAACTTCACTCATTTTTGCCTGCCATTCAGCATGTTCAACAGTAGCTGGTCTTGGTTCTTTTCTTTCTAAATAATATGCTTCTCTATAGACAAACATCACCACATCTGCATCTTGCTCAATAGACCCAGATTCTCTTAAATCTGACAATTGAGGTTTGTGATTATCTCTTTGTTCAACTGCTCTTGATAATTGTGATAGAGCTAAAACAGGAACGGATAATTCTTTTGCTACCGCTTTCAGACCTTGGGTAATTTGTGAAATTTCCTGCACTCTTCCATCTTTATTAAAAGTTGTTCCTTGCATTAATTGAATATAATCTACAACAATTAAATCTAGACCAAATAATCTTTTAATTCTTCTAGCTCTATTACTTAACGCGGCAATACTAATTGCTGGTGTTTCATCAATATAAAGTGGAAGTTCTGAAATATTTTTTGAAGTTTCTATAAATTTATCAAATTGTTCCTCAGAAATTCTACCACGTCTGATATCGTTTGATTTAATTCTAGATTGTTCTGCTAAAATTCTTGTTGAAAGTTGTTCTGAAGACATTTCTAGGGAGAAAAAAGCTACTGAAGATTTTCTACCATCATCTTGTATTTTTTTTGCAGCATTAAATGCAATGTTTGTTGCCAAAGCAGTTTTCCCCATAGAAGGTCGTCCTGCAATTATAATTAAATCTGATTTATGCATTCCACCCAATCTGTCATCAAGGTCAGTTAAACCTGAAGGAACACCAACAATACCTTCTTCATTTTTATAAGCACTAGATGCCATTTCTATAGTCAACTTCATTGCTTCATCAAACTTAACTAGCGAAGAGCTAAAAGATCCTTTTTCCGCTAAATCAAATAGAGATTTTTCAAAATTTTCTATTATTGTTTGACCATCGTGATCCAAATCATTAAGCTTTGCTGTATCAATTATATTTTCTGAAATTTTTATAAGCTCTCGTTTGACAAACAAATCATAAATTAATTTAGAATATTCTATTGCTTGTCTTGAAGAGGTAGAAAATTTTGTAATTTTAACTAAATAATCTGGTACATTTAGTTCATCTTTTTCATTTTCAAAATAATTTTTTAAGGTAATTGGATTAGCCAACATTCCGCTGTATATTAGTTTTTCAATAGCACTAAAAATTTTTTGATGCATTGGGTCATAAAAATTTTTAGCGTTTAGATGTATATTAATGTCATCAAAAATTTCATTAGATAATAAAATTGAGCCAATTATCGATTGTTCAGCTTCAATATTGTTTGGAAGTTCTTTAAGTTCGTTTTGAACTAAATTAAATGTTTTAGCCATTAATTAAAATAGATAAAAAGTTCATCTATCTCAAGGTGAAAAAAATGCTGGGGAAAATAATGTATAATTATTTTATATTATCATCAGGAACTACCTTTACAGATATTTCTGATTGAATTTCTGAGTGTAAATTTAAAATAACTTTAAATGTACCAATAGATTTAATTTCTTTAACAGGTTGAATCATTGATGGATTAATTTTAATTTTTTCTTTTTCTTGCAAAATCTTAGCAATTTCAGTTGGTTTGACTGAACCATAAAGTTCTTTATTCTCTGTACTTAGCTTTTTGACTTTAAATTCTTTATTTTTAAGTTTTTCTTGAATGTCTTTTGCTTGTTTCTTTTTTTCTTGATCCTTTTTTGAAAGATCTTGTTTAATCTTTTCAACTTCTTTAATATTTTCTTTTGAAGCAAACAATGCTTTCTTTTTTGAAATTAAAAAGTTTCTTGCAAATCCTCTTTTTACTTCAATAATTTCTCCTATTGATCCAATTTTTCTAACATTTTCTAATAAAATTATTTTCATTATAATAAAGCTAAATTTCTAGCTCTTTTGATTGATAGTGATAGTTCTCTTTGTTTTTTTTGACAAACGGAAGTTATTCTGGATGCCATAATTTTCCCATTTTCAGACATATACTTTCTTAAAAGTTTGATGTTTTTATAATCAACCACAGGAGCACCTTTTCCTGAAAGAGGGCATTTTTTTTTGAATTTATATTTTTGAGGTTGAAAGATACTTAGTTTTGCAAAATTACTTTGGCTGGGTTTTTTTCTATTGTTTCTTTTCATATATATTTAATTTGATTTTTCCTTTTTTTCGTCTTCTTTTTTTTCAAAGTAATTAGTTTTTAAATCAAATTTTTTAACTTTAACTGTTAAATATCTAAGCAAATTTTTGTCGATTTTCTCATTTTTTTCTAATTCTAATATAGTTTTTCCACTTCCTTTAATTTTAAAATGGATATAATTTCCTTTTCTATTTTTTTTTATTAAATAAGATAAATACAACAAGCCCCAGTTTTCAGTTTTAACAACACTTCCATCAAATTTTTCAACTAAATTAGCATATTTTTCCTGTAATTGTTTTAATTGGCTTGGGCTTGTGTCTTGTCTAGCTATAATAGTATGTTCGTATAAGTTCATAATTTATTCTTGTAAAAAAAAGGGATATACTATTATAAAAATTTAAATACAACACAAAAAACACATTATTTAATAAAATTTTCTATGTTTTCAGTAGTATTCCCAGGTCAAGGCTCTCAATCAGTTGGAATGGCTGCAAATCTTTACAATAGTTACAGTTATGTGAAAGAACTATTTGAAATTGCAGATGAAACTTTAGGGTTTTCTTTAAGTAAATTAATTTTAGAAGGTCCAAAAGAACAATTAGACCAAACTGAAAATACACAGCCAGCAATATTTTTAGCAAGCACTTCAATATTTGAAATGACTAGAAGAGAAAGTGATATAGATTTAACAAAAGCTAAGTATTTTGCAGGACATTCACTTGGTGAATACTCTGCTTTAGCAGCAAGTGGTTCAATTAAATTTGAACAAGGGATAAAGCTTTTAAAAGCTAGAGGTAAAGCTATGCAACTAGCAGTTCCAAAAGGAGAAGGAGGCATGTTAGCGGTACTTGGAACAGATGTAAAAATTATTTCAGATTTGTTAAATGAAAATCAAAAAAAATATCAATGTTTTATTGCGAATGACAATTCAACTGGTCAAATAGTATTAAGTGGTATGAATAAAGATTTAGACGCTTTAACAGAAGATTTAAAAAAAAATACAATTAAAAATATTAGATTAGCTGTAAGTGCTCCATTTCATAGCAAACTAATGAGTTCAGCCACAGAAATTATGAAGCAAGAAATAAATCAATCAAATTTTATTTATCCAAAAAATACAATCATATCTAATGTAACAAGTTTAGAGGCCACAGAGCCAAATCAAATTAAAGAGCTATTAATTAAACAGATAGAAAATCCAGTTCGGTGGAGAGAAAGTGTAATTTATATGATAAATAAAGGGGTTACAAAATTTGTTGAAATTGGACCAGGAAAAGTATTATCTGGCTTAGTTAAAAGAATTGATAAATCGGTTACCATTGTATCAATTAATGAATTAGATGATTTGCAAGGTGTAAAATTAAATGATTGATTTTAAAAACAAAAAAATTCTAATTACAGGAGCTACCGGAGGCATTGGCAAAGCTTTAGTGAAAAAATTTACTTCTTTAGAAGGAAATGTTTTAGCTACCGGTACAAAAAGTGAAAAATTAGATTTATTAAAAAAGGAATTTCCAGAAATTAATATTTTAAAATTTGATATTTCAGAACATTTAAAAATTGAAGAATTTATAGAAAATGTGAACTCTCAGTTAACAGGTTTGGATGTTGTTGTTAATAATGCTGGTATAGCGTTAGACAATTTATCTCTAAGAATGAAAAATGAAGAATGGCAAAAAGTAATTGATATTAATCTAACTTCTACTTTTTTATTATGCAAATATGCAATTAAAAAAATGCTAAAAAATAAATATGGAAGAATAGTAAATATAACCTCGATTGTTGGGCATACAGGAAATGTTGGGCAAGCTAATTATGCTGCTTCAAAATCTGGAATGATAGGAATGACAAAATCTTTAGCCATTGAATATGCAAAAAAAAATATAACTTTAAATTGTGTGTCACCAGGATTTATTCAATCAAATATGACTGATAAAATTTTAGAGAGCATAAAAGCTGTCTTAACTTCAAAAATTCCAATGTCAAAACTAGGAAGTGGAGAAGATGTGGCTAATACAGTTGCTTTTTTATCATCAGATGCAGCATCTTATATAACTGGGGAGACAATTCATGTTAATGGAGGCATGTATATGGCTTGACAAAAACTTTTAATAAATTATTAACAATTTGATAACAAAAGGAAGATTATGTCAGAAGACGTTTCAAGCAAAGTACAAAAAATAGTTGCAGATCACTTAGGCATTGATGAAGCAAAAGTAACCGACGAATCAAGTTTTATAGATGATTTAGGCGCTGATAGTTTAGACACTGTAGAATTAGTAATGGCATTTGAAGAAGAGTTTGGTTCAGAAATTTCAGATAGTGAAGCTGAAAAAATTTTAACTGTAGGTGATGCTGTGAAATTTATTGAAAGTAAGGCAAATTAAAAAAAATTAAATGTCTTCAATAAAAGACGGGATGATAGTTATATTATCTTCACCGTCTGGAGCAGGCAAAACAACTTTAGTTAAAAAAATCTCATTAGAAAATAATTTTCATATATCAATATCACACACCACAAGACTTCCTAGAACAAATGAAATTAATGGTAAGGATTATTTTTTCGTAAATAAGGACAAGTTTGAAATTTTAATAAAAAAAGATGAATTTTTAGAATATGCAAAGGTATTTGAAAACTATTACGGGTCTTCTAAACAAGCTGTTATTAAAAATTTAGATAATGGAAAAAATGTTATTTTTGATATTGATTGGCAGGGGACAGAACAGATTAAAAAAAAAAAACTTAATTATAAATTAATTACTTTTTTTATTTTACCACCTAGCAGAAAAGTTTTGTTTGAAAGGTTATCTAATAGAGATATGAAAGATAAGAATATTGTTGAACAGCGTATGAAACAATTTGATCAAGACATATTGCATTGGAAAAATTATGATTTTGTAGTTATTAATGATGAACTAGAAAAATGCTATTATGAAATAACAAATTTATTAAAATCTTCAATAAATAATACTTTCAAAAAATATGACAAAAAATTTATTGAAAATTATATTGATAATCTACTTCGATAAATTTTCATATTCCCCACATAATTTAAAGTAAGTCATTGGAGATAAATTTTGAGGTCTTAAATTGAGGTTAATTCCTAATTTATTTGATATTTCAATATTATTTTTGAACAATATTTTTAATGGTTTTTTTATCATTTTTCTTTTTTGATTAAAAAAAACTCTTGTTATATGTTCAAGATTTTTAGGATTGTTTAATTTAAAATATTTTTTTTTTGGTTTAAAAAATAAAACAGTACTCTTTATTTTTGGAGAAGGATAAAAAGATCTTGGATTAATATCTATAATTTTTTTTATTTCCATTTTCCAGCAAGATAAAATAGATAACCTTCCATAGGTTTTTTCATTGGTATCAGCAATAATCCTATCAGCTACTTCCTTTTGAAACATTAAAATTAACTTTTTAGTTATATTATTTATATTATTATTTTTAATCCATTTCGCAAGAATTTGAGTTGATATATTATAAGGTAAATTGCCATATATAGTCATCGGTTTATTGGCTATATCATTTTCATTAATTTCTAATATGTCATCATTAATAATTGTAATATTATTTTTAAATTTCTTTTCTAAGGCTGACGCTAAATTTTTATCTTTTTCAATTACAATTAATTTTTTTGGTTTTTTTAATAAAATTGCTTCAGTTAAATTTCCTGTACCAGGCCCAACTTCTAGCACAGTGTCATTTTGATTTATTTTACCCAAATCAACTATTAAACTGATAATATTTTTATCAATTAAAAAATTTTGACCCAAACTTTTTTTAGGCTTATTTTCCATCAAATTTTCTAAAAAAGTTTATTGCAGAAATAATTGACTGAGGGTCGGATTTATTTTTACCAATCATTTCGTGGTTAGGTCCATGGTCGGGAGATATTCTTAAAAAAGGTAACCCGAGAGTTATATTAATTGCATTAAAATTATATAATGTCTTGATTGGTGTAAGCACTTGATCATGATACATGCCTATTGCCACATCAAATTTATTTATATTATTTTTTAAAAAAAAGGTATCTGCTGAATATAATCCCTTAGCGTTAATATTTTTTTTTAATAAATATTTTAAAGCTGGTTTTATAATTTTATCTTCTTCACTAAACTTGTTAATTGTTTCACAATGTGGATTTAAACCTAAAATAGCTATTTTAGGTTTTTTGTTAAGTTTTTTTAAGAAAAAATCATTAATTAGCAATACATTTTCTATTATTTTTTTACTTGTTATACTTTTGCTAACTTTAGAAACCGGAAGATGAGTTGTAATTGGACAAACTGAAAAATTGGAGTTGAATATCAACATTGAACTTTTTTTGGTATTTGTTTTTTTTGTTAGGTATTCTGTAATACCTAAATATTTTTTATTCAAAAAATGTTTTTTTGAAATTGGACCGTTAATTAAATCTTGAGCATAGTTTTTTTTTAAAAGTATTAGAGCTATATCAAAACATTTTTTTATATAATTTTTTGATCTGCTTGAAATTTTATCAAAAACTTTTTTATACGAATAATTTACATTAATTATATTAATTTTTTTTTTATCTATAGAGTATTTGTTTATATCTTTAAATTTTATTTCATTAATTTTGAATTTAAATTTTAATTTTAACATTTGTTCAATAAGTAATTTTTTTGAACCAATTAGTATAATTGGTTTTTTTAATTTTTTGTAAATTTTGCTTTTATATAATTTAAACAAAGTTTCAGAAAAAATGCTATGAGGTTCCCCCAAAACAATAAGTATTGGTTTATTGGTCACTGATAAATATATTTTGTTTAATTTTATTTAGATATATTAATGAAAATTGATTAAATTGTTTATTTGACTCGAGGTTAATTAATTTTTTTAACTCTTTATCAAAATCAATTTTAATTTTACTTTCTTTTTTATCTTCAATTTTTAAAATAAGAAAAAGATTTCTAATTTTAATAGGTTTCGTTATTTCTCCAATATTTAATTTTTCTAACTCATCCAAAATAGACTTGGACATTGACGTTTTATTTATCCATCCAATTTTTCCACCAAATTTAGATGTTTCAGAAATACTATATAAATTTGATGCAATTTTAAAACCATCATTATTAATAGAATTAATAATTTGATTATATTTTTGTTCTAAACTTTCTTCCATATTTAAATTAAACTGGATTTCACTAATATTATATTTTGTAACTATATTTTTGTTATTTTTAATTTCTAATTTAAGTCTATTTTTTAATTCATTAACATCTATATTAATTTGATTTTTGTATTTATTATAAATTAATCTATTCCACATATCTTCAGTTTTGATCTTTTCTTCAATAAAACTTAAATTTAAATTAAATTTTAAAAAATATTCCTTTAATTCTTCAGCACTATTTAACCCAATTTTATTAGATAAATCTTTTAACCTTTTCTCAGAAATTTCATGTTTATATTCTTTATTGAAGTATTTATTTATTTCGTTTTTTTTTATTTTTTCCTTAACGATAGAATTTTTTGCCAACAATAAAGATTTTTTTTTAGGTAAATTTAACATTTCATTATTAAGCGCTATTAAATAATTCTTTTCATTTAGCAAATCCACGTTAGTGATAATTTCATTTTCTACTTTTAGGATTATTTTAATCTCTTCAATAGCTAATAATTGATTATTTTTAATAATAAAAAAAAATATTAAAATTAAAAAAATTTTTAAATTCATTATAATTTTTTAGTCTGTGTGTCTTTTACCAAAAACTCTCATAGACTCATTAAAATTCTTTATTAATGGGAAGTTATGCATTTCGGTTATGTCCTTAACTACAACACCAAAAAATAAATTTTTAGTGGGCTCTATCGATCCACTTGTGTAAAATTCTTTATTGAAATTCAAATATAATTGTAAGCAATCATTGTCATAATTATAACCTAAATTAAAATATTCAGTTGTATTAGTATTTAAATTTTTTCTTATATCAAAAGTAATTGAATGGTCATCTTTATAGTAAGTTGAGTAATTAGATATATATTCATTATTACCATAAAAGCTATCTTCTTTAGCAAAATTAAAAGATGTTATTATATTGCTCGTTATTAAATTAGCAGCAATGCTTTGGTAATTTAGCGTATCTAGATTATTATCTAAATTAAAATTATAATTTAAGCCAAAAGATTTACTTGGGTTAAAATCTATTTTTCCAAAAAAATCAGAAGTTTTTTGTCCAAGTGTGCTTTTTGTAGATATGTCCACATTTTCTCTAGTTCTTAAAGAGGTTGCAATTCCCCATCCAAAAACTTCATCATTATTTTGTTTTTTCTTAACATAATCAATTCCCAAAGCAATTGATGGTGGCCCACCTTCAACCATGTCACTTCTTCCGATTCTATCTACTCCAAAAACACTATCATAATTAACTATAACATCATGATCTGTGGTATCTTTTGTTTCATTGGGACTGTATCTGAAAGTTAATTTTGGTGTTAAAAAGTTTTTGTGATCTTCAAGCCCTTTAAACAAAGGATAATTAATTTCATATAAAAAGTTTGAAAGAAATTTGTAATCTGCTTGATCTTTGTAATTTCCATTGTCTTCTGATTTTGTATTTAAATTTCTAAAAAGAATATTATATCTATTTCTAATTCCACTTTTTGTATCAAAATATAAAGAAGTATATTTTAAATCGTTACCTACATACATTTCATTAATATTAGTATTAAAATTTTTTGCATACCCGTTAGAGTTTATATTAAAGTTTCCTTCAAGAGAAAGAGCTTGGAATGATTTAGAAAAGTTATAATTTGGTAGTATATATTCATATCTATCAGTTTTAGTTTTACTCAAATCCTCATATATTTCTGCAGAGATGTATAAAGAATGATCTTCACTAGAAGGATAAAACTTTAAATAGGAGTGTAATACTGAATAATTATTTATTATAGGTGATTTCATTTTATGAGCTTTTAAATAATCGTCATTTGTCACATGTTCCAAATTAAATTCGAAGTCATCTTCTTTCTCGTTTTTTCCTACGATATTTGAAAAAAAATGTCTTTTTGTTACGCCTTCACCTCTATTGATACTGAAGTCTAAAATAAGATCAGAATTCTTATTTGCCTCTCTATATTCAGTTTGTAAAAGAATACTATTATTTTCAAATAATTCAGGAGATATGGTTACATCTTTATCATCTGAAATAACCTTAAAATAAGGAATTTGATATGATCTATCAAAAATATTTGAATTTCTGTAGCTAGGAGTTAGAAAACCTGACTGTCTTTTTACAGAAGGGTCTGGATGAAAGAAATATGGAGTATAAACCACAGGTATATCAAATATCTTTAGCCAAGCATTTTTATATTTCATTATTTTTTCTTCTTTAAGATGGGTTACTTCATCTGCATATATGGTCCAAGGTGGGCATTTATCTTCTTTTTGAGCACAAGTAGTAAAAACACCTTTATAAACTTTTGTTTTATCAAGATCGGATACTATTGATTTACCAGTTAACCTAGGTTCATTGTCTTCATTGCCAAAAAGTATATCATAAAAATCAACGTCAATATCTTTACCTGCTAACTTGCTATTTTTTAAATCTACAACACCCGACTTAAGATTATAAATATTATAACTTGAATCTGATACAGTAATATCTTTTCCATAAATTAAATCTTTGTTAATTTTAAATTTAAAATTATTTGCTTCTATTGTGTTTCCAGTATTATCTTTAAGTTTAGAATAACCATTTGATGATAATTCCATTAAAGATCTATCGAAAATCATATCTTTAGATTCAAGAGAATATTTTTCTTCTACAATTGTTTTGCTTTCTCCTACGGATCTTAATAAATTTTTTTTCTTATAATATAGAATTTCATCAGACTCTGTTCGTATATTATTAATTGAATCATTAATTAAAACATTTCCAAATAATTTCATTCTTTCTTCATTTTTAAAATATTCAGCTTCATCAGATTTTGTTTGTATTTTATTAATTGAATCTTTAATTAAAACATTTCCAAATAATTTCATTCTTTCTTCATTTTTAAAATATTCAGCTTCATCGGATTTTGTTAGTATTTTATTAATTGAATCTTTAATTAAAACATTTCCAAATAATTTCATTCTTTCTTCATTTTTAAAATATTCAGCTTCATCAGACTCTGTTCGTATATTATTAATTGAATCATTAATTAAAACATTTCCAAATAATTTCATTCTTTCTTCATTTTTAAAATATTCAGCTTCATCAGATTTTGTTTGTATTTTATTAATTGAA
>Ga0315338_1003254_pt1 | contig 14466 bp, 15 predicted proteins | sample ASW8metaG_FD_204518 | JGI IMG/M metagenome (GOLD analysis project Ga0315338, IMG submission 204518) | Ammonia-oxidizing marine archaeal communities from Monterey Bay, California, United States - ASW #8 | ecosystem: Environmental > Aquatic > Marine > Coastal | place: USA: California | collected... | reverse complement strand
AAAAAAACCACATACCAGAAATATAGTTTAGTTTTCCAGTAACCTTATCTTTCTCCCAGATCCAAGTGCCATGTCCTGAGCTTCCAATATATATTATCGTGCCGTTGTCTAATTTATAAGTGTGTTCAAGGTTTATATTATCAATGTTCATGTTTTTCTTCCACGCATCATGTTTAACTTCTTGTTTCGATATACTACAAGCTGGTAAAAGGAGAAGAAGTAGGACTAAGAGTTTTTTCATTTCTTTAAGCCCTTTAATTTTTTTGACATGAGGTCAAATTGCTTGCGTTTAAATGGTATTGCTTTAATGGTCATAAGAATTATAGTCCTCAAATATTTTGCCATTTTTCCTTTAGATCCCCAAGCCTCTTTTAAATTTCTACATTGTTCTTTTTTGATTAATTTAACTTTCTCCTTAGGTGTTAATTTGGATACTTTCTTTAAGTCCTGAAAGTGAGCTAATGCGAACAGTCCCCAGACATCGTCTCGCGGATAACTTTTAGGATATTTGCCATGCATATGATTGTATGCATTGTAGCAATGTATTAAGTTTTTTTTTTTAGCAGGCTTTAAAAGTTTTATATCTTGAATATTGGTGTGTTTATAAATATTAATTTCACTAAATTCTAAATCATCAACAAGATCTAGATATGCGTCATATAAATGAGCAAATTTTTTGAAATATTTCTCAGCTTCATACTCTTCGAATGAGATAACTTTTCCCATACCATAATTATATCATTATGGTTCGTAATTTTCGATGCAAAATTGGTGCTAAAAGTGAATCGGGAAAAAGTGGAAATACGAGTAAGAGTTTAACTCTTTTTTATATTTTCATTTCTTTTTCTTCTTTTATTATTTCCACGCATAAATCAACACATTCATGGCAAATAAAAACTGTAGGCCCTGCAATCATTTTCCTTACTTCGTCTTGAGATTTACCGCAAAAAGAACAGTAGGATGTTGAAGATTTTTCCTTCTTATCATGATCTTCTTCTTGATTTCGAAGAAAAGAAGGTATTTCTAATTTTTCATCTTCTTTATCTTTAACTAATTTTCCCATACCATAATTATAGCACCGCGATCCGTGATTTTCGATGCAAAATTGGTTGCACTATGGTAGCACTTTTGTTCCTAGTTTATGTAAGAATGAGTAGGGATCTAGGGTAATACACTACGTTGACATCGTAGGGGTCGGAAGTTCAACTCTTCTCGCACCCACCAACTCTAACCTTGCTTTCGGCTTTTCCATTATTTGAATCATTAATGTTATGTGCACTATGTGTGTGAAAAAACGCTTTCTTTTGTGCGTAGCTCTTTAAAATAGGGTAATTAGACATTATATAGACACTATGGTAAACCACAAAAATCTTTATTTTCCACGTGATCCAGAAACCTCACAAAACAGAAATTGTCTTAGGTGCGAAAAACTATTTTTGAGTGAGCATATAGGGAATAGACTTTGTCCAAGATGCGAGAAAAGATCCTAGTTTTTTCATTCTAATAATTATTAAATGGAATTAATAATTAAATAATTACTATTTTTCAATTATTCTTGAACCTAAATTGTCAAAACTAAAATTAACAAAATTTAATTTCTTTTGTTTTAAGTAACTTAAGCTTTTTTTAATATTGTTTGAAACCATAAGAAAAAAACCTCCACCACCAGCTCCTATAATTTTTCCCCCTACAAAACTTTTATTTTTTAATAAATTTAAATATATTTTATCTAGATATGAGCTTGTCATCTTATTTGATAATTTTCTTTTTAACATCCAATGATGATGAAACAATTCTCCAATTTCTTTATACTTTTCTTTTTTAATTAATTCTTCAAAGTCATAAGTTAAATTTTTTATTTGATCATAAGTTTCTATTATTTTTTTTTTATTTTTTCTTTGTGATGTTATTATTTTAGAAGAATCTCTATTCACATTAGTATAAATTAATAACAAATATTTCTCAAAATTTTTAATTTTACTTTTATTTATTTTTAAGTCGTTAACCCTATAACTACCATTTTTATTAATTTCAATTTTTTTCATACCTCCATAAGTACTTATTATTTGATCTTGCCACCCACCATCAATTCCTAATAAGTTTCTTTCTAAGTGAAAAGCCTTTTTAACGATCTCTTTGTTATTTATTTTAATATTCAATAATTCTTTTAAGCAATTAATTAATCCTATTATAGTTGCTGTTGAAGAACCAAGTCCAACTCCAGTTGGAAGTGTGGAGTATGTACCAACTGTAATTTTATTTTTTATAGAAAAATGTTTTAACACAGTTTTAATCATTCTATGTTTAATTTGATCTACATTTCTTGCAAATTGAGTTGATGTGGTTTGGATTAGAATTTTTTCGTCAGTTGTTCTTTCAGTAATACAAGTATAGATATAATGATTTATAGTTGATGAAATTAAAAATCCTCCTCTTTCTTTATAATAAAAATCTAAATCAGTTCCGCCTCCTGCCAGAGGAATTCTATATGGAGTTTTACAAATTATCATTATTGAAAAATAATATAAGCATTACTTTTTTAAATCACTAAACTTTATAATATGGCCTTTGTTTAAATTTCTTTTTAATCTTTTTCCTAAAATTTTATATAAATTATTAGGTAAAATCCCACTTTTAGAATATACCAATGCTGTTTTTAAATTTTTTCTATCTAAACGACTATTTTTTTTATGATTTTTTATTAAAACAAATTTTCTAATTAATACATCATGTAGTATTTTTTCAGATTTTAAAAATCTTTTTTTATTAGAACCAAGAGAAACGTATACTTTTTTTGCTATATTTATACAATCTTCAAATTCTTCAAATTCTAGAGATGCTGCATGATCAGGACCTGCCATTTTTTTATTTAACGTTACATGTTTTTCAATAACGTTTGCTCCTAAAGCAACAGCGCCGACAGTACCAACAAAACCCTCTCCATGTCCTGAAAAACCTATATCGCATTTTAATAATTTTTTTAAAACTGGTATACAATTTAAGTTTTTATCTGTTTCATTTGATGGATATGAGGATGTACAGTGTAAAAACATATGAGGAGTTTTATATTTTAAAAAAATTTTTTTTGTTAACAATAATTCATTATATGTACACATACCTGTACTAATAATTGTTTGATACTTTTTTTTTGCGATATACTCACAGAAATGATAATTATTTGCGTCAATACTTGCTATTTTTATAGCTTTAATTTTCAAATCACAAATGAAATCAACGCTTGATTCATCCCAAGGTGAAACTATTAAATCAATTTTTATTCTTTTGCAGTAATTTTTAATTTTAAAATAATTTTCTTTACTAAGTTCTAACCTGGTATCTGGATAAGCCCAATTACCAAATTTTACACTCTTTTTTGGTATATCTTTTTCATTTTTACTTAAATAACCAATTGGTTGCGATGGTTTTAAATTATAATTTAACAAATCGTTAACATCTCTTTTCTGAAACTTAACTGCATTTGCCCCCGATGCTTTTGAAGCACTTATCATTTTTTTTACTAAATTTATATTGCCATTGTGATTGATGCCAATTTCAGCAATAAAATAAGGCTCATCTTTTGAGCTTAAATATCTTTTTTTGAAAGAAACATTCAACATTAATTTGTATATGATTTATTTTTTTTAGATGAAAACATGAAATTAATTTATTTAAACATAAGCGACATTATAAAATAAATTTCTTTAAATAATATGAAAAAAAAATACTAATATATTATTCATGTTAAAAAACTTTAATAAAAAAAAAAATGTAATAATAATTCCTGCAAGAGGCAATTCAAAAGGAATTAAAAATAAAAATCTTTTAGATTTTTCTGGAAAACCATTGTTGTATTGGACAATAAAACAAGCTTTAAGTTGCAAGCTTGTAAATGAAGTTATTGTTAGTTCTGATTCAGATAAAATTTTAAGTTTTTCAAAAAGAAATGGTGTTACAACAATAAAAAGACCTAAAATTTTTTCTTCAGATACATCGCAATCAGAAGAGGCAATTCTTCATGCACTAGCAGAAACTAAAAATTCTTATAAAACTATTATTTTTCTTCAAGCAACTTCTCCTTTAAGAAAAAGAGATGATATTGATAATGCTATAAAAACTTTTTATAAAAAAAAATACGATTCTTTATTTTCTTGTCATACAGCAGAAGATCATTTTGATATATGGATATCAAAAAATAAAAAAATTATTCCTAAAACAATAAATTACAAAAAAAGATTACCAAGACAGTTAATGAAAACTAAATTTTATCAGCAAAACGGTTCGATTTTTATTTTTAAAAAAGAAATTATAGAAAGATATAATAATAGACTGGGAGGCAATATTGGAGTATATTCTATGGACGAATGGCAATCATTTCAAATTGACACAATTAAACAAATAAAACCGATGGAATTATTGTTTCAAAAATATCTCATGAAATTTTGTAAATAATGAAAGTAATTGAAAATTATTTTGATAAAAGTTCTAGCGTAATAAAAAATCTTTATATACATAAAAAAGAAATTTTACAAATTATAGATAAGATTTATCAATGTAACAAAAATAAAAAAAAAATATTAATTGCTGGTAATGGAGGATCATGTGCAGATGCTGAGCATTTTGCTGGCGAGTTAGTATGTACTTTTATAAATAGAAAGAGGAAAGCTATTTCGGCAATTCCATTATCTACACATTCAGCAGCTATTACTGCCTGGTCAAATGATTTTGATTTTAATTCATATTATAAAAGACAAGTAGAGGCTAATGGAAAAAAAGGAGATATCTTATTTTTATTATCTACAAGTGGAGGGGATTTTAATAATAAAGCATCTATAAATCTTGTTAACGCTGCAAAAGAAGCTTCTAAAAGAGGATTATTTGTTATTTCTTTAGTAGGAAAAAAAGGAGGTATTTTAAAAAGAATTTCAAATATTCATATTAATATTTTAGATTCTAATACGTCATTTATTCAAGAAGCTCATATGTCTATTTTGCATTGTATTTGTTTATGTTTGGATCAAAAATTAGAAAAAAAAAAGTAACAAATTTTATTTATTAAATTATGAAAAAAAAAATAGAGTTATATTTAGATGGACCAACTATAAAAGAAATAACAGAATTCAAAAATATAGATGGTTATACTTTTAACCCAACATTATTTAGAAAACTTGGCGCAGGAGATTATATTAACTTTTCAAAAAAAATTTGTAAATATACCAAAAATAAACCTGTTTCAATTGAAGTATTCGCAGATGATGAAATTAACTGCTACGAACAAGCTATAAAGATATCAAAAATTTCAAAAAACATATTTGTTAAAATTCCTATAACTTATACTAATGGCGATAGTACTCTTGAATTAATTAAAAAGCTAACCCAACAAAATATTAATTTAAATATAACTGCGATATTTACTATTGAGCAAATAAAAAAGATTTTACCTTCAATAAGTCAAACAAAAACAATTTTATCAATATTCTCAGGAAGACTTTATGATATTGGATTAGATGCATCAGAATTATTTTTAGAAATGTCAAATTTTGTTCATAAAAATAGTAAATGTAAAACTCTTTGGGCCAGTTCTAGAATGTCATATGATTTTATAAATGCTATTAAATCAAAAGGAGATATCATTACCATGTCTCCCGATATTGCCATTAAACTAAACATCTTTGGCAAAAATCCTAAATCTTTTTCTCTAGAAACTGTGCAAACTTTTTTCAATGATGCTAAAAAATCTGGTTTTAAAATTTAAATAAAAACTATTTTGTATGAAATTAAAAAACTTAATAATAAATCTTGTTTTTATTTTTATTATTTTTATTTCTTTTTTTATTTTTCTTAAAGGTTTAGACAACCTGAAAAATATTCCTTTATATTCCTACTTTTTATTTTTTATTTCATTTACAGTAACATTAGCAAGTTTATATTTTTTAAAAATTTCAAATTTTGATAAAAAAATAAATTTCCTTACTATTATATTTTTTTCTTATATTACCTTGTTCTTTATTAATTCTTTTTTAATTTTGAATGATTTTTATAATCCTGCAGTGTTAAAAGAAAAAGAAAAAAGAATAGAAAGGGCAAAAAAATCAGAAATACAATTTGATGAAAGAACTAAACTACAAGTAATTCAAGATTTAAAAGAGAAAAATAAAACTGCTTACAGTGTCATGCTTCCAAGTTTGTTTATTCAATCTTCTAAAAAAAATGATTTAGTACCATTATCAGGAATTTCTAATTCTTTAACTGTATATGGGAATGAAACAGGAGAATATTTAATTTATCTAAGTGATAGATATGGATTCAATAATGACGACTATATTTATGATCATGATATGATCGATTATCTAATTATTGGAGATTCATTTGCTCATGGAGCAAATGTTGCAAAAGGAGAAGATGTTGCAAGTATTTTAAGAAAAAAAGGATATACAGCTGTAACCATTGGTATGGGAGCTAGTGGGCCATTAATTGAATTAGCCTCGTTAATTGAATATGGAGTACAATTTAAACCAAAAAAAATACTATGGTTTTATTTTTCAAATGATTCAACTGATTTAGTTAGAGAATTACAGAATCCTATGTTAAAAAAATATATTACTCATGAAAACTTTAAACAAAATTTACTTAGTAAACAAAAAAAGATAGATGAAGTTTTAAAAACACTGCATGAAAGTAAAATAAGAGAATATCAAAAAAATAATGAACAAAGATTTTTTAAAACATCATATAATCCAATTAAACTTTTTTCCAAAAATAATATAAGAAAATCTTTTACACTATATCAAATTAGAGCCTTATTAAATATTGATAAAGGAGCTTTTATAAAAGAGAATAGAATAACAAGTGAAACTGAAGAGAATTTTAAAAAAATATTTTATAAGGCATGTAAGATCGCAGATAAAAATAATTCACAATTTTTTTTTGTTAACCTATCATCTTTTAAAACATTATCTAAAGGAAAAACATTTTCCAGTAATTTTGTAGAATACTTTATAAATAATTTTTTTGTTAAAAGAATTAACTTCGGAGATTTCCTATTATTACAAGATGATTTTAAATCTTTTTTTCCATTTCAGATGGCAGGTCATTATACTAAAGAAGGATACGAGGAATTAGCGGAGATTATTTTAGATAATACTCGCAACAAAGATTTAAATAATTGTAATTATAATAAAATTAATAATATAGAATCTTTATAGAGTAACATCTTCGTCTTTTAATGAGGAAGTTTTATTAATTATTATTTTTTTATTTAACTTACTAAAAATATTTTTTATATGTCCTTTTAAATAACTGTTTTTTAATAGTTGGTTAAAAGGTTGATAATGTGAACATTCTTTACAACAATCCCTTAATTTACCTTTAAACCAGTCATTCCTAACTTTTTCAATTTTTTTATCATTCCAGGCTTCATTTAAAGATTTATAATTTTTAATATTTCCACCCCATAACTCTGGTTCAATCCTACAAGAGCAACCTTGAATTGTTCCATCGATTAATATTTGTAATTTTCTATAAAGAGCATAGCAAGGAGTATTTCTTCTTTCATTGTTGAATTGCGTGCCTTTAAATTTATGTCCTTTAGGTAGACCATCTTTTTTTATAATTCCTCTAAAATCATCCCAACTTTCTAAGATTGTAATTTTATGCGGATCGATATAATTTAAAATTTTATTGTAAACATCAGATTTATAAAAAATATCATAAGGCTTATCAATTCTTAGTGCTAAATAAATATTAACTGGGTAATTTAATTCTTTATTTTTTTTTAAAATATTAATGATATTTGATTTCACTTTTTCATACATATCAATTCCATAAAGTCTTTTATATTGTTCTTTATTTCCAAGAGCTGTAGAAATTGTCATTGTTGTTAAACCAGACAATAATATATTGCTAAAACCATGTCTATGTAAAAGAGTGGCGTTTGTAAAACAAGATGTTGTTTTTATATTTTTAAATTTTCTTATATCTTTTACTAAATCTAACCATTGAGGATGCGCGCTTACCTCACCTAAAATAGGTGAAAGGCTAAAGTTCCCACCACCACCATCTGAATATATTTTTAAAAAATGTTTTAATGTTTCATTATCAATTTTTTTTTTAATTCTTGGATCTGCTGCCTTACCGTCTTTTCCTTTTCCATAACCACAAAAACTACAGTTAGCATTACAAATATTGATTACTTCAGCGCCTGCAGTAGCTGGACGTTTTTTTAATTTTTTTAACAATAAACTTTGATTGTATTTAAAAATTTTTTTAATAAATTTATCTATAAAAAATTTTATTTTACTAAATTTATTTTGCTTTAAATGGTTATTATCAATTCTTTTTAACATTTTTTATATTATATATGTTTTTATATATGTATTGATATAAAATAAATTTAAAAAATTAAATAGGCGGATAATTTCTATTGATAATAGAACTAATTAATTTGTTAATATAATCATAAGTAAAATAGTACTTAAAATATTTAAGTGAGATTCCTTTTTTTTCTCCCTCAAGTAAAGTAGTGGTAAATGATAAATGCTTGCCTATTGCCTTATGATCCCAAAAGAGAAATTGATTAATAGTCTTAGCTCTATAGCCAATTTGAATAAATCTATTACAGTGTTTTAGGATTTGTGTGTTAATAATTTCTTCCTCTTTATTTTTATATTTTTTTCTTATTTTAATTGGACCATTAGATACAACAATTAAGTCAAAGAAAGCTTTTGGATTTTTTTTAAAAAAACTTTTAAAATCATCGCAAATAAAATTCACTTCGGGAAATAATTTTTTTGCATTATTGATCGCTTCTTTATTATTATCAATGCCTACAGCTTTTTCCTTTACAGCATCATTCATAATCCATGTACTTAATCCAAAACCACAACCGATTTCCAATAAACTTTTTGCAGGATTATTATCTAAATAATCAAATGTAGAATGGTAATTTTCACAAATCCACCTAATAGAGTCCGGTGGCCCTACTAAAGGATTGTGAGGAGAAAATGAATATTTTGAAAAAGTGAAATTTTTATTTATACTTCTATCTCTAATTAATATCGAAAATAATCTTTTAGAGCCAATATTTCTATAAAAAGAATTGATTTTTTTTAATTTTTTAAACTTTTTAAAAATAATTTTTATATATATTCTGCTTAAAACTGACATATTTTTCTAACCATTAATACAGGTTAATTTATCATCTATTATTTATTATTTTAAAAGTATATAATTGTATATATAGATATAATTTTTAAATTTTTAGTTAATCACAAATATTTTTTAAATGGATGCAATTATTTATATAATTTTAACATGTATTTTTCTTGCAATTATTATATATTTTTTTTTATTTAAAAAAAAATCTTCAAAAAAAAAAGATAATTCTTCTGATGATATATATCCTCTATACTAAAAAAATTTTATAATAATCTAAATATTAATTAACAATAAAAACAAAGAAAAAATATATTTATTACACTGTGAATTATAAAGAATTTCTAATTAAAGCAAAAAAAGTTCTTGAGACAATTGAAGAATCAAAAAAAAAATCCTACGTTCAATATTATATCTTTGATAAGGATTTAGGGTGGAAATTAAATAAAAACTCAAAACATAACAGTCTTCCTTATAGTTCAGATTCTCAGGGGAATAGAAAAATTAATAATAAAAAGAGCCAAAAAGGGAAAAAAAAAATAGTCATAATAGGAGACTCGATGGTTCACGGAGATGAAGTATCAGATACACAAACATGGTGTTATTTTTTATCACAAAAAATAAAAAAAAAATTTAATGTAATCAATTTAGGTGTTTCTGGTTATGGAAATGATCAGGCTTTTTTAAGATTTAAAAAATACATAAAGAAAGAAAAAGTAAAAATTGCAATATTTTGTTTTAATTCGGGAAATGAATTAAGGAATGTAAATGTGCAAAGATTATTTTTAAATAATAAAGGTGGTTTTATTTATTTAAAACCTAGATATGAATTAAAAAATAATAAAATTTTTTTAATAAGACCTCCTAAACAAAAAACAAATGATTATTATTCTTTTTTAAAAAGTAACGAAACACAAACACATTTAAAAAATTATGATTATTTTTATCCAAATATATTTAAAAAAATTTTAAGAAGTTTATTTGAGAAAATTAGTTTTAATTCTTCTTATAATTATTATTTGATATTTAAAAAAAAAAAAATATTACAATTAACATACGAAATATTTAAATTATTTTTTTCTTTATGTCGAAAAGAAAAAATAATTCCAATTATTTTATTTTTACCAAAGTTAGAAGGAAGTTTCAAAAATGATGACAATTTGATTTATTTAAAAAATAAAATTGAAAATATTAAAATAAAAAACTTATATCCAAAAGAAATTCTTTTAAATAATAATGGTGAGGTTGTAAAGAAATACTTTTGTAAAAAAAACCATTATTCAGCTTATGGTGGAAAGGTATTGGCTGAAACAATTTATAATTATATTAAAAAAAACAATTATTATTAGTATTTGAGAAAAAAATACTAAGACATTGTATCAATATAAACTTTTGATATTTTCTTTACATGAATATTAATATTGAATTCTTTTTTTGCAGTTTTATTTGCATTATGCACAATTTTTTTTAATTGAGTTTCTTTTAAGTTTAAAACTTTAATAACAGTTTTTTTCAAATTATTTAAATCATTAATATTTGTTAACCAGCCGTTATAATTATTTTTAATGATTTCATTATGGGCGCCTGAATTAACAGCAATAACAGGAATTTTAGATAACATTGCTTCGACAATAGATCTATTAAATCCTTCATTTTCAGCTGTAACTAACAGTAAATTACAATTTTTTAGCCAAAATTCTTTATTTTTAGAATAACCCAAATAAATTATTCCATCTTCTAAATTAGTAGAATATTTTTTTAATATTTTTTTTTTATCAGATCCAACTATAAAAAATTTTGAATTTGGCAATGTTTCAGATATAGATTTAGAAATATTAATAAAAACTTCTACTCTTTTACTTTCGATAATATTTGCAAGAAATAAAACTTTTTTTTCTTTTTTATTTCTAAAATATTTATTAAGTAGTTCTTTTTTTTCTTTTATTTTATTTATAGTTACAGGATTAAAAATTTTTACTGATTTTTGAGAGTTTAATTTTGGCAAACTGTTATTTACAAAATCAGATATAGAAATTATTCTTTCTGGAAAAAATGATAGAAATTTATAAAGAGGCCATTGAGGAAAAACTATTCTCTGATGCCAAATTAATTTTGCTTTACTTAATTTTGTTGCTAATATCCAAGATAATCCTGCACTAGAATCATTTAAATGAACAATATCGATTTTTTTTTTATTTATATAAGGGGTTAAATTAAATAAACTTTTAATAATATAAATTAGATTAATTAATATTCCTTTTTTTTGGCCTACAAAGTTATTTTTTTTTAAATATTCAATTTTTAAATCTTCCTCAATCAAATGTTTATGCAAAATACCTTTTTTATGTAGCAACAATATTGTTTCAAACTTTTTTTTATTTAATTTTTTAATTAACTCTATTGTAGATAAGTGACTACCTCCAATGCTATTTCCTACAAAAGGAAAACAAATTCTTATTTTTTTATTCATTAATTTTAAATGCTATCTTTAAAAATATTTTTTATTGTAATAACAATTTTTAGGAGTCTTGAAATATTTCTTACATAAATTAACATATTCATTACTTGGTAGTGTAAAAAAATTTTCCAGATAAGTTTCTTTATTTACATTAATAAATCTTGAATTATAGCCATTCATAGAAAGAACTAATTGAACAAAATTCTTTCTTCTAACTTGTGATTTATATTTTTTTAAATAATAAATTTTTTTTTTTATATGCTTTGTTATATCAACATAAACATTGGTTGGAAAAAAAGTATAAATTTGATAGCACCAAATTTCAAAATTTTTTTTATAAATTTTTTTTTTATTGAATAATTCCATAAATATTTGGCTTACTCTTCTATGATCATCGTGATCATCAAAAATAAATGGTAAAAATATTCTTTTAGGTTTATATAAATTAATTTGATCAGAAATTACATTCAAAATTTCATCATTAATTGTAAAATTATTTGCTGTTAGACCTAATTCAGTTGTAGAAAATTTTAAAGAATTAGTAACTTTTTTTAATTCTTTAGATGTTTCATTGGTAGAACTAAAATAAATACAATGTATCTTAGTTATATCTTTTATTAATTTTAAAATCGTTCCTCCAGCACCTATAATTTCATCGTCAGGATGTGGGGCGAAAATAATTGTATTACCTTTAAGCAACCTCTTATTTTCATAAGGTTCGATAATCAACCTATGTCTCATTGATTTCATAGCATATGAAATAGTTTTTAAGTCTTTTAAATCGGTGTAATTTTTTACAAAAAATTTAAAGTTAACTTTAGAATATAAATAATTCTTTATAAACTTTTTTATCATTCTAAATTATTTTCCTTTAAATAATATTTTGAGAATAAAGATACAGAATTTCTACTATTCCTATAATTATTAAAATAATTTTCTTTGCCTAACATTCTATATTGATTGCTATCAGTACTATAATAATACATTTTTTTATAAAAATTTTTTTTTAATTTTTTTAATGGAAATAAATTTAATAAAAACCCAATATATTTTATTATCTTATAATAACCTACCCACACTTCTGGATTAGAACGTAAATTGTTAAAAATATTTTTAAAATTTTTCTTTTTTAAAAAATTAATATAAAATTTTTGATTTAATTTATTATTTAAATTCATTCCTTTAAAAAAATTCATTATTTCCTTATCCCAAAGAGGCATTTCCCATTCAACATTAAAAAAATCATATACTTTATTACCATTGATAACTAATTTTGATTGTCGTTCTTTCCATTCCCAATACTCATATAATGAAAAAAAATGTTTTTTTTCTTTTCTCAGTTTTAATTTATTTATTGATTCATTAATTCTTTTCTCAATAAATTCACAGTTTTTTTTATTTATAAGATTATTCCATAAAGAATAGTGTTTCTTAATTATATATTCGTAAAAATTATTTTTCTTTATATTTCTTGAGTTATTAATAAATTTAGTTAAATGAGATCCTGAAATATAGTCTCCTGATTGGCCATTAATTATTATTTTATTTTTTAACATATTATTCCTATTCATTTTTGATAATGTCTCAAATTCAAGATAACTAGGTGTCGAACAAAAATTTGATGAATAATTTGAATAATTTACTCTTTCATTTGATTTATATAATTCTTCAATTTTACTTTTATCATGTTCATAAAATAGCCAAGGAATATTTAATATTTTACAAATTTCTTTTGCTTTAATAGAATCGTGATTATTTTTTATTCCATAACTGACTGCTAATACTTTTTTGCATTTCAACTCTACCAATTTACTTAAAACTAGTCTTGAATCTAAGCCTCCGCTTAAAAAAACAATTATTGTTTTATTTTTAGCTTTTTTTATTATTTTTTGAAAAATTTTATTAAGTAAAAGATCGAATTCTTTATATTTTTTTTTTTTTTTTAAATAAGTTGGAATATATTTAAAATAATTAATTTTAATTCTTTTATTATTATTTTTTTTCCAGCAAATAATATTTCCTGAATTGATTTGATAGACATTTTGTATAAGAGTTCTGTTATCTGTTACATAACCAAGCATTTTAAATTCAAGGATTGAATCTATATCTGGTTTATTATTTTTTTTTAATAATTCTACAGAATTTGATATATAACAATTTTCATCAAAAAAGATTGGCTGGCTTCTAACATGATCAACTGCGCAAAATATATTTTTTTTATTTTCAATTATAACTCCAAAGTAAAAATCTAAAGATTTTATAAAATTTTTAAATATTTTAAGATTTAATTTATCTTTTGTTTTAAAAAAATTCTTGAACTTTTCTAGATTAACATAATTTGTTTTAACAAATATATTGTTATGAAAATATTTTAAATTAAACCAATTATATCTTTTATCTATTCTTACCTTATTTAACATTATTTTTATTCTAATGACTTATGTTTATATGTAAATTTACTAAATTTGTGACTTGCATTTAATTTTTTTTTTTATATTAATTTATTTAAATATTAAATATTTTTTTCATGTTTAAATTTTTTATAAAATTTTTTCTATTATTATTTATTTTATCAAAAGCAATTTTTGCTGAAGAAAAATTATTTTTAGAGGATAATTTTTATCCAGAAGGTATAACTGTTACAAAAAATGGAGACTTATTCGTTGGAAGTTTAAAAGAAAATAAAATTGTAAAATTAAAAAATAAAAAAAAAAAATTTGAACTTTTTATTCCTTCTAATTCTAATGGTTTAATGTCGGTAATAGGTATTTTAGCAGATGATCGTAATAAAATTCTTTGGGCCTGTTCTTCTAATCCCGGAGTTACTAATTATCCAAGTGATAACCCTGTATCTTTGA
>Ga0315338_1003253_pt1 | contig 14466 bp, 29 predicted proteins | sample ASW8metaG_FD_204518 | JGI IMG/M metagenome (GOLD analysis project Ga0315338, IMG submission 204518) | Ammonia-oxidizing marine archaeal communities from Monterey Bay, California, United States - ASW #8 | ecosystem: Environmental > Aquatic > Marine > Coastal | place: USA: California | collected... | reverse complement strand
ATAATAGGCCCGAGTGAAAAGTTATTTAAAACCACTGCTGCTATAAACCATAAAGCCCGTATGAAACGGGCTTTATGATGTGGCTCGGGCCGGAATCGAACCAGCGACACATGGATTTTCAGTTCTTAATCCTACCTTAACCACTTGACATTCTTGTTCCTGTAAGTTAAGTTATCCTTGAACTTACGAATAAAAACCAGTATTAGTCAAGATATTACTATACAACTTACTATACAAGTTTTCCTTTGTTTCTTCTCGGAACTGAATTAAATTAGTGTCGTAATTCATACAGGATTTTATGTCAGTTTCACCCATAAAACAACTTCGTAAAGTAGTAGACTCACAAAAGAAGAAACACAAAATCACTGCATCTTTTTCTTATCGGTTTGATAACAAGACTGATAAACTGATACTGAATTATTCCCTACCTACTCAGATTAGGAAGAAAGGTAAGATTCGTAAAAGTCAAATTAGAAAGCAGAAGTATCGTTCTAATGTGAATACTTCGAATTGGAAAAAGTTTTTTGATGGTGATAGAAGTATTGTTATTGATGATGCCAAGTTTGTTGATACTGAAATAGGTAGATATAGAAAAGGTAATCTTAATTTAGATGAGAACGATTTTAATTGGTGGATTGAAAACTACTGCACACGAAAGGTTGGTCAGACTAAAACTCTGAAACAACTCTCACCTCTTACTACTAAACAGAACAGGAATCATCTTACCCAATATTATATGTGGTGTAGAGATTATGACATTCAATGTGAAGACATTAACACCCATATAGATAATGCAGTATTATGGTTTGAACAATACTATCAATCAAAATTAGAAAATAAAGAATGGTCTCCTACTACAATTCATACTGCCTATAGAAATATTAGAGGGTTCTACAATTATGTGGCAGATAGAAGTAAATCAAACTTCCCATATAACATATTAAAGAAACTGAAAATCCCTGAGGCTAGGAATGAACGAGATAAATTGAATTCAGAAGAGTTCAATAAGGTATTGGATTTTATTTCATTAAATAAAAAAGATACACGATGGAGTAAGTTCATTCTGATGATGACACTACAGATGAAGACAGGTATGAGGGTTAGTGAATTATGTAATATCAGAAAAAGAAATATAGATAAGAAATTGAAGCAGATAAAGATTGTAGGTAAAGGTGATAAGATTAGAAAACTTAATTTCGTTGATAAGGCAGATAAGGATTTGTGGAATTCAATTCTTCAACAATATGACAAGTCTGGTAATAATGGGTTATATCTTTTCTACAGAACAAGAGTAATGGAATACCCATTAAAAAAGAAAACCGTTGAGTTAGATGTAGACATTACATTACCCACTACTTCTTCATATTATCTTCAACGGTTCAGAGAAATGAGAAATGAACTTGGTCTTAGAAAAATAATTACTTCACATTCAATTCGTAGATATTTCATAACTGAATTTGCCAAGAGTAATTCCAAAGAGTTATTAAAACAAATCATAGGGCATTCATCAGACAGAATGGTAAATTATTATGTAGGTGATATGATTGAAGAAACAACTACAACAACTATTGATATAGGTATATGATATGAATAAAGAACAAAAGAAAAATGTAATAACTGATTTTTTAGATTATATGGAAACCAAAGGTGTTCATCTTTGTGATATAGAGAAGTTCAGTAAAGAAATGAGCATATGGGAAAAAGATAAACCTCAAGATAGTCATAGAACTTTAATCAATGTGAACATCAAACTCGACAGGCTGAATAAGAACGATTTAGATTTAGAGATAGACAAACATCTAATGAATGACTAACCTCTAACTTATATAGTTCCACTCTAACTTATACTTCTTTTCCTCCTCTACCCTTTAAGTGTGTCAAAAACAATGTGTCATTTAATGACCACCCCCTGCATTAAGTCGTGAACCAACAAACTTTTTTCGTCTGAAACCCACTCAAACAAACTCACATATAGATATCAATTTTTTCAGGGAGATGTGTTTATTAAAAAATCCTTCGTATTTAGACAGGGATGTGTTTGTTAGTATGATTTGATACCTGTTTAATAAAAGTGTCTTCCTGACACCATTTTGAGAGTTTTACGACTATTATAGGTGTGTATGTTAGGTATTATTTAGGTGCTATAATATATGGGTATTAACTTTAGACGGAATTAAACTTTAGTTGCAATTAATTTTAAAAATATGCTAAATTAAATGAATGTTAATATCCCTTTCACAGATTAAACCAAATCCCATTAACGAAGAAATTTATTCTACGACTGATTTAACTGACTTGATTGATTCACTTGAAGATAACGGGCAGTTAGAACCGATAGTTGTGAATAATAAAAATATAATCATAAGTGGTCATCGTAGATATTTCAGTATGATACAGTTAGGATGGGAACAAGCAGAAGTAAGACAAGTCGAATATGATAATGAAGTCATTTCATTAATTCATCACAATCAACATCGTGTTAAACAATTAAATGATATCATTAATGAAACAAGAATTCTTGAGAAAGAATACAAAAAGAAATTAGGAGGGCAGGGAAAGAGAAGTGATTTGAATGGTGGTAAAAAGTTTAATACGATGATGAAGATTTCAGATGCCTTGAATGTAGGAACAACTAAACTGAAGACTATCAAATCAATTTACAATTATGAACCTAGTCTATTAGATAAGGTAGACAAAAAAGAAATGTCATTAAGTAAGGCATATAAGATTGTTCAGAAAAAGTATATGAAGAACAAGGAAGAAGAACCTACTGATGACAAATTGAAGAAGTTATTAAGGAAAGAATCATACTCAGTTGATTATTTGATTACGACTCTGAAAGATGTGTATCCATATTCACTTTTAGATTTTTCGATAATCAAAAAATCAATTGAAACTCTAAACAATAAAAGAGAAGAGTTAATTGATAATATGAACTTTCTTAAATCTTTAGATGAACGAGAAATTGTAATCTATAAGAAACTCAAAGAAGTTGAACAACTCAAGTATACTGAGGCAGAGATTAAGAAAGTCGAAAAGAATATATATAGGTTCTCAGATATTAATAATGTGAGTAAGACAGTTAAAGAGTTGGAAACTATAAGACCATTTTTATCAAGAGTAAAAAAGAACAATAAGGAATTCAATATATTAAGAATTCTTATTCATTCAATGGAGTGGGTTCCAAACCCTGGTAGAAACATTAAGTATATAGTAAAGGATATCAATACAGGAAAGTATTTAGGCATAATCACATTAGGTTCAGATGTATCATCAATTACTTCAAGGGATGAATATATTGGATGGAGTAAAGACAATAAGTTTAAAGATAAGAAATTGAATAATACTTGTATTGCCTCTACGATTGTTCCTGTTCAACCTTTGGGTTATAATTTCTTATTAGGAAAATTACTTGCCTGTATGTGTTCATTACCTATTGTAAGAGATGATTGGGAAAAACAATACGGTGATAAATTAGTAGGGATTACTACTACATCTCTTTACGGTTCGTATTCTATGTATAACTCAATTCCTATTTGGAAAAAGGTAGGCAGTTCAGAGGGTAAGATATTTCTGAAACCAGATGATGAACATTATAAGTTTTGGAATAATTGGATAAAAGAGAATTACAAAGATGAGTTTTTCAATGCCACTCACTCAACAGGACCGAAACAAAATGTGATAAAACTTATTTTTAATAAACTTGGTATGAAGTCAAACGATTATATGAACGAACATAAAAAGGGAGTTTACTTTCTGAGTTTATATAACAACACGAAAGAGTATTTAAAATCTAAGGTAAAGGATAAAGAGTTAGTTCTTTCAGAATCTATTGAAACAGATAAATGGATGGATTGGTGGTTAGGAAAAGCAGTTAATAGATATAAGAAACTACAAGAGGATGGTAAGTTAAAAGATGAGGTCTTGTGGTATGAAAACTTAGATAAGAAAAAAGTAAAGAATTGGTTTAAATCAAGAGGAATTAAATTCAGTTGATTATCTGATTATAATCAAATAATCAATCCAATTCATATCCCATTAATTCTGCAAACATCTTAGTTCTCTTTGAAACATTCTTACCTATAAACCCACTTGAATAACCTTTACTATAATCTACTATTGAGTAATCATCAAACTGTTCAGCAGTTAAGTCAATGATTGTTCCATCTTCCAATTCAAGATAATGGTGAGTATAATCTTCACCTTCTAATCTTAATGATAAATGTTTTGTGCCTTTAGGTGTGATGTATTTGTATAAGAATTCACTAACTACATAACAATAATTTCGAGTGGGATTATCTTCACTCCATTCTTCTTTCATCTGATTTGTCTTTAATCCATCCTCACCTAATTCTCTGAGACATTCGTAAAAATTATTTCTATCTATTCCTACCCTGTTAAACATTTCATCTACTAACTCAGTTTTAATTTTAGACATTGTGAAGTTTACTCAATCTTCTTTGTGCCTGTCTTACATTCGTCTCTTGTTTACCTAGTCTTTGAAGAAATCTTTTTCTACCCATATCCTTTAGATATTCATCAAAGTCATCGAAGTTAGTATTATTCTTAAATCCCATTTTTAAATCTTCTTCCTTACCCAAATATATTATCTGCCTCTTACCAAAGAAATAAATTCTGAATTTATATGATGTGTATTTGCCTGATGGTTTTCTTAATGAACCTTTATTTGATATATCTAAATGTTTACCAACTTCCTTTAACAGTTTTAATCGATAATCCATTTCGTGTTTATATTTCTTAATATCTTTCTTGGCATTAGAAATGTATTCTCTTCTTTTTAAACACTTATTCTTTCCTCTTTTAGTTCTCCTGCCAAATGATTTTATTTCTTCTTCCCAACTGTCAATTTTCTTTTCAAGTATTGTAATACTTCTTTGTCGAGTTCTGACAATTCCCATATTAGAAGACAAATCACCTAGCCTATAAATTCCTTTTGAACGACTGAACAATGGAAACTTTCTAAATAATACTGAAGAATCTATACCTCTATTTTCGGATGTCTTTGTAGATGTATAACTTTCAGTTTGACCTCTCTTGCCTACTCCAAATGTTATTGAATCTGAAGATGTAGTTTCTCCTCCATATTGCCCACCACCTAAGAAACTTTGAATTTCAAAGTCGTATACCTCTTCATACGACTTACCTTTTCTTTTATATAATTTTTTATTGGCACCCTGTCTCTTCATAATTCTCACCCTTATTGTGTATCTTATAATGTAAACAAAAATAAAGGAGAAAAAAAATGTATGACATAAAAACTAAATCAAATGGAATAAGACAAATCGATTATACTGATTTCGTTAGAAATCTAAATGGTGAATTAGTTCATAAATCAAAAGTGAAACAGTAAGGCACCTCATTCTAAATAATAGTAGGTAGGAATTACCTATATTAAAGAGTAATGATTAATAAACAGAAAAAAGGAAATGAAATGAAAGATAAAATAAGAAACAAAATGAAGGTGTTGATAAAAAAACTGATGACAGTTGATGAAACACATAAGATATGGTATAAGGTATTAGATGATGTTGATAGAAGATATAATAATGGTTCTACAGATATGGTGTCATATCAAATGGTATACAAACAATTAAAGACCGTTATAAGGAATGTTGGGTAATGAGTAGACATATAATGTAGATATAGAATACGATGCTGGAAATACCATCATTGATATTATTAAACAAGGAATTGAGAAACAATTTAATGTAGGTGTGTTGGATGTGTTAGCAGTTGCAACTAATACTTTTGAGGTGAAATATAAATGTCTCGAAACAGGAGAGGTTTATAAACATAGATGGGAAATACGAACTACAGGAGACTTTGAAAATGATTAAAACGATAAACATCAATCTGAAGATTTCTAAAAGTGATTGTGAAGGAAGCTTTCTAAATCATCATAAGAGGATGAAGAAATACAGTATCTCAAATGAAGAATGGAATACTCTTACTTACAATAATGATGAATCCAATTATTGGAATGATGAAGTCAGAGCCTTCCTTATCAAAACACTCCATTTACATTATGATATGAAGTATACAGATGGAATGGATGATGAATAAAGAAGAACTAAAATGGTATAGTGGGAAGATAAATGAGATTAAGAAAGAGATAGAAAAAGAAATTACAGAGGAACGAAAGATTAATGAGTTATATGGCACCTCAGAAATCATAATAACAAATCATAACATCGTATATTAAAGAGTAATGATTAATAAACATAAAAATAGAAAGAAAAAATTAATGAGAAATGACAAAAATAATAATACGAATTACAAAGTGATTAAAAACGAGAACCATCTCAGTTTAGAATTGAATGATTTCAAAAGAATGAATGGCATAGATATTACAGGAGTAATGTCGAATGAAGAAAAGAATTGGATGAACTTATCTGACGGTTGGAGAGGAATTAATTACTAATGATAGATAAGAGATTAATAAGATATCATTTTAAATGCAGTAAATGTGAAGAAGTTCATATGGAAGAATTTATGGGAGTTGAAGACTTCTTTGATTTCTTTGATGAATGTTCAGTATTAGTTGATAAGAACCAATTGTCAGTTTTTAATCTATATACGGATGGTGTCTTTGAAGGGGCAGAATCATAATGAGACAAGGAGACAGAATATGGGTGAAGATGTATCTAACTAGGGAAGAAATGGAATACTATTTGGATGAGATGAATATGAGTGATTTTAGATGGAGAACTATTAAGAAAGTGATAAAGAATTATTACGATAATACAGGTTTAATACTCAACCTTAATTCAGACGCTGGAGATGCATCAAGTGGATTATTTCGTTCTTTATTTTATTTAGAGTATGATAAAGATTTAAAAATTACTTCAAAACAATTATTAGAAGATTTGGAGAATTATGAAAAGTAATGTTTAAGATGTTGAGTTAGAAGATTGGTTTGAATACTTATACCACAAACATTCTTCTACTCACTCTTAAACTATTTAAGAATTCCTTACTGATAGACTATTCCTTGTGAGGAACGGTGGTTTCGGCATTACTACCTATTTGAAATGTCAATGAAGGAGTAGGTTATTATCCTTTTATTTTTCTTACTCCTTCAAAATTTTAATACTCTCTCAATGTGGTAAGTCGCATAGTGGTGGTAGGTCTTATTTTTGGTGTGAATCTTTTATTCATTTATATAACACCTTCCTATTGAACCTGCCACCACGACCTAAAACAAGATTTGATTAACAAAAAACAAAACAACAGGAGGTCTTAAATGGCAACAAACAAAGTCAGTTCGAAGAACTTCGAACTAATAAAAGAAGAAATGATTCGTCAAGGAATTGATGTATCCAATTTTAAAACGGATATATTAGTTGAAGACGGTGTCATCTCTTCATCAACAAGAAGTTCCATCCAATTCAAAGATAAGAACGATAACTATTGGAGGGCATCTCTCACTTGGAAATCAGTTGAGAAAGGTGTTGAAGGTAGAAACGATTCTGAAGATATGAAGAAAATGAAGGCAGTCTTTGAAAAGGCAAAAGAAGAATATGGAATAACGGTCAACTCAGAAGGAGGTAATTAATGAATAGGCATACAGTTAAAGTCATCAATGAAGGTTTAAGAAATCAAGTATCTCGTAAAGTGGTAGAGACAGAATACTATGATACTCAGAAGACTATGAACAAGTTAGCCCTTGTCTTGAAAATTTTATCATAAAGTTTTCATCTCTCATTCAGTATGAGGAGGCACAGAAGAGGAGTGAGTGAAGATAACATTATTTTTCTCACTCCTCTATCATTAACCATTAACAACAAAGGAGGTTAAATAATAAATAGTTCAAATGAAGTTTCAGAAGAAATAAAAGGTTTTGAAGACATAATTAAAAAGCTGGAAGACAAATCTGAAAGATTAAATGGAATCGAAACCGATGACAGTTCTGAAACTATAAATAATAATCAGTCATTGAATCTAATTCATTCAGAGACTACTAATTTATCGAAACTACCTAAACCTATATGGTATGCAGGTGGTCAAGGTCAATGTATCGTTGATGTAAACGAAGTAGTCAATTTTCTCAAGTTCTTTGGATTTGGAGAATTAAACAGAAGTGAATTCATTAGAAGAAGAAATGATAACATTCTCGAAATAACAGATGTGAAGAAAGTATCAAAGTTCATCTTCAACTATTTCAAAAGAACTAATTCTAAATACTATGATGATAAATCAAAGTTTGGAGTAGTTAGGAAAAAAGAAATGGATGAAGAAGGAAATGAATATGAGATACTATTTTCAAAAGATGATGTCATTCGGTCAATCATTCATTACAAATGGTTTTCTAAGAAAGATGTAATCTATCTGCACGAGTTTGAAGATGAAAAGAAAAATGTAAATGAGGGTGAAGGATATCTTTATACGCCTATCTTTAGAGACAGTAAAGATGAAGTGTATACATTCTTTAAGAATGGAGTTGTGAAGACAACTAAAGACGAATCTACTCTTATTGATTTTGATACCATAACAGGTGGATATATATGGGATTCATCAATCAGAGACCAAATCGATAACATCATTATAGATAAGTCTGAAGACAAAGGTTTGTTTGAAATCTTTGTTGAAAAGGCTATGTCATATAAAGATGATAACGGTAAATGGAAACTTGATGAAGATGAATACGAATCGTTTAGAACGATATACGGATATATGTTATCAAACTATACTAATAGTGGAGATACACCTGCACCTTTATTTGTCGATAGAGACTCAAATGGTGATAAGGCAGAAGGTGGTAATGGTAAATCATTGGTTCTTAAATCTATCAAAGAGTGGAAGATGACAACCGCAATTAACGGAAAGAATATTAGTGAAAAAGATAAGTTTCTTTTTAGTGGTGTAAATCTTGATACTCAATTCGTCTTCTTAGATGATGTTGAAAAGGATTTCAATTTTAATATACTGTATAATCTAACTACAGGTGATTTTGAGATTGAAAGAAAGTTCAAAGATAGGGTTGTAATTAATCAACATAACAAACCTAAGATAGCACTTTCTACTAACTATATCTTATCGGATACTGGTTGGTCTACTCAACGAAGACAATATGTCTTAGAGTTTGGTTCTTTCTGGCACGATTACACGAAGAATCAAGGTCATCAAGTTGAATATTTCTTTGGTGGTAAAAGACTGTTTGATGATTTTGATGAAAAAGATTGGAGACAGTTCTTCAACTTTGGATTCAAATGTATTCAAGAGTTCTTGTTTAAGGGTGTAATAGTTAACAAGCATCAGAACTACAAACATAAACAACTGATATCTCAAATTGAAGGTGTCGGTGTTAATGATGGTGTAGTTGATTGGATTGTTGATTATATAGTTCGTAATCAAAATGAACTAACAAATCGTCTAACAGGAATGAAACAATCGGTCATCTATGATGATTTCATTGATGATGAACAATTCTCTGATGAAGTAAATGAGAAATGGGATTCAACTAGGTTCAATAAGGCAATATGGGATATCTGTATCAATAAAGAGTGGGAATACAATCCTCACAAAATAGGTAGAACGATGTCTCAGAAAAGATGGTTAACAGGTGAGGCAGATAATCAATCACCTTCACTAATCATAATCGTCAAATAACTCTAACTCGATTACTTGGTTATTAATACGATAATCAAGTAATCAATGAGTTATAAGAAGTGAACTTAATGTAAAGAGTAAGTTCACTTTTCAGACGAGAAATATCAATTATAACTCTCCTAAAAGGCACCTCAAATCACGATATAACTGATGGTTATTTCGTATCTTATAGCTGAAATGATTAATGAAACCAAAAAAACAGATTTGAGAAATAAATCAGAAAGAGAGTATTTGAGTTTTGAAGAAACCTCCTCCGTAATGGCACACCATTTAGAAAAAGAAAATTACAGTAATGATTATATTAAAGCTGAAATGAATGATGAAATGAAAATTAAAAAGAAAGAGAGATTGACTCGTGATTAACGAACCTCCATAACTATAGACATCTTCTCGGTGTCGGTAAAGAATAGAGAATTAACAATTAACGATTAACAATTAACTAATAGGAAGTAATATGAAAAAGATAGATTTAGTAGAAATAGATAAAGAAACCGGATTGAACTTTGGAAATGAGTTCAATGAAAACGGTAGTATAAATATTTCTTGTTATGATGATGCAGAGTTTTCAATTCTTGAAGACTACGGTTATTCATTATCTACTGAGAAATTCAAAAAGTATTAACACACTTAATACCCACATCATACCAGTTGTGTATGTAAATCGATAGACACACCTCAAACACATACTTGTCATCAATGTCAAGACCAATGAGATGTGTCTATTTGTATGCTAGAAACAAACTGAAAAAAACTTTAAAAAACTTGAACAAAAATTTTATTTCTTGATAATTATTACTGTAGGTGGGTGAGGTAAATATATATATATAAGTAATAACAGGAGTAATACGATGGAAAGATTTCAACGAAAGAACTTAAACCTTAAAAAGACAATGAGTCTTATGAACAATATGGTTAAGTATAAAAGTGCAGAAATAAGAAGTGCACGAAACGAGAATTATAAGAAACAAGTTAATGAGTGGTCAAAGGATAAGACATTTGATTTCTCAAAGTTAGGTGTTGTTCAAAAAAGTAATAAACCTACAAGAGGTCGTAAGGTAAGACACTTAACTGAACAAGAAGTATGGGATAGAGAATTACAGGCAATTCTCGAAGAATTAGACAATTAGAACCTACTCCTCTATAGAAATACATAAAGAGATGTGTCATCAGTTTCGAGCCTACTTACTACGAATAATGAATGAGATATTTCTACTGCCTAATTCCTTTAATCATTTCCCTACCGAACACATCAATTATAAGGATTAGGCAGAATGTATTGGTTATGGTATATGATAGGTAATCGTTTAGGTTATATAAAAAAGGTAAGAATGGAATACCTACCTCACATCCTAAACACTAAAGATATCTTAGAACAGGCAGGAATAAAAACAGGTGTGAAATGGGATAAAGACAATGAACAAGAAAACTAATAATTCAAACAATCCAACAAGTGGCAAAAAGAAATGGGTTCAACCAATTTGGTTTCCAGAAGAACCCAAGAAAGAAAATGTTTCACCTACAAGTAGAACTCAAGAAAAACCATTCAGCAAAAAGAATATTAAACACAAGTGGTAGATGATGAATCAGTATGAGAAAAAGTTGATAGAGATGTTAGATGAACTCAGAGATTCATTTAAAGGTGTTGAAAAAGAAATGAACGATGTGGGTGCAGACTATTATTTATATGATAGAGTTCATTTTCTGAAAGATACAGAGAGTGATGGAACTACAGATATAAGGTCTGAAGACCTTGAAACTTTAAGAACACTAATGATTCAAATGTTATTATTTAATCAACAAATCTTCTTTAATGATGACGGTAAAGTAATCAATAGAAAACAAAGAAGGATACAAGAATGACAATGTGGGGAACAAAAATGAAACGAGACAGAGATAGTAATATCAAAAGAATTTCTGAAGGAGTTTATCATACGGATGACTATTTAAAAATACTGAGTGATGTATTAGAAGATATTGTGCAGATGACAAACTCATTATCTGATAGTGATTTGGATTATGATAGGAACTTATTTATGAGGCAGTTGAAGGTTATCAATCCATCTCAAGATACATATAATGAGGATGTTCACACTATAGCAATTCTTGTTAGTCAACTTCAGAGATTTGGTTATTTAAAATACAATACAAAAAAAGAAAATGAGGATTAAATCATATGAGTATTAAGGATGAATTAATAAATCCCAAAGAATTTCAAGATACGATGGGAATCAAAAAGAACACATACTATAGATGGATAAATGAAGAATCACTACCTGTATATAAAGTAGGTAGAAAGATTTATCATAAGGAGTCTGAAGTAATTAATTGGTTCTCAACTAAGAAAGTAAAAGATGAATTGTCGACCACTCACCTACAACCAAGTTAAATGGGCAGTTCACGAAACTCAATCAATGAGACAGGCAAGTATCCTTTCAAGAGTTTCGTATAACACCTTTAAGAAATATGCAAAACAATATGGATTGTTCTCAACGAATCAACCTGGTCGTGGAATAAGTAAACCTAAGAATAATAAGAAGTTTATGAGGTCAGATAGTAGATTGTTTTGGAGAGATAAAAGTGAGGTAAATAATTTTAGAGATAAATTATTAAAAACTATTGAGGGATGATTATCTGATTATGATAATCAAATAATCAGTATACTTTAAATTGAATAGTATCACATACCTCTGAACTTACACAACCAATAACAGTAAGAGTTTTACCTATATGTTCCTTTGATATATAAACCATCTGCTTACCCTCTCCTGAGTCGTTTGAGTAAGTAGAGTATCTCACTATAGGTTCAATAAAAATTCGGTTCATAAAGAATACCTCATAGGTGTCTGGTGTGAACCAAGAGACACGAGTTATGGGTAAAGTTTGGTAGGATACTGATGTATAGGAGTGAGGGTTATTCTTCGGGTATTCGTAGTCTACAGCGTTAAGAGACAGGAATAACCGTTCTTCCTCATTTTGATATAAATGTTCACATCCGCATAACAACATCATCAGAACTATCAAACTTCTACCCTTGAACATTCCTACTCCATTTAACAAAATTACTTTCATTTCTTTTGGCACTTCGTCTATTAACTCTATTCATCCATTCAATCATCCAAGTGCCTCGTCTAATTCCATTTTGTTCTTCCCAATTCTCAACACAATCATAGAAATTATTACAACGATTACCCTCTATGATTATTTCATTACAGATAGAACACCTCATACAACTACACTATTTCTTTTATGTTCTATATCCCAAGCAATATGATTATTAACGAAACAGAACTTTGTCTCACAGTCAACTTCAGTTCCATTATCTAACAGTAGTTTATTTGAGAACTTGTTGTATTCGTATATATCTTCCATTCCGTTAAAACTTCCCATCTCAAATGACCTACCAATTGACTTTGCCAACTCATAGTCATTCAATTCTTCAAAGTATATATTAACAGAACTACCACCTGTATAAGTTTGAGTTCTTATCCATATGTTCTTGAATTCAAGTAGTTGTTTCATTACTTGTCTCATTACAGAACCAACACCACCAATAGTCAAGTAAACACTTTCACCGTATGACTTGAGATATCGTTCTGATAAGATAATATCAATTACCTTGCCTAAGATTTCTATTTTACCTTTTATCATTATTTCTCCTTTTGTTATTTGTTATGCCTTAACGACTAAATTGTATAATCTCTTTGAAACAATAGTTGGATAGATACTTGTATTAGTTCTTTCTTTCCATTTGATTATTCCACAATAAAGACCATTCGATAGTATGTCTCTGAGATTATGTCTTTTGAATTCCTTGTCGTGAAACTTGTATCCTTGTTTCTTTAATAATGTAAGAAGTATTTGGGTTTTTTTCGTCTTAGTGAGGTGCCTCTTAGATAACTCATTCCATTTCTTATATATGAATTGAACAATCATAGAATCAGTTTTATCAATTACTATCTCACCCTTGTTATTCTTTCTATATCCGAAACTTAAATTCCCACCGTAAGGCATCTTACCCATCTCAAATGTTTTCTCCCTGCCCTCGGATAAACGAATATTGATTTGGTCTTTCTCATTCTCAGCAATTGAGAACAGTATATTTGTTATGAGTTTAGATTGAGGATTATCAGTATCTATTCCATTCTCAATGCAGATAACACGAACACCCTTATCCTCACAATACTTCAGAAACAATAATCCCTGTAATAAACTTCTACCTAACCTGTCTACCTTACTCACTACAATAGTTTTACATTCATTATTCTCCATCAATTTCTTGAGTTTAGATAAACCTGTTCTGTCATTGACATCCCTACCACCACTTTCAGTTTCAATAATAATTTCTTGTAGTGGTAATGAATAAACAGAACAATAATCTTTTATTCGTTTAGTTTGAAATTCTAATGAAGTGTTATCTTTTTGAGTTAAACTTGAAACTCTAGCTAATCCATAGGCATTCATAATGTTATTCCTTCCTCGATTTACTATACAAAACTACTATACAAATCGATTGATTCTTATTTATGTAATCTTCTACTGGTGAACGGGGGTTTATTGTCGTGTATCTTCTCATTACTATACAAGATACTATACACTTACTATACAAGTCAACTGGAATTAGTGGAAAAAGTCCACTCTCTGTATGTTAAGTAATATTAGGGTTTGGGAGGATTAGTTGTGGCTCGGGACGGAATCGAACCGCCGACACAAGGATTTTCAGTCCACTGCTCTACCAACTGAGCTACCGAGCCACACAAAGTTGAAAAATGGCTCGCAAAATTACCCGATGGTGTGACGGATATCCAACAAGAAATGATAACCTTTTTAGGTTTTTCT
>Ga0315338_1003252_pt1 | contig 14469 bp, 12 predicted proteins | sample ASW8metaG_FD_204518 | JGI IMG/M metagenome (GOLD analysis project Ga0315338, IMG submission 204518) | Ammonia-oxidizing marine archaeal communities from Monterey Bay, California, United States - ASW #8 | ecosystem: Environmental > Aquatic > Marine > Coastal | place: USA: California | collected... | reverse complement strand
TGTCACGACCGTACTGGGAGAAAATCTTCAGCCAAAACTCTGTGCGGGGATGAAGCTCCGCCGGACAGGGAAAGTCTGCCGTTCCGAACTTTATGCCCACACCGCTGTCATCGGCGGCTGCAGGAACCGACGTCCCGAGTACAAACGCGAGGTGAAGCGCAAAAACGAGCCACATCCGCGAGTCCTGGGTACGTCGATACGGCAAGGCGACCTCCTCAATGGCGCTTCGAGTAGCTTTTTGCTGGTAGGGTCGCATCGTCACTTGAGAAGACGAGCGTTCTCCTCCATTGTAACGGAGTCTGCCGGGGGTTCTCAAGGAGGGTGTGCGGTTGAGTGCAAAATCGACGACGGCGGACGCCGGTGTAGCCAATGCGTCTCCTGTCATCGAAGCGATCGACCTTCGCAAGTCCTACGGTGAGGTTCGCGCGGTCGATGGTCTCTCCTTTTCTGTTTCGCGTGGCGAAATCCTCGGACTGCTCGGGCCAAATGGCGCAGGTAAGTCGACCACGCTACGGATGCTCATTGGTTTTCAGTATCCTGATGCCGGTGAAGTCAAACTCGTTGGACAGAACGTCTACAAGACTGGCCATATTGCGCGACATGACCTCGGGTATCTTCCGGAGTCGCTGCCGTTGTACACGGAAATGGATGTCTACGGGTACCTGCGTTACTTCGGACAGATCAAAGACGTCAAATCCCTTCCCGCGGCCATCGAACGGGTGGTCGAACGTCTGGATCTCAAAGCCGTCCTTCGACGTTCCTGTGGAAATCTCTCGCGTGGGTATCGTCAGCGAGTCGGCCTCGCGCAAGCTTTGCTCAGCGATCCCGACGTCCTCATCCTCGACGAACCGACCTCGGGACTCGATCCGAATCAGATACGAGACTTTCGCGAGTTGATTCGCGGTCTCGGAAGCGAGAGGGCAATTCTCCTCTCCACACACATTCTCCCCGAAGCCCTCGAAGTTTGTGATCGCGTCGTCATACTCAACAAAGGCCGGGCCGTGGCAACGGGTAGTCCACACGACTTGGCGGCGGGCGGTTCAGCCCTCCATTCCGGTCGTATTCGGACCGAGAGAACCCCCTCCGACGCGGTCGTCGAACGGTTCGAGATGGTTCCAGCCGGAGGAGCGACGCCTCACGTTTGGGAAGTTCGGCATGAAATGGACGACAAGGAAGCCCGTGACTTCCTTCGACTCGTCGTCGATGAAGACTGGGACCTTCTGGAGTGGCACGTTGGATCCGCGGGACTCGAGTCGGTCTTCCGCCGCCTGACCTTGGGAGAAGCAACATGAAGATCACTCGGGCACTGCGTATCGCGACACGAGAAGGAAGAGCGATCGTCGGATCCCCGGCCGGAACGCTGATCGTCGGCACGTTCTGGCTCGTCGCGGGGCTCCTCCTCATTACCTTACTCTGGCGCTTTCGCGACGGACTATTCCAAGTGGCCCGCTCTACGCTCCAGACCGAACCGCAGGGTCTGCACATCAACGACTGGGTGATTCGCCCTCTCCTTTACAATGTTGGAACGGTGCTCATCTTCTTCGTTCCTCTCCTCACGATGCGCAGCTTCGCCGAAGAAAGGCGCTCGGGAAACCTTGAGCTCCTCATGAGCCAACCGATCCGTGGTGCTGAATTGCTGCTCGGAAAGAGCTTTGGAGTCGGGCTGTCTCTACTCGCCTGCCTCAGCGTCTTTCTCATTCACGGCGTGGTCCTGGCCCTCGTCTCCACTCCCGACTGGCCAGCCACAGCAGTGGGTTTTCTCGGCCTCACTCTTCTCGGGCTCCTCTTCGTCTCGGTGGGAGTTTTTCTTAGCGTGCTGAGTCGGTCTCAGGTCGAGGCCGCAGTCCTCAGTCTGGGAGGGTTGCTTCTCCTCGTCGTTGGACCAAACTCCGTCACGACCGGGCCCCGCTGGGTCCAGGAAACGGCCGCGTTCTTTTCCGTCCTCGGACGCTTCGAGGATTTTACTCGCGGGATTCTCGACTTTGGCCACGTCGCATTTTTTCTCGGCGTGAGTTTCATTCTTCTGGCGATGGCTCTTCGAGGCCTCGACCTCGTCCGCTGGCAGGGCTGAGGGGGGATGATGTCGGATCAAAACCGAACGTTTCCCCTGCTCTTCCTCTCCCTTCTCCTTCTGATCGGGGGAGGACTGTTCTCCTCGAGTGGTGTCAATCCATACCTGGCGCGCCTCCTTCTCCTCGCGGGGGCGGCGAGCCTGATCTTCGTGGCCATTCGATCGGGTTCGGAATTGAAGTTTCTCCTCTTTCGGATCCGTACCGTTTCGGAGCCTGGCCCAGCCTTTACCTGGCTGCTGATCGGAGCGCTCCTCCTCGTTTCATCCGCGATTTTCTCGATCGAGGGACAGCGGTACGATTTCACGCGCCGGAATCTCAACTCGCTGACGGAAACGTCACTCGGGGCACTCGATCACCTCACCGGCAAGGTGGAGATGATCGCGGCCTATCGAGAAACGGCTCCGATCCGGGACACGGTCAAAGAAATGCTCGCGGTGTACAAGGCAGGTTCGCCGCGGGTGGAAACGGAGCTGTTCGATCCGGAACGAGATCCCGACCGGGCCCGCCAGTACGGCTTTACCCGGCCGGACCAGGTCCTCATCCGCACAGCCGAGGCCCGCGAGTTCATCGAGGACATCGACGAAGGCACGATTACCCAGGCCATTCTTAGGGTGGGGGACCCACGACGACCTACCGTCGGGATCGTCACGGGGCACGGAGAACTGGGCGACGAGCGCGAAGGTCTGATAAAATTCCGCACGCTTCTGATCGAGGCCGGTTTTCGCATTCGGACGTTGCGCCTCGGTGAACTGGTGGGAGTTCCCGACGCTCTTTCCATTCTGGTCGTGGCCGGCCCGCAAACGGCGTTGGCACCAGGTGAGGTTCAACTTCTCGACAGTTTTCTAGATCAAGGGGGACGCGCCGCCTTGTTTCTCGAACCCGAAATCGAAACCGGTCTCGCTCAGATGTTGAAACGCCGCGGGCTGATCGTGGATGGGCGACGAGTACGCGACGAGAGCCCACTCACCCGATCTCTCGATCTCGGACCAGAGATGATCGCGATCGACAAAATGAGTGGTCACGATGTCGTCCGTCGCTTCTCGAGCGGTTCCGTTCTCGCGGGGGCAACCGGTATCCGCGTCTCGGATCGTCCAGTCTGGGGGTCGAACGGGAACAACCTGATGTTCTCCGGTGAACGCGCGTTCTTTCTCGATTCGGAATCAGGCTCGGCCTCCGGGCCACCGGGCGTCGTGGCGCTCGGTGCCGCCCTTGAGTGGGAGGTCACCCAGAGCGGCGAGAAAAAGTCCGGTCTTCCTGTGGCAGAAAAGCCCTACGCGCGCATCGTTGCGGTCGGCGACAGTGATTTTCTGCGCGACGAGACCCTCGGACTCTACGGCAATACCGAACTTGCCTCTCGAATCATCGGCTGGCTCGGGGAACGGGAGTTCCTTCTCCGCTTTCCGCCGGTCGACCGCGGCGGTACGCCCCTCCGCATCGGCACGAGTGGACTGCGCACGGTGTTTTATCTCGTGCAGATCATCCTACCGCTCATTCTTTACATTCTTGGCTTCGTCATGTGGATGCGGCGTCGATGAGCCAGCGCGGTCCGTCCAGAACTCAAAGTATTCTTCTTCTGGTTCTGCTTGGCGGCCTCGTCTGGCTCTGGTTGGCCAGGGAAGAAGCCGTGCCGGTCTTCGATTCCAGCGGATTTGGGGCGCCCGATGACTTCGACCCAGTTCGACTCATCTACGAGTCGAAGGGGGAGCGCGTGGTCGTGGAGCGTCGTCCCAACGGCACGTACTGGGTAACCGCTCCTTTCGAGGACGTGGCCAGCGCCACCCGGATCGAACAGGCCATCGCGACAACCAGAGATCTGAAGGTACTGCGCGCTATTCCGGACACGAATCGAGCGTCCTTCGGACTGGTTCGTCCGCATCACCGCTTCACCGCCGAAGATGCAGCCGGCCGCCGTTGGACGATCGCGGTCGGAGACAGTTCCCCCGTCAACACGCAGGTCTATGCTCAGCTCGAATCCACTCCCGAGGGCGGAATCGGGCGTTCGGAGATCTTCCTGCTTCGAGAGTTCGGAGCTCGTCGCGACTTCTACCCGGGGAACTACGCCATCCGGCAGCCCGTTCCGCTCCCAATCGAGTCGCCGATCGTCGACTCGGTTCACGTTGAGACCCGGGAGTACCGGCTGCGAGCCCAGAGGGTCGCCAAAGACGACTGGAGGAGCCTGGAACCGGCTGGTCTTCGTCTGGACCCACTTCCGATCAACCGGGCCATTCGCAATCTCCGCAGCCCTGTCCTTCGCGAATACCCAGAGGAAGTCGACCGCTCTGAGGCTGGCCTCGATCCACCCCGGGCCACCTGGACGATTTTCCGTCAGGGGAAGACGGACACTCTTCATTTCGGTCACCCGATCGGCGTTGGCGAAACCGCTTATGTCATCCCGGCGGGGCGGAGTTTCGTCGCGACCATGTCGAGCGATTTCTACCGGGACTACGTCGATGGCTGGCCCCGCTTGGCCGAACGGGAGCTCTTCTCCGTCGACCCAGACTCGGTTCTCTCAGTCGAGTTCATCGACGCAGAAGGGGAGGGCTCTTACCGGCGCGCAGACGGTGTTTGGAAGCGTAGTCCCGGAGATTCTCTGGTTACGGCCCAGGACGCCCTCACGCGGGATCTGGAGAATCTCCTCGAACTTCGCTGGACCGACTATCCGCCAGAGGCCCCGGTTTCCCCGAGTGGTAGCTCACTTCGGCTCTCCATCACGACGGCGGCCCGGGCCGAGACCCTCGAGATACGCTTTGCAGAGGGGAATTCGGAGGCCTGGGCCACGAGCTCCCATCGCCAGAGATGGGGTCCGGCCGCCCCCCAAACGTACGGATTGTGGCAGTATCGCTCGTCCCACCCAGGGATGTAGTCACAGCGCCGCGAAAAGTAGTCCCTTCCTGCTCAAGTCCACACGTTTGTGCGCCGAACAACCCTATCGGTACCAAGAAACAACTCGTGAGCCGTAACTGGCTCGATAGGGGGAACCGAATTCATGGCAAGCAAGAAGATTACGATGGTCGACCAGTCACAGATCGCGAAGAAGGGCTACAAGGGTTGCAAGTCGACTCGTGCGGTCCAGAACTTCTGCGCGAAGAACAAGTCGTCCATCGACTGCTGCTGGTACAAGCCAAAGGGCTGCTCGGAGAAGGTCCTTCTCATCGAGATGTCCTCCTTCCGTGACTGCTGGAAGGCGTCCCAGAAGAGCACCAGCATGACTGCCAAGAGCAGCACGGGCACCCGTCGCACCACGACGAAGGCAACGTCTCGCACCCGCAGCGCTTCCGCGAAGACGCGGAGTACTCGCATGACCAAGATGTCGGCCAAGAGCTCGACTCGTTCGACGACGAGCCGGACAAAGAAGGCTATGCCAGCGCGGACCCGTACGACCCGACTTCGCCGCGCGGCCTAACGCCAAGCCAGAAGTCTCGACGGATAAACGACCGCTTCTCTCGAGGCGGTCGTTTCCTTTTTTACAGAAGTTTTCCTCTCCTCATCCGCTCAACTTGACCCCTTCGAACCTCCTGTCTAGACTCCGGCCCGTTGGACCGAGGAATTCTCTGACTCGCCCGAAACCGGGAGGACTGTTCATGAAACCGCCATGCGGTGTGGTCACTTTGACCACAGATTTCGGGCTCGAGGATAGCTATGTCGGAACGATGAAGGGCGTAGCGCTGCGGATCTTTCCCGAGATTCGTGTCGTTGACATCACTCATCAGGTGACCTCCCAGGATGTTTTGGAAGCCTCGCTTGTCCTCGAATCGGCCTATCGCTACTTCCCGACCGGGAGCGTTCACATGGCTGTGGTCGACCCTGGAGTGGGCACGGATCGGCGTCCCATCCTCGTGGTTGGGGAAGAACACTACTTCGTCGGACCAGACAATGGCTCCTTCACCCGGGTCCTAAGCTCGGAGACGATCACCGCCGTCTACGCGATCGAGAATCCCAAGCTCATGCTTGCCGACATCAGTCATACCTTTCATGGCCGGGACGTCTTTGCGCCCGCCGCCGCTTTCGTGGCCCGCGGCGTCGCTCCGGAGGAATTCGGATCTCCCGTCTCGGATCCCGTTCGGGTGCCGCTTCCCGAGCCCAAGAGCTATCCGGACCAGATCATCGGCGAGGTTCTGTACATCGACAGTTTTGGAAATGTCATCACCAACGTCACGAAGGCACTCTTTCAGGGAATCGCCCGGGATCAACCCATCCGCGTTCAAATCAACGGAAAGACGATCAACGGGATCGAACGCTCTTACTCGACGAAGGTGCCGGGAGGTGTGATGGCCCTGTTCGGTTCGAGCGGGCTACTCGAAGTGGCCGTGGCGGGAGGACGAGCCGATCGTCGAATCGGGACGGGCAAGGGCGACACAGTTCTGATCGATATCCTTGGCGGCGGGGAAGAGCGGGAGACCGGCTTCGACTACTAGGGTCACGGGGTTCAGAGCCCGGAAGTTCCTGCCCAGTCCTTTCCCAAAGCGTCCTGAACCGTGGCCGAACAGAGCAATCTCGCGCTCCGACCCGCTCGTGCGACGGCGGATGGGCCGCTCCGTGGAAACCGGTCGCTCTCATGATTTTTGCCGGGTTCCCCAATCCCGTGGTAATCTTGATCCGAGCCCGATGATCCCAACATCAATGTGAGGTCCACACGTGCGTGTTTTTGTGCCATTTCTAGCTCTCTCTCTCGTCAGCCTCTGTGCGCTCCTTGGCTCGGCCGATCAAGCCCAAGCCGGCTCGGAGTACAATCTCTACTGGGGCAACTTCCACGCCCACTCAAATCTCTCCGACGGAGACGGTTCGCCCACGGAGGCGTTCACCTACGCGCGGGACGTGGCCGGAATCGACATCCTGGCGCTTTCGGAGCACAATCACATGATGACCGGAGCGGAGTGGAACACCCTGGGAGCCCTGGCCGCGTCATTTACCGATCCCGGCAACTTCGTGGCTCTGCGCTCCGAGGAGTTTGGGATTCTGAATCAATTCGGTCACATGAACATCCACGGGGTCAACGCGCAGAATCCTAACGCGTCGAGCAATCTACCCGCCGCCTACAATTTCATCGAGCAAAACAACGGCATCGGCTCCTACAATCATCCCAATCCCACCTACGGAACGCACTTCGACAACCTCTTCTTCTTCTCTCAGTTCGAAGAGGCTATGCACGGAATGGAGATCAAGAACGGATTCTACAGCGGGGACTACGAGGACATCTGGATCGAGGCCCTCGATAAGGGATGGAAGCTCGCTCCCTTTGGAAACCAGGACAATCATGTAGGTTCCTGGGGCAACCAGCAGAACGACAACGACGGCAATCGAATCTACCTGACCGGTGTCTATGCAACGGAGCTCGACACGAATCCGGTCCTCGACGCCCTGCGGAATCGACGGTTCTTTGCTTGCGAACAGCGTCCCGAAGGTGACTTGATCCAAATCGAATTTACCCTCGACAACAACATCATGGGATCGCAGGTTACGACGGCCCAGGCAGTCCAGATCGAAGCCACGGTCACGTCTCTGAACGGAAGCAGCCTTTGCAACCGAATCGAACTCTGGCGCGATGGCGTCCTCCTCGAGGGTTACACGGAAATCGGTACCACCATCAGCACAACGTTCTCCGACAGCGGGCTCGAAGATGGATCCGAGCATTACTACTTTGTGAAGGGCCGACAGGTCGACGGGGACGAAGTCTGGTCCGCACCGGTTTGGGTCACGGTTGAAGAAGTGCCTTCGAGTGTGGGAATGCCCGCCAGCACTCTCGCCAACATCCAGCCGCTGCCGAACCGCCCCAATCCTTTTTCGCCGGAAACAGATGTCCGCTTTCGCCTGCCCGAAACGAAGGATCTCTATCGGCTTCGTTTGACCGTGCACGACAGCGGCGGGCGGCTCGTTCGTAGCTTGGGGGAACGAGATCTTCCCGCGGGAGAGCACGCCTGGAGTTGGAACGGTCGGGATGACGCCGGCGGTACGGTTTCATCGGGTGTATATCACTATCGCCTGCAAGGGAATGGAGTCCGAGAGATTACCGGCCGTATGGTCTTTCTTGCGCCTTAGATAACGAGTCAACCGAGGGCACGGATTGGCCCGAAAGTTCCGATACGCGTACGGGAGGGAGCAAGGATGACTCAACTCGTCGATATTCTTTTGGTAATTGCCTTCGCGCTGACCGCCCTGGCCGGCTTGCGCAACGGATTTTTTCGCGAGATGTTCTCCCTCTTCGGCCTGGTCATCGGGGTCCTGGCGGGGATGCACTTTACCGGACCGGTCGCGGAATGGATCGGTATTGGCCTCTTCAACACCGAACTCGGCGTCACCCTCCTGTTCGTCCTCGTTTTTTTGATCGTCTTTGGGTCAACGGTCCTGATCGGTAACCTTCTCGCCATGATCTGGGAGGGCAAGTCTCCGAGCGGGGCGAGTCGAATGGCCGGGCTGGGCTTTGGGGCTCTGCGGGGGCTTCTCCTCGTCACTGTCCTGGCCGGAGCCATCTGCATGCTGGCTCCAATCGGAAGCGAAGCCCTGGGGCGATCGCGCGTGTTGCCCTGGTTGTCCCCCGGGGTCGGATTCGGAGCAAACCTGTTGCCCTCCGACCTGCGTGACCAACTCCAGGAGCATTGGGAAGCGCTGCCGTTCGACCGAAACGGAAGTCGATCCATTCAGATCTGACGGATGGAGCTGCGGAGAACCGTGGCTGATCCTGGCTCAGGACGGCCTCTCGTCCTCTGCCGGCTGATTTCCAGCATAGAACGCACTCTCGCGGTAGCCTGCCATGATTCTCGGGAGAGAGGCACGGAGGACGCCGAGCGTGGGGACGGCAATGAGCACTCCGACAAAGCCGAAGAGCATTCCAAAGGTCAGGACGGAGAGCAGTACGACGAACGGATGTAATCCAAGTCCAGTACCTTGAATCCGCGGGACGAGGATCTGCCCCTCGAGAAACTGAACGACGGCGAGAGCGATCGCTACGCCCAGGAGCGTCTGCGCTGGGTCCGGCGCGATGATCGTCGAGAGCAGCACCACGAGAACGGTGATCCAGAAACCGAGCACGGGGACGAGGGAGAAGATCCCCGCCAGGAATCCGATCGCAAACGGTTCCGGCAGTCCCGCCAGATAGAACCCCACCGAATAGAGAACAACCTGAATAGCTGCGACGAAAAACTGTCCGCGTAGATATCGCGGGAGGATCTCCTGGATGTCGTCATTGAGCTTCTGAGCCGCCGGGCGAACGCGCGGGGGAACGAGCCCAACGAGTCCGTCTCGGATACGATCCCAGTCGACCAGGAGGTAGTAGGCCAGGACAGGAGTCAAAATCAGCACTCCCATCCATTGCATTACCTTGCTCACACCCCGCCCCAGACCGGAAACTCCGGTCAGAGTCGCCTTGAGAATCGACTCGATCTGGCCAAAGAGCTTCTCGATCCACGAGGTCGACCCGGCGTCGGAGCCGGCCAGGGCGCTGAGCCGCTCCAACCAGGGCTCAGCGAACCCACGGATAAGTTCGACGGTACCCGGAACCTTGGTCGCGATTTGGTCGAATTGTCCAATCAGAGTCGGCACGAGCACGATGACGACGAGTGCAAAAAAGAGTCCGATTGGAAGGAGTGAAAGTATCGCACCGACCGAACGGGGGAGTTTCCACGACTCCAGTCGATCGACGAACGGATCGAGCCAGTAAGCGATCAACATCCCGCCGATGAGGGGATAGACAATCCACCGAGCGTGATACAGAATCCAACCGATGAGTAGGAGCAGAATGACGCCTAATAGGGCGCGCCCATCTGCGGAGTGTCGCAGTGGAATCCAAAGAACCCAGGCGGCGGCAAAGAGTGGGGCAAGCCCCAGCGTGGGATAGAGCAAGAGCGCGAGAAGCGCAACGGCACCCCCGAGCATCGCACGATTGAGCCACGTAGTAGTCATCGCGAGGAGGACACCAGATGAGCTTTAACGTTGTCAATACCCGGATTGTCTGGTCGGTCGCGTCGAAAGCACCCACAACTGGCGCGGCCTTGGCCATTCCCGCCAACACGCACCTTTGGATGGGTTCCGGACCCGGCCTCGAGATCAAGAAAACGCAGGGAAAAGAGTTCGAACTCGAGGCGGTGCGACAGGGACCTGCCGAGACTGGCGACGTCGTCTTTACAGATGGAACACCTCTCGGCTTCAATCACCTCATCCATGTTGTGGTGATGGGACAAGATCTGCAATGGGTCGAGGGTGCCGGAGACAGGGCCGGAGAGTCCCTGCTGCGGCGCTGCGAAGAGAAGAAGATTCGGGACGTCGTGGCCCATCCTTTTCACCGGGGCGTGACTACGGCGACCTTGGAACCGGCCCGCGAGATGCTGGGTTCGTTTCTTCGTGTGATGGAGGAAGGCGTGGCCGTGGATTGCGTCACCGTACTCGTCGCCGATTCCGATGAACAGAAACTGCTTCAGGATCTGTTCCTCCAACTTCTGTCCGGTTCCTAACCCCCGGTCAGGCCAGCCATCGGTCCCAGAGACCATAACAGGCGCACGGTCGCAAAAACCATCCAGCCGAGCACGGCGAGGATCGCGCCCTTGCGCAATGTTACCGAACCCACCACGGCAAAACCGACTGCGAGAAGGACAAAGTAGTAGAGGTCGAAGACGTCGAACAGTTTGAGAACGTTGTGGAGCGTCTTTTGATCCGGCGAGATCAGCGCGGCCGGACCAGTATGGATGTTCAGCGTCTGTTGAGAGAGTTTGATTGGGAGGGTCAGAAGGTCACGAGCCACCGTCGGCAACGACGCGATTGAGAGCACGCCGACCAGATCCAGGTACCGAGCCGTTCCACCGAGGATAAAGTTCACGCCGAGAAGAGCAATCAGTCCGAGGAGGAATGTGACTATGGCGATGGTGACCGCTGTCGTAACCATGGTGCCGAGGCCGTATTCAGCCGACGCCAGTTCTTCGATCATCGTTTCCCGGGCCTCGTCCTGAAACATGTCCGACTCGAGGAAGAATCTCATTTGCTGTTCGGTTTGCAGGTCGAAGAGCATCGTGCTGGTAATCGTGGCACCCGCGAGGACGATGAGGAGGGGCCCGAGCCAGAAGAGAGTGTCCCGGCGCTGGCGGAAAGCCCGGGCGGGCGAGGAAAAGAGACAGAGAATCCGATCGAGCAGGTTCGGCGTGCTGACAGCGTCAGCCCCGGATGCGGATTCGAGGTCGGGGGGGACAGTACCCATGGGAACCACTCCTTCAGCGAGATTCATCGAGGGCGGGTCGAAGACAGCTTTTTGAGCCACGACATTCCGCGTTCGTATTGTCGGGAGGTCATCTCGAGCTGTCAATAGAGCAACAGACCGGGTCTGCAGACGTGAGAGATGCCTTTAACTAACGGCGGTAAACAATTGGCATGGAGCGCGTTGTGAGTGCGATTCGGGCCTTTTCGTCCAGCAGGGAGGGCATTGAGTTCATCGGTGTGCTGACTTCAGTATCAGAGCCTCCGGAGAAATCGACTCTGTGCGTTCTGGAGGAAAGGATGTCTGCGGTCGAAAAGAGCAGGGGAAAGAGCAGGTTCAGACGCCGCAACCCGGTGTTGGATTTGACATTTGACCGTCACCACACCTAAGAGGGAAGATGGCGGATCGTATCCGTCGCATCTCGTTTCTTGCCTTGAGGGGAAGGACAGTTTTGACGTTCCGCTGGAAAACACTAGCCCTAAACATCATCGACTCCGTCCTGCTGAACCTCGCAGTGATTGGAGCCATGCTCCTGCGTTTCGACGGCCAGATCCCCGAGCGTTTTTGGAACTCCTGGGCCATGACGGCGCCTTTCTACACGCTGGGTGTGCTCCTTCTCCTTTATGTCTCCGGGGTCAACCGAACGCTGTGGAGATACGCTGGGCTCTCCACGTTCTTCAAGATCGTCCGAACGCTTTTCTTTGCGGGATTCGTCTTCTTCCTGGTCAACATCATTCCGAACCAGCAGTTCTTTCCCAAGAGCGTCATTATCGTCGCCTGGGTCCTCTCGACCGTGCTCATCGTCGGGTGCCGAATGGCCTGGAAGATGTACCGGACTCCTTCTCGTCGCTCAAAACACGAGCAGAAACGGATCCTCATTGCGGGAGCCGGGGATGTTGGTGCGACCTTAGCGACGGAGCTGCTTCGGCGCCGGGATAGCCAGGCGACCCCGGTCGGCTTCGTTGACGATGACTCAGCCAAGCTCGGCCGTGAAGTCGAACACCTTCCCGTTCTCGGGGCGACAATCGACCTTCCGCGGATCATCGAAGAACGCCGCATCGACGAGGTTCTGATCGCAGCGCCCTCTGCGCCAGCCGGACTCGTTCGCCAGATCGTAACCTACTGTCAGGAAGCGGGCGTCGAGTGTCGGACCGTTCCGGCTCTTTCCGACTATGTCGCGGGCAAGGGTGCCCTCGGTCAGGTTAGAGGAGTCCAGATCGAGGATTTGCTCGGGCGTGATCCTGTCACGGTCGAATTCGAGAAGATCTCGCAACGCATGAAGGGATGCACCGTCCTCGTGACGGGGGCCGCAGGTTCGATCGGATCGGAACTCTGCCGGCAGTTGGCCCGCTTCGAGCCAGGCCATCTCATTGCCATGGACCACAACGAGAATCAGCTGACCTATCTCGGCTTGGATCTGGCCGAGCACCATCCGAATCTCGATGTGCTCTATGCCGTGGGAGACGTGAAAGACGAGTTTGGAATCGATGAGTTGGTTCGAACCCACCAGCCGACGTTCGTCTTCCACGCGGCTGCCCACAAGCATGTCAACCTGCTCGAACGCACACCTCGCGAAGCGATTCTCAACAACATCATGGGGACGCGCAACGTGGCTCGGGCAGCCGGAAATCACGGCGTCTCGACCTTCGTCCTCATCTCGACGGACAAAGCAGTCAACCCAACGAACGTCATGGGCGCGTCGAAACGTGGCTGCGAGATGGTCCTCCAGTCCATGGCGATGGGCGGCGGCTTTGCCACTAAGTTCGTCGCCGTTCGCTTCGGCAACGTCCTGGGCAGCGAAGGCTCCGTTCTCCCCATCTTTCGACGTCAGATGGAAACGGGTGGTCCACTCACCGTGACCCATCCAGAAGCTCGTCGATACTTCATGACCATTCCCGAGGCAAGCCAACTCGTCATCCAGGCGGCCCAGCTCGGCGAGAGTGGTAACGTCTTTGTTCTCGACATGGGGGAGCAGGTTCGCATCGTCGACGTGGCCGAGCAGTTGATTCGTCTTTCCGGCCTCCGCCCCGGCATCGACATGCCGATCAGATTCATCGGATTACGCCCTGGCGAAAAGCTGGCCGAGGAACTCCTGACCGACTCGGAGCAGACGCGGATGACGAAACACTCGAAGATCTTCCAGTGGGAGCTCGACGTCGTCGATCCACCAACCATCGAGCGCAGAGTTGACCGTCTCATCTCCAATGCGCATCACGCATCGCCGGACGAGTTACGGAGGGGACTCGAAGAACTCGTTCCCGAGTACCGTCAAATCGTGGTGGCTGCGCTGCCCGGCGAACGAATCGTCGAGACGGTCGCGGAGGTGGTCCAGCCAGAGAGCGAGACGACGCCCGATCGCACCGTGCGCAAAGAATCCGGCCTCAAGCGGGTCTTCGATTTCGGAATCTCCGGGATTCTGCTCGCCCTGTTCGCGCCGTTCGTCGGCCTGGTCTGGCTGTTTTATCGTTTGGCGGGGTCCGGAAGCGTTCGATTTATTCGCGAGGAGCGGGTAGGGAGAAATCGCCGACAGTCTGACCGTCGCGAGCAACTCGAAGGATCAGCGCAGATCGATCGCCGTGATCGAGACCGGCGCCAACGCGACCTACCTGGTCCAATTTTTGTGTGTTACCGAATGGAATCGGACGGAGCCCCCGGAGATCGCCAAAAGGCAATTCTGGGTTGGGCCCGCCGCTATCGGTTCGACCGTGTTCTCTATCTTTGGAATGTCTTACGCGGTCAGATGAGTCTGGTCGGACCGTCCGCCCGCCTCGCCGAGGAAGAGAGCTTCAGCCAGGACTGGACGACCGCATACATCCACTCGCGTCGTCCTGGGCTAATTGGGCCGGGGAGTCTCTTTGCGGGTGCGGAAGAAGACCGATTGACCAATTTGTACGACGGTTACTACTCGCGGTTTGGGGGACTTGGCCTGGATGTCGAGACTCTGATTCGCTCTGTGCCTCGAATTCTTCGCGGAGAAAACACTCTTCAGAAGTGAGTACGACTGCCCAGCTCGATGGGTCAACAGGAGGGAACCTGTGTTCGAAACGACACGAAAGTGGGGGGCGGTAGCCCTGCTCTTGCTACTTATGGTTCAGGCCGGCTCTGTACGGGCCGCCGAAGAGTATGTCCTTGGGCCGGAGGACGTCATCTCGGTAAACGTGTGGGAGAATCCGAACCTCAGCCGTACCGTTGTGGTGCGAGCAGGGGGGTCGATTACTT
>Ga0315338_1003251_pt1 | contig 14471 bp, 12 predicted proteins | sample ASW8metaG_FD_204518 | JGI IMG/M metagenome (GOLD analysis project Ga0315338, IMG submission 204518) | Ammonia-oxidizing marine archaeal communities from Monterey Bay, California, United States - ASW #8 | ecosystem: Environmental > Aquatic > Marine > Coastal | place: USA: California | collected... | reverse complement strand
AGACCGGGTACAGTTTTCGACGCTCCGAGCGATGCTGAGCATGATCGAGCGAAAGGACAAACTAGTCCGACTCCTGAGCGAATACATCGAAGGCCGTGGCCTTACGGTCGTCATCGGAACCGAGCACACGTCCCCAGATATGCAGGGCTTCAGCCTAGTGATGTCTACATACATCGACGGTGACCGAACCGGAAGCGTAGGAGTCATCGGCCCCAGACGAATGCGATACCTTCGAACCATTTCTGCCGTGGACAGCATGTCATTAGCGGTCAGCCGAGTGCTCATCACCCAGAGTGCGCTGGCGTCAGGTCGGCCACATTTGCCACACCATGCAGGACGACAGCAAGACTGAACCGCTCAACCCGGCCTCCTCGGAGACATCGACCGATTCGGAGCGGCTCCGGCAAGAGCGCGATGAGTATCAAGACTTATTGCTTCGCAAGACCGCAGAACTCGACAACTACAAGAAGCGGGTTGAGCGAGAGCGAGCGTCGGTCGCACAGACTGCGGCCGTCGATCTCATTACAGATCTCCTTCCTCTCATTGACAACCTGGAGCGAGCGTTAGCAGCCGACCCAGAATCGTCAACGGTGTCGTCGTATCGGATCGGCGTTGAGCTGATCCATAAGGCACTACTCGAGGTCTTGGAGAGGCGCGGCGTGGAACCGGTGGAGTCGATTAACGCGGACTTCGATCCTCAGCACCACGAGGCGGTCGAGGTAGTCACATCCGACGACGCGCGCGATGGCGAAGTAATCGCTGAGCTTCGGCGGGGCTACACACTTCGAGGTCGACTGTTGCGACCATCAATGGTCAGGGTGGCCAAAGCGTGACCAAGCGCGACTACTACGACATCCTCAACGTCGCACGGACCGCCACCGATCCGGAAATCAAGAGTGCGTATCGAAAACTCGCCCTCAAGTACCACCCCGATCGGAATCCCGGTGATACCGAAGCTGAGGACCAGTTCAAGTCTGCAGCCGAGGCATACGCAATTTTGGCCGATCCTCAGAAACGTAGGCGTTACGATCAATTCGGTCACGCCGGAGTCACCGGTGCTACCGGGAGCCCTGACGTCGACTCGACTATCTTCGCCGATTTCGGAGACGTCTTTGGTGGCTTCGGCGACCTCTTCGGGTTCAGTGGAGGAGGGCGCCGTGGCGGACCAACGCCTGGTGCGGACCTGCGTTACGACCTGTCGATTCCATTCGACGAAGCCGCAACCGGCACCGAAACGACCCTGCAGATTCCGCGGATGGAGATATGTGAACGATGCGACGGGGCTAGAACCGAGCCTGGCAAGCAACCGCAAACATGCCCTCAGTGCGCAGGTCGGGGACAAGTTCGACACCAGCAAGGCTTCTTGACGATCGCCCGGACCTGTGGACAGTGCCAAGGGCAGGGGAAGGTCATAACGAATCCCTGCACGGCCTGCCGCGGCCAAGGCGGCATCGAGAAGTCTCGAAAATTGACCGTCAAGATTCCGGCTGGAATTGCAACCGGCCAGCGTCTCCGGCTACATAACGAAGGCGAGCACGGCACGGCGGGAGGACCAACCGGAGACCTCTACGTGGTCATTCGTGTGGAAGACCACCCATTCTTCCACCGCGAAGCCGATGACCTCTGGTGCGAGATCCCGGTGTCGTATCCAACCCTCGCACTCGGTGGCACCATAACCGTACCCACCCTCAGCAACCAACAGGAGTCCTTGAGTATTCCGAAGGGTACACAACCAGAGTCAAAGTTTCGTATCCGCGGCAAGGGGATGCCCCTTGTCTCAGGGCGTGGCCATGGCGACCTCTACGTCTCGGTGCAGACCGAGGTGCCGACAAATCTGTCTCCGGAGCAGAAGGAACTACTCGAGAAGCTTGACGAAACGATGCCAAATAAGTCCTCGGAGCCAAACACTCACGCCGCATCGAACGACCGGCCGTTCTTTGACCGCGTCAGAGACATTTTTGGCTGAATGTCGTCCTGCACTTGACGTCCAGATTCCACAAAACGCGTTGACTCTTGTCGACTTTATCGACGCCATCGTCGATGACTGTCATCCTTACGCGATCGAAGAACTGAACATCGTTTCCGGTCATGATTACGGAACATGCGATCGGGTGCGTCGAGTTCATTTTCTCTCGAACGACAACCGGGCGACTGCCGCTCTCGCGATCGCGAACCAGCTCGGCCACGCGGGCGTCATCGTCACCGCCGTAACAGTTGTCAATGATGGAGCATCATGGGCGTCCCGATCACAAGCCAACCTCCGGGCCATCCGTGTCGGCCGGGTAGTGGTGGCTCCGCCTTGGGATCTTCCACCTGATACGTCAAAAATCATCCCAGTGATCGTCAACCCGTCGACGGGATTCGGGACCGGGCACCACTCGACGACTCGCCTTTGCCTTCGCGCGCTGCAGACCCAACCTATCCAAGGACGTCACGTCACAGACGTGGGCACCGGATCGGCAGTCCTTGCTATCACGGCCGCAAAACTCAATGCGGCCTCTGTACTGGCCATCGAGAACGACCTTGACGCCGCTTCGGCCGGGCGGAGTAACATCGCCGTGAACGGGGTCGGTACCGTCGTAACCCTTCTTGTGGGCGACGTTCGTACGGTCGTCACGCGGCCAGCATCGTGCGTTCTCGCCAACCTCACAGGTGCCCTGCTTACGAATTCGGCCCGGTTAATTGCACGGTGTGTCGAACCAGGCGGAATATTAATAGTGAGCGGACTAACGATGCAGGAAGAAAGCAGCGTTGTTCACGCCCTCGAACCTATCGGATGCGTCCATGAGCGACTCTACGAAGGGAATTGGGTAGCATTGGTAGTGAAGACCCGATACTGGGAGGATTCACCCCATTCAACATCGCGACCAGGCGACGTGACGTCACCATTCCTCGAACGATTCTGACACTCCCGTGACACACCGGTTCTATGCCCCTAACGCCTCACGCACAGGCGCGCGCGTGCGCCTACCGGACAGCGAAGCCGCACATCTGACCCATACGCTCCGGCTCAAAACGGGAGCAACGATCCAACTATTCGATGGAGAGGGACATGAATTCAATGGGGCGATCGTCACGACAGACCGCACCGGCACGGTAGTCGAGACCTTCGAGCCCGTCGACCCTGCGCCCGAGCCACGGGTCGCGATCACTCTCGCGCAAGCAGTCCTCAAGGGTCGGAAGTTTGATTCAGTCGTTCGGGACGCCGTCATGTTGGGAGTCTCGGCAGTCAGGCCACTAATCACTGACCATACCGATGTACCAGATGCGGCCTTGCACAGTGACATCGCATGCCAGCGGTGGCGACGAATCGCCATCGCCTCGGCAAAGCAATCGGGACGCGCCGTCGTGCCGGTGATTGAGTCGCCGACTTCATTTAATCGGCACCTGATTGGCACTCGTGACGGCCTGCGCGTGATCCTTGTCGAGCCGTCAACCGGACCGCCATCAGATCGGCTCAACCTGCTGGTGTCACGACCCCGCCCGCGACATGCGATGTTAACAGTCGGGCCGGAGGGTGGGTGGTCAGAAAACGAGCTAAACCGCGCCCGCGCGGAAGGATGGGAAATGCTTACTCTTGGCTCTCGCACGCTCCGTTCGGACGCCACGCCTATCGTCTCGGTCTCAGTCCTCTTGCATGTCTGGGGAGAACTGTAGAGGCTTTCCGAGTCTGAGCCCCGAATAAGAAGTCCTTCAAGTGACTATCCTATACTGACACCAAACAATGCTGTTTCGAGGTCAGACGCTCGGCAAGTACAAGATCGTCGCGCCACTCGGCAACGGTGGATTTGGTGCCGTTTATCTGGCCCGCGATACGTGGATCGACAAAGATGTCGCCGTCAAGGTCCCACACAAGCAGAATCTCAACTTCAGCGAGTTACTCAGAGAACCTCGCCTTCTGGCGGCACTTGACCACCCTAACATCGTCTCGATCACAACGGCCGAAAAGCAAGAGAACGTCTTCTTCATTGTGATGGAGTATGTCGAGGGGCATACCCTCGACGATGTCATCACCGAGCGTAATGGCCTCGAGCCAGAGGTTGCGCTCGACTACGCCCTGCAAATCAGCCTTGCGGTGGACCATGCCCATCGACAGGGTGTAATCCACCGAGACCTCCGACCACCCAACGTCCTGGTTTCTGACACAGGCGTGCTGAAGGTAGCGGATTTCGGAACGTCCAGATTTCTCGAGATTGCCGCACACGGCAACACAGTGATAGGAAGCCCGGCTTACATGGCGCCAGAACAGTTCGATGGAAAGGCGGTCTTTGCTTCTGACCTGTACTCGTTGGGCGTGATGATGTATCAGATGCTCACCGGCATGTTACCCTACGACGCCCCTGCACCCGGCGATTTGGGCCGGCTACGACGCGGTGAGCTCGTGAGTCCGCCACGCTTAAAAAAACCGTCAATCCCAAAGGGATTTAACGACATCGTGATGAAAGCCATGGCTCCCGATCTTCAGAACCGGTATCAGCGGGCCGGCGATCTTCTGAACGACCTCGAAACGTCCCAACCCAGGACGGAGAGTAAAGCTCCTCCTTCTCACACCGCGGGCCAGGCCGTCGCTAGCCAAGATGGAGATGGGAGCCGAGAAGCCCGTAACATCCAGAGCCGCCTCCGGGCACAAGCGCCGCCGGAGGCCAAGTTCTGTTGGCACTGCCACAAACCGTTGCACGCCCGTACCGACCGTTGCCCCTTTTGCAGCGAAATCCAGTGAGGTAAACTCCGATAATGAGTTTTGGGTCCGGCAAGATTTGGATGAACGGCACATTCGTGGATTGGGAAGATGCGAAAATCCATGTCGGCGCACACGTTGTCCATTATGGGAGCGGCGTCTTCGAGGGGGCACGGTGCTATAACACTCCGAACGGTTCAGCCTGTTTCAGACTCGACACTCATATCCGGCGTCTCTACGACTCGGCCAAGATTTATCGGATGGCCTATGACATCAGTGCGGAGAGTTTCGAGGCGGCCGTGTTGGACACCATCCGCGAAAATCACTACAAAGCGTGCTACATCCGCCCACTGCTTTATCGTGGATACGAGACGTTGGGTGTGAACCCGTTTTCCTGCCCGGTCGATGCGGTCATCATGGTCTGGGAGTGGGGCGCGTATCTTGGAGAGGACTCCCTCAAGAATGGGGTCGATGTCCAGGTTAGCTCGTGGGGACGCGGAGCTCCCAACCGGTTCCCATCGAGTGCCAAATCGACCGCTAACTACGCCAACTCGCAGCTGATCAAGATGGAATCGATCATCAATGACTACGCCGAAGGTATTGCCCTCGACCCCGCGGGGTACTTGAGTGAGGGGAGCGGGCAAAACCTTTTTCTGGTCCGCGACGGAACACTCACAACTCCGCCACTCGCCAGTTCTGCGCTAGCCGGTATTACGCGCGACTGTGTAATTACACTCGCGCGCGACCTTGATATTCCTGTAAGGGAAGAGATGCAGCCCAGAGAATCCTTGTACATCTCAGATGAGGTGTTCTTCACCGGGACGGCGGCTGAAATCACCCCGATCCGATCGGTGGATAGGATCACGATCGGATCCGGGAAGCGGGGACCGATCACTGAGGTTATCCAGCGGCGCTTCTTCGACATAATTCACGGCCGAGAACCCGACACGCACGGGTGGCTCACCTACGTCTATTCGAGTGCCGAATCCGAGAAGGCAGCCGAGACCAAGGCTCCCGCACGCGGTTAGCGTGACACCCCGTCCCCAGACCGATCCGTACGTGACCGGCCTTCGTATGCTAGCCAGGCGTGAACTGTTTTCCATTCAAATCCGAGAGCGACTCGTTCGAAAGGGATTCACCAAGAACAGCGTTGATGATGCCATTTACCGACTGCGTCTAGAGGGCGCCATCGACGATCGAAGGGCCGCTGCCGCGTACGCTCGGTACGCTGCTGAGATAAAGTCGCGGGGACGTCGGCGCACCCTACGGGAACTTGGCGAGTTCGGAGTCAACACCAACGATGCCCAAGAGGCGATCAACGAAGCCTATGCCGGCGTTAGCGAGACGGTGCTTCTGTCTCGGGTCCTCTGCCGGCGACTTACTGGACCAATCGAAACCCAAGTCCAGTTTCGTAGACTTTACGGCGCCCTGCTCCGCCAAGGATTCGAAGGCAGTGCGATCGTGGCGGCGCTAAAGTCCAAAACCGCGTTAACACCCCAGCTCGACGGCGAGTAATGACCGGACCCGCTCCCACCATCCTGCGAGTGTGAAAAGATAGACTGAAATGACATCGGCACAGATCCGCCAAAGCTTTCTTCAGTACTTTGAGCGTCAGGACCACCGAGTCGTACCCAGCTCGCCCCTAGTACCGGTCGACGACCCGAGTCTCCTGTTTACCAATGCCGGTATGAATCAGTTCAAGGACACTTTCCTCGGCACGGAGCCGCGTGCCTATCAGCGCGCGGTGACATCTCAGAAGTGCATGCGGGTCAGCGGTAAGCACAATGATCTCAACAACGTCGGTCCGTCACAGCGACATCACACGTTCTTTGAGATGCTGGGGAACTTTTCGTTTGGCGATTACTTCAAGGCCGAGGCAATCCCGTTCGCTTGGGAGCTACTGACTGACGTCTGGAGCATCCCACCCGAACGGCTCTACGCCACCGTCTTCAAGGGTGAGGGCGGTATCCCGCGCGACGATGATGCGTACAAGCTCTGGGTAGATTTAGTCCCTCACGATCGGATCGTCGAGCTCGGTCTCGCCGAGAATTTCTGGACGATGGGTGACACGGGTCCGTGTGGGCGCTGCTCCGAGATTCATTACCACCGTGGTGATCACCTACCGTGTCCGGAGCCCCGCTGTCGCGGTCTCGACTGCAGCTGCGACCGTTACATAGAAGTCTGGAATAACGTCTTCATGGAGTTCGAGCGGCTGACCGACGGCACACTTTCTCCCCTTCCGGAACCGTCCATCGACACCGGGATGGGTCTCGAACGTATCGTGGCGGTACTCCAGAATACGCTGTCTAACTACGATACGGATCTATTCGCTCCACTCTTGAGAAAGACCGGAGAGCTGACTGGAACCACGTATGGCAGCCTGGATAACTCCTCTGCGACGGAGGCGAGCGACATCTCAATGCGGGTCATCGCCGACCACATGCGCGCAATCACCTTTCTACTGGCTGATGGCGTGTTGCCGTCGAACGAGTGGCGTGGGTACGTGCTCCGAAAAATCATGCGCCGTGCCATGCGGCACGGCAAGAAACTCGGAATGATGGAACCATTCCTGCACCGTCTAGTTGACACCGTCGTCGATGAGATGCACGGAGCCTATGCAGAGCTTAGGAGTGCAAGAGATTCGGTTGTCCAGGTTGTTCAAAACGAAGAAGAGCGCTTTGACTCAGTACTCAACGACGGATTACCTCGACTCGAAACCATCCTGGGTCGGATGGCATCCGGAACCGGGGCGATCGACGGCAAGGAGGTCTTTCGTCTGTACGATACCTATGGATTACCGCTCGACTTCATCGAAGATATGGCGACCGAACGGGGGTTGACAGTTGACCGACCCGCCTTCGAACGAGCGATGGAAGCACAACGCCACAAGTCACGAGTGAACCAAAGCTTTGGGGCGGCCACCGCCCGTGAGTTCGTTTGTCTCTCCGATGAGACCCAGCGGGTGCTCGCTGACACCCCCGATCACTTCGAGGGATACGACTCGCTGGAAGTAACCAATACTCGTGTGCTGGCACTCTTCGATGCCGAACGTCAAGAGATCGACGAGCTAGACGAAGGCATCACCGGATACGTGCTGCTCGACCGTACACCTTTCTATACCGAGTCCGGTGGTCAAGTCTCAGACACCGGCCGACTGGCCGGAAAAACGAGCCGTGCCACGGTGATCGCGATGGATCGTCTGCGATCGTCGGGACCGCGGATGCATTCGGTGCGACTCGAATCTGGGCACCTTCGGATCGACGATACGGTGACGGCCACCGTCGACGTCCGATCCCGAACCGCCACCTGTCGGACCCACACGGCGACCCATCTCCTCCACGCAGCACTGCGTGCCGTACTCGGGACTCATGTCAAGCAGGCCGGATCACTTGTGGCTCCGGATCGGCTCCGCTTCGACTTTGTACATTCACACCCAGTGACTGCAAACGAACTAGTAGAAATCAAACGACAGATAAATCAGCAGATTTATGCCAATTTGGCTGTCCAGACCGACGTTCGACCAACAGCCGACGCTGTCGCAGAAGGCGCCATGGCGCTTTTTGGTGAGAAGTATGGTGACCTCGTTCGGGTCGTGTCTGTGTCGGGTGTCTCGATGGAATTATGCGGCGGGACACACTGTCGAGCGACCGGAGACATCGGATCATTTGTGATCACCCAAGAAACTGGAATAGCCGCGGGTGTACGCCGGATCGAAGCACTTACGGGTGACGAAGCGGTCAACTACCTCCACATCCGTGGTACGACCTTGGATCTCTTACTCGAGCAGTTAGGCGTTCCGGCCGACCACGCAGTTGATGCGGTGCAGCGATTGCAGACACAGACCAGACAGCTCGGTAGAGAAGCCGAACAGCTCAAAGTTCGCGTCGCCATGGGTGGGCACGACGATCGTGACACAAGTGAAATTCATGGAGTCAAGATCGTGACTCGACGGGTGAGTGGCCTGGCCAAGCCAGCGCTTCGAGCACTAGCCGACTCGATCCGGGACCGCCTCGGCACCGGCGTGGTCGTGTTGGCCTCTGAGAGTGAGGGCAAAGTGGCGTTCCTTGTCTCGGTCACTAAAGACCTAGTAGACCGCGTTCACGCAGGCCGGATGGTCAAGGCACTCGCGCCGATCGTTGGTGGACGAGGCGGTGGGCGGCCAGATTTTGCAGAGGCCGGTGGCCGAATGCCAGAGAAGATAGACGAATTGTTTCATGAGAGCCCAAACGTCATGGGCGAGATGTTGAACGGAAGCTCGTGATCACTATGGCGAAATCATGCCGAACCGGGACCCCGTGCTCATTAGGGTTGCGGTCACACACATACTAGTGCCGTAACCAACGTACAGGCCTACCGCTGGTAAGCCGCCAATGGCACTTTTGTCGGACCGCTCGCCGTCTCGGGAGGCCACGAGCGGTAGTGTCGAGGAGGACCGACTACATCCGCGCAAGCCAGGCAGCGACTCGAGCGGAAAAGGCAATACGCCACGACATTCTAATCAAGTAGCGCGAGCCACAGCACGGTATTCGAGCTGACCTTGTGCGCACGATGATTCATTGCTTGAGTCAGAATTCGGTCCGAACACAGGATACTAACGTGCTGTCCCAATGCATTGTAAAGTGAAGCGCGAACCTCGGAACCAACAGGCTCCGGAAGACCATTCTCGCGTGCTCCGTGTCGATGTCTGGCTTGATGTCGCATGCGTCTTCAAGACCCGATCAGAAGCTCAGCGAGCCTGTAAGAGCGGAAAAGTTTTTCTCAATGGGAACCGAGGGAAACCCCACCAAAAGATCCACATTGGAGACACCCTTGAAATTACGATACCCGGTGGCCGCAGGAGACTACTCGTCACCGCCCTGGCGAACACCCACCTCCCGAAGCCCCAGGCTCGAGAGCTCTACAGCGACGTGACGCCTCCACCAACTGCCGAGGAGCAGGAGCTTCAAGAGCAGCTCCGCCTGGCCGGTGCTATTCCCGACTTAAAGAGGAGAAACCGGGCGCGGCCAGATCTGCGAGACCGCCGCGCGCTTCGTAAGGTCAAGAGGAGTTTCTAGTGTGACCCTACATCGGGACAGGATCTCTCTGTTTGTGTAAAATAACGTGGTTAAGTAGGCTACCAAGCAGGTAGCCGCCATTAAATTAAGGACAGGACAACGCGCTCGTGGCGAACCATAAATCTGCGATCAAAGCCCACAAACAGAACGTAACCAGGCGGACACACAATCGGGAACAGCGGAGCCGAGCCCGTCGCGCCCTCCGGGCCGTGCGGGCAGCAATTGACAGCGGCGATGCCTCCAGCGCACAGGATGCTCTTCGAAACACAGTCCCGCTTCTCGACAAGCTCGTGAGCAAAGGGATCATCCACGCCAATACGGCCGCACGCTACAAGTCCAGATTGACGCGCCGTCTTCAGAAGGTTTCAGCGTCGGCGTGATCCGGTTCCGCACAGGTCCACGACCAAACGCTCGAGCAGTACCCTCGGCTCGCCTCCAGACTGTTTAAGCGCGCGATCGGTCCGAAAAACCGCCTCAATAGCGGCCGCCGTTCGAGCGGCCGGCACACGACTGCGCGCCACCCACGCCAGTTGGCCAAGAACCATATGGGGCACTGCGCCACTCTCGAGCATCAGTCCAAGCTCTCGCAGAGCCACGTCTGAGACCCCGTGCTCGATAGCCCTGGCCACCGCCCAGTCATCCTGTGAGACGGCCGGGCCGACAACCGCCGGCACATCGCTGGCCAAGATTTCTGGCTCGTCGCCGCTAAACAGGATGAGTCGCTCGACGGCGTCACGCAGTCGCGCGATGTCAGGACCGACCCGCCCAGCGAGTACAGCCACAGCGTCGGAGGAGATACGTAGACCTTGAGCCTTCATACGAGATCGGATCCAGCGTTGCACATCATGAACCGTCTCCAGAACTCCACACCGAACGACAGTCGCTTTAGCGAGCAACCGCTTCGTCACCCGCCGCCGTTCGTCAAGCCGTCCTGCCACGAGCACTAGAGTGGCATGTGATGGCGGCTGCTTGATGAAAGCCAGCAGAGCGTCAGCGTCACGGGTGGCCGAATCGCTCTCTCGTTTTGGCTCGAGTAGTCGCTCCGCGCGCAGAACCACGACCAACCGGCGCGGCACCATCATCGGCAACGTTCGAGTTGCGTCAAGAATCGCCCGCAGAGATACATCGCCCCCGTGGAAGCGCTCGACGTTAAACGCTCTCAGGTCTACGTCAACGACCTCCTCAAACTCACTGGCCATCTCGGCCTTCTCGTACTCGTCGTCACCCAGGACGAGATAGAGTGGATCGAGCGTCCCGGATGCGATTTGAGTGTGAACGGTGGCAGGTGTAACCACAGAGGAGCCTGACGTCTACAACCGAGTCAAGTTAGAAGGCCTCGAGTATCGAGCTGACCACCGTCTCGGCAAAATCGACTGCAATGCGGTCGATCGCGTTCGACCGCTGACCGAAAAACGCAGAAACACTCGGTGTGTCGCCGCCGCCTGACGCAACCTCGTATTCGTCAGTAAACACGAGCTCTCGATTCTCCCACAGCACATCGTTAGTGGTCATGTCTATAAATTCGATTCGAGCAATTAACGTGAAAATGTATCGTGACGCCTGCTGGTCACCCGTGAAACTCGCCGGTTGGATCCCAATACTTCGGATCGTCCCTTCGAGCACGGCGTCCACGCCAGTCGCCTCCGCGACCACCCGGTACTGGCCTCGGTTGATGAACTGTTGACGTACCTGCTGTGTCAAAAGCTGCTCCACCTCGAATGCGGTCGTAGTGTTCTCGAACATCGGAATGCCGATAGTCTCGACGTAGTCAGGAAGAAACGACCCAACCCCGGCCAGCGTGTATCCGCACCCCGAGATCAGCACGGACGCACAGGCTAACACCATTCCGAGCATGGTCGCGTGTGGTGTCTCTCTTCGTCTACAGGGCATCGTCTCTATCGTGCCACGATGTTGACTAGCTTGCCAGCGACCACAACAACCCGCTTGACCTGTTTGCCACGGGTGTGCACCTGAACCGCCTCATCGTCGAGCGCTCGCGCCTCAAGTGCCTCGTTAGAAATATCTGTTTCCACGGTCACCCGCCCGCGCACCCGCCCATTGACCTGAACCGGAATCACGACATGATCGGCCCGAGCGACTACAGGATCGAATGTTGGCCAGCCCGCGGCAACTGTCCCCTCGCAGTGCCCCAATGCCTCCCACAGCTCTTCCGAAAGGTGAGGAGTAAACGGTGACAGCATCAGCACTAGCGCCTCGACCGCTTCTCGGAGAACCGCCACTCGCTCAGGGCGAATGACGTCACCAGGGTCGGACTGCTCGAGAAACAGATAGAGCTTGTTAACCAGCTCCATGAGCGCCGAAATCGCGGTATTCAAGTGCACGCGAGGGTCAATGTCCAACGATACCCGACGAATCGTGTCGTGCGTCTTTTGACGAAGTCCACGCTCCGCTTCATTCAATTTGTCGGAGAGCTCCTCGAACGGCCGAATCGCATCTGCGTTGACGTGATCCGAGACAAGCATCACCAATCGCCACACCCGGCTTAAGAATCTTGCGCTGCCTTCGAGACCGGCATCAGTCCACTCGATCTCCTTCTCGGGTGGTGCCACGAACATTTCATAGAGACGAAGGGCATCGGCACCGTACTTGACCAGCATTTCATCTGGATCCACAACGTTGCCCTTAGACTTTGACATCACTGTGCCATGACGCAAGACCATCCCCTGGGTCAACAGGCGGGTGAACGGTTCATCGTGGGAGACAAAGCCGAGGTCCGCGAACACGCGGCAGAAGAACCTGGAATAAATCAGGTGCAAGATCGCATGCTCGACCCCACCGCTGTAGAAGTCGACCGGCGCCCAGTAATTCACCTTACCGATGTCGAACGGAACCTTGCTACTCTGCGGATCACAGTACCGATAGAAGTACCAGGACGAATCCACGAAGGTATCCATCGTGTCTGTCTCGCGAGTCGCTGCACCGCCGCAGCTGGGACAAGTCGTGTTGACGAACTCTGGTACCTGCGCGAGCGGAGAATCACCTCGACCGGTGAACTCCTTAATCGCCGGCAGCTCAACCGGAAGATCGTCGAATGGGACCGGCTGGGTTCCGCACTCGTCGCAATAGATGATCGGAATCGGTGTACCCCAGTATCGCTGGCGCGAGATACCCCAGTCCTTCAGACGAAACTGTATCTCCCCGCGACCCAGGCCACGCTCCTCCGCAGAGCGCGTCATCAGACCGATGGCGTCGAGGTTGGGCATTCCAGAAAATTCGCCAGAATCAGCAAGGACACCGGAGTCAGAAAAGGCCTCCTCGAGAGTGTTGCCGCTCAGCGGAGGCGACCTGTCAGGCTGAATAACAACCTTGACGTCGAGACCATACTTCCGCGCAAATTCAAAATCTCGCTGGTCGTGTGCTGGAACCGCCATAATGGCACCGGTCCCGTAATCCGCAAGAACAAAATTTGCAATCCAGACTGGAACTGTTTTGCCGGTAAACGGATTAACAGCTCGACGACCAGTATAGAAACCCTCTTTCTCGATTTGGCCCTTGAGTCTGGCCTTGCGGTCGAGCGCTCGAAAGCGGTCAACCTTCGCCTTGAAGCCCTGCCCGTCGACACTCGTCTGAATAATCTGATCCACAAAAGGATGTTCGGGTGCTAACAGAACGAACGTGGCGCCAAAGATCGTGTCTATCCGAGTGGTAAAGACATCCAGCTGGTCTATTTGCTCTCCACTGGGATCACCGTCACTGTCATCGGTGTTCGAAGAAGCAGACGGCACGACCGGAAACTGAACGAGTGTCCCGTCGGAGCGCCCGATCCAGTTACGCTGCATCGTAAGCACCTTCTCCGGCCACTCGGTCAACTTATCGATTCCATCCAGCAACTGCTGTCCATACTGAGTCGTCCGCAAGAACCACTGTTCCAACTCACGCTCTTCCACCGTCGTGCCGCAGCGCCAACACTCGCCATCAATGACCTGCTCATTAGCGAGTACCGTGCCACAAGACGGACACCAGTTAACATTCGCCCGTTTCCGAAAGGCTAAATCTCGCTCGTACATCTTGAGGAACAGCCACTGGTTCCACCGATAGTAGTTACGGTCACACGTGGCCAGCTCGCGCTCCCAGGCATAGCTGATCCCGAGCCGCTGCAACTGCCCCTTCATATGGGCGATATTGTCGCGGGTCCAGCTCTCAGGGGGAATACCGTGTTGAATCGCGGCGTTCTCCGCCGGAAGGCCAAATGCGTCCCAACCGAACGGATGCAGCACATTAAAACCGCGCATCCGCTTTGTCCGCGCAACCACGTCACCGATCATGTAGTTCCGCACGTGCCCCACGTGGGCATGCCCGGACGGATAGGCGAACATGACCAAGCAGTAGAACTTCTGACGTTCGGAATCCTCGGTCACCTCGAACGCACGGGTCTGCCGCCAATGTTCCTGCCACTTTCGCTCGATAAATTGGGGATCGTAGTCGCGCACGGACAACCGGATCAATGAGTTGAGTTGCTGGATTATAGCTCAGGCCAAAACGGTCCCTGGGCGACGCGCACGAGCCCGAGTGTCGCCTCAGCACGTTCAGACGAACCAGGAACCGTCGGTGGCAGTGACGGTGTGGGCCCAGACATAACACGAAGCGTTTCGGTCAGACACGTTTCTAGCGCGGTGAGGTCGTACCCGCCCTCAGTCACTGCGACCAGACGTCCCCCACAGTGGGTATCCGCCGCCGCTTGTAGCCGCACGGTCATACTGGTGTAGCCGGCGGTGGAA
>Ga0315338_1003250_pt1 | contig 14478 bp, 8 predicted proteins | sample ASW8metaG_FD_204518 | JGI IMG/M metagenome (GOLD analysis project Ga0315338, IMG submission 204518) | Ammonia-oxidizing marine archaeal communities from Monterey Bay, California, United States - ASW #8 | ecosystem: Environmental > Aquatic > Marine > Coastal | place: USA: California | collected... | reverse complement strand
GACGCCCATTGCTAAGACGCAGGCCGAATTCAGCCGCGACTGACTGGCGGGCCGTCGCACTGCCGCCATCGCCAGTACGAATGTCGCACTGGCGATGGCAGTAGCTCCGATTGCCTTGAGATACAATAGCGGTTCGGGCATCCGTTATTTACGCACGCCTTCGCAATCGATGATGATCAGCGCTTTGTCTCCGATCGGTCCGATGGCATTTGGGTCGAACCCATAGTCGCTGCGTTTGAGCGGAAGTCGGGTCGAGAAGGCGACACGTTTGACATCTTTGAAGACATGTTCTTTGCCGCCCTTCAATTTAAACGTGATCTGCTTGGTGGTGCCGTGCATGGTGAAGTCGCCCGTCACTTCGAATCCGCCTTTGATGGGCTTGGTCTTGGTGCTTTTGAATTCGATGGTGGGGAACTGCTTGGTGTCGAAGTAATCGGGTTGCCGAAGATGTTTGTCGCGAGCTTCGTTGGCGGTATCGACGCTATTCGTTTTGATGGTTAGTTCGAATGTCGACTTGGAGGGTTCCTCTCGGTCGAGCGAGAACTTCCCTTCGACTTCATTAAAACGGCCATGAATCCAACTGATGCCGAGATGTCTGGCCTTGAAACTAACCGAAGAATGCACGAGATCGTAAGTATACTCGTCTGCCGCTGAGGCCGACTTACTGCCAACACAGGCAGTCATTCCGATTACGAGAGCGATGCTCCACATTGAAAACAATCGACGCATGAGAGTATTCCTTCTAAAAAGGGGTTTCGAAATTGGTATCACAGTATTACCAGATTGGCATTCAACCCTCAAGATGTTGCGTTAAATGTCCAAATCATTTTGACAAGTGGGTACGTGTTGTGTTGTTTTAAGAAGTTAAAATATTTTCAAGTCAAAATCTCACGAATTACGCGAACATCATTGACACCGGTGAGCCGATCTTTGAGTCCGTTGCGTAGGGCGTATAAGTCTTCGTGATGCAAGCCCAGTTGATGCAAGATCGTGGCATGCCAGTCGGCAACGCTGACTTTTTTTTCTACGGCCATAAAACCAAGTTCATCCGTGGAACCGTAGGTGATACCGCCTTTCACTCCGCCTCCTGCCATCCAGGTGACCATCGCATTCTTGTTGTGGTCGCGTCCCGCATTTTTTTCGTCTTTGTCGCCTGGCAGTTGAGCAATGGGCAGTCTACCAAATTCACCACCCCAGACGACCAAAGTATCCTCAAGTAGACCACGTTGCTTGAGATCCTTGAGCAAACCGGCTATTGGCTTGTCGGTTTTTTCGCATGCTGATTTCAAACCCTTCTCAAGTCCCGTGTGATTGTCCCAGATCTGGAATTCAATATACAACTGGACAAAGCGGACTCCGCGCTCGACCAACCGCCGTGCATACAAACAACGTTGACCATAAGAATCGGTAGCATCCTCGCCAATTCCGTACATCTCTAGCGTTGACTTTGTTTCATCCGACAGATCCAAGGCATCGGTGGCTGCCACTTGCATGCGTGCGGCAAGTTCGTAACTAGCGATGCGAGCACCCAGCGACGGCTGACGTGGGCGAGCATCGTGGTGGACTTTGTCTAATCGAGCTAGTAATTCGCGTTGGATTTGGGTGATCTGATCGGGTTCTTCAAAATCGCGTTGAAGATTAAGCACCGGCGATCCTGTCGCACGAAATCGAGTTCCTTGGTAAACCGGTGGTAAGTAACCGGCCTGCCAACTTTGGGTGTGATTGACAGGCAAGCCCTTCGGATCGTCTAAAACGATGTAGGCGGGTAGGTTCTGGTTCTCGGTGCCTAACCCATAAGCGACCCAAGAACCCAAGCTGGGCAAGCCAGCCATTTCGTTGCCGCTATGGATCTTAAACAGTGCCGGTTCGTGGGTGAGGTTGGTTGTGTGCATCGAACGAATCAAGGCGATATCGTCGACGCAGGTCGCAAGATGTGGCAACGCATCGGATACCCACATGCCGCATTCGCCCCGCTTCTCGAATTTGTACCAGCTACGCATCAAAGAACCAGCCGCCTCTGGGCTTTCTACTTCTCCCGCGATCTTGCCGAAGTAGGACTTGCCGTGGCTTTTGTCGAGTTGCTCTTTGGGATCGAACAAGTCCATCTGACTGGGTCCGCCGTTCATGAAGAGCTGAATCACCGACTTCGCTTGGGGCTGGAAATGGGGAAGTTTTGGTGTCAGGTCGGGAATCAACGATCCCCGCTCTGTGGACTTGCTAGATTTGCCAAGTTTGCGACCGTACAAGTCTTGAGAAAGTAAAGAAGCCAGAGCGGCACCTTGCAATCCGTTGGCAACGCTGTTGAAAAAATCGCGTCTTGAGACGGTCGGTTGTGGTTCAGTCTGTATGCGCATCTGGGCTACCTAATCGATATACAAAAATGCTGCTGAATTCATCATGACGTGGCATAGGTTGCTAAACGCTCGCTTGGCTATCTCGTGTTCGAGGTCCGCCTGCTCAGTCTCCTCGGTTAGCTTCTCGCGCCAGTTGCTTACCAATTGTTGTAGCGTGTCGAGTGTGCTTTTCTGCTCTTCGTCGCTAGGTGGTCGTCCTACGGCGATCATAAACAGACGTCGGATACGTTGAGCATCATCGCTGCCAGTTTCTTCGAGAATTCGTTGAGCAAACGACTCACTTAATTCTTGAACCATCTTGTTGTTCATGAGAAGCAATGCCTGCGGAGCAACGATCGAGATGGGGCGGTCGATACAGTTGGGGCTCATCGCCGGCCGATCGAAGCTTTCGAAGAGGGTAAGTCGTTGGGTACGACGTTTCAGGATATAGATGCTACGGCGTCGACCGGCATCTTGGGGATCGGAGATAACCAGACCGTTGTCGCTTGCCGTGATCGAGTCTGCGGGACCAAACGGAGTCAAATCAAGCTGGCCAGAAACCGACAACAGTGTATCTCGCAATACTTCCGCTTCCATTCGTCGGAGCGGCATCCGTGACAGCAATCGGTTGTCACCGTCCACGCGCTGTTGCTCTGGCGTCGAAGTAGAAGTCTGGCGGTACGTGGCGGAAGTCATCATCAATCGATGGAGATGCTTCATTTGCCAGCCGTTATGTACGAACTCAAGGGCCAACCAGTCGAGTAGTTCTGGGTGCGAGGGTTTTTCTCCTGCGTGGCCAAAGTCGTCCAGTGTTTTGACGATGCCGATGCCGAAATGGTGCTTCCAAATGCGGTTCACAATCACACGGGCCGTGAGCGGATGATCGGGTTTGGTAAGCCACTTGGCCAAAGCGAGGCGATTTCCTGTTTTCTCCGCTCCCTGCCATGGCGGTTGAGGATCGAACGGGTTCTTCCCGTCGGTCAACACCGAGGGCACCCCCGGTCCTATCAACCTTGCCGGTTGGCGGTAATCGCCGCGACGCAGTAGGTAGGTAGGCGATGGCTGGCCTCGGTCCCACAACGCGCGTACCATGGGTTCCTCCACACGCTCGGACTCGAGCAGTTTTATTTTTTCTTCGAGCGCCTCGCGTGCTGCCTTATCCTTGGGTTTCTCTTCCGCATTCTCGTCGGGCTTTTCTGTTGGCTCAGATTTAAGTTTGTCAATCTTTGCCGTTATTTCGGCTTCGGCCTCTTCCCATTTCAAGCGTTCTTCTGATGTGACTTGCGGAAGATATCGATAGCTACCCGCGGTGTTGCCAGCCCCGCCGGTTACTGGCTTTAACCAATCGTGTTCGTCCATGGCTGGTTTCAGCAGAGCGACCAGGCGGTAATAGTCGCGCTGCGGAATCGGGTCGAACTTGTGCGAATGGCAGCGTGCGCAACGGATGGTCAAGCCCATTGCCGCTGAACTCAGGACTCGTACTTGATCGTCAATGACGTCGATTCGGTTCGGGACAAAGCCGGTGATGCCTGCAAATGTTCCGTCTGAAGTCATCCGTAGAAAACCCGTCGCGACGAGATTGTTGTAAAGCTCCTCGGTAATCGTGGCGGCGTTTTCATAGTCGGCCAACTCATCGCCTGCGATCTGCTCCATGAGAAAGCGATCGTAAGGCTTGTCTGCATTGAACGAGCGAATCACGTAGTCGCGGTAACGGTAGGCGTGTGGACGAATGGGATCGCTATGTTGCACACCCTCGGAATCACTGTATCCGGCCAGATCAAGCCAATACTGCCCCCAGCGTTCGCCGTATCGTGGTGATGCGAGCAATTGATCGATGAGTTGTTCGTAGGCGTTTGGATCTTGGTCGGCAACGAATGATTCGATCTCCTCCGGCGAGGGTGGCAAGCCGATCAGGTCGAAATAGGCACGACGAATCAAGACGTACTTCGAAGCCTCAGGCGAAGCAGTAATCTCCACTTTGCCAAGACGATCTAAAATAAAAGCATCGAACGGGTTATGCACAGATTGATCTAGAGTCGGAACCGCCACTTCCCTGGGCGGCTTAAACGACCAGAAGTTTCTGTCTTCCTCACTTACCAGCGGATCGGATTCACTAGTGGCAACGTCAGGTAGAATGTCGGCTTGAGGTGCCCCCTGGTCGATCCACTCGACCAATCGTTCCAATTCCTGATCGTCTACCGGTTTGACACTGTGACTGGCCAATTTGGACCGTGGTGGCATTTCTTCCGCTTTTATCTTCTGGATGATTAGACTCGATTTAGAATCTCCGGGCACGATGGCAGGCCCCGATTTGCCACCTTTCAACATTGCCGCCACGCTGCGAAGGTCGAGTTCCGCCTCTTGCACTTGTCGACCATGACACGTTGTGCAATGCAGTAACAACGTCGGTAAAATATCGTGCTGATTGAGTGCATCTTGATTGTCTGTGGGCGCTGTCCCTGTATCGGCACCTTGTTCGATCCAACGTCGGATCAGATCGACTTGCTGGGCAGAAAGACGTTCGCCTTCGCCCTTGGGTGGCATCTCTTCCAGGTGAAGCACTTCGAAAAGTCGACTCGTGTCAGGATCCGCTGCTGTAATGATTGCACCCGATTCACTACCACGTAGAATACCGGCCCTAGTCACTAGGCTCAGCTCAGCCTTTCTCGTTTCGTCACCATGGCACTCGGCACAGTGGGCGCGTAGAATCGGCAGGACTTCATCCGAGAAGCTCACCGGCGGCGACGCCTTTGCAGGAGGGCATTCGAGAAAAGTCATTCCAGCAACAACCGCTAAAGCAATCGTGACCGTTTGAATCAGGTTCTTCACCTTTGCCGACATGGACTCTAGCGTAGCATATGTGGGTTGTATTTTCAGAACTGGCCCTAAATCGCAATTAAGTTAAGACAAATCCGGTGTTTCTCGATTCACTCACTGAGTCTGGTACCAGTTGGAATGCTAGGGGAGTAGCTTTTTCATTGCCGCCTAGGCAGCATTGAAGAAGCCACGAACTCGGTTGGCGTGCGGTTCCCCAGCGAGCAGTGGGGAAACCCAATTGACAGGAAGGCATTGTTTCACAATGGTCGCGAGACTAAAATCTTTCTCATCTGGCTTACAAGCATCTTTGGGATTATCGTTTAGCAATGGTTAAAGGGGTGTGCATTGATTCCTGTGCGGATGACAAGTCGAATCATTAACCGACAGGTAAGAACGGTCGCTCTCGTAGCTTGCTTTACCGTTTCAACAGTAGCAGCGCAAACATCCGACGACGTGAACGTCCTAGTGGCGAAGTTGGAGTCGTCTGAGGCACCTAATCGACGCGATGCGGCGCGCACCTTGTCCCGCATCGGCGATCGTGCACAACCTGCGGTGATCGGGCTCGCAAAAGCTCTTGGTGACAAGGATCGTCAGGTGTGCGCTCATGCGCTGGTGGCCCTGGGGCAACTTGGGCCGCTAGCCGAGGACGCTGTTCCACAGCTCATCGGTGCTCTTGAGCATCGAGATGCTCAAGTACGATTTCGGGCGGCTTACGTACTTGGCCGAATTGGCCCAACGTCCCTACCGGCACTGATCGAGGCACTCCAGAGCGACTCCGTACCACAACGATTAGGAGCGGCGAAGGCACTTGCCGAGATAGGGCCAGACGCGCGCGTCGCCATCGATGTTCTGATCAAGACACTTGCAGATGATGAGGTAAAGGTGCGCGACGAAGCAGCCCGCGCCCTCGGGTACATCGGTGCAGAGAGCGTCGAACGTTTGCTTGAAACACTGCCATCGGAAGATGCTAACGTCAGATGCGGAGCCTTGCGTGTCTTTGAGATCGTCGGCCCTGAGGCGCGGGCAGCAATACCTACAATCAAGGAACTTGTCAGCGACGACGAACCGATGGTGCGGGTTTGTGCCGCGCAGGCTCTCGCCTTTGTTGGTGTCGCGCCCAACGAGTTGGTGCCGGTGCTTGGAGCGCTACTAGCCGATACAAACGATAACGTAAACCATACTGCCAGCGAACTATTTTTACTCGTCCGACCGCCAGAGGCGACCGTTTCGCATCTTACCCAACTCGTCGAAGCCGAAGACATGGGTACGACTGTCCGAGCCGCGCATCTTCTGGGTAGACTTGGTGTGGTGGCTAAGAGTTCGGTTCCAGCGCTCGTGCAAGCTACTGCGCGCCTTGGCGAACAAGACTCCGCTACAGTACTGCCGCAAGCGCTAGGTGCCATGGGTCTATCTGCAGTGCACGGCATCTTAGCGGAACTTTCTGAAAACGATTACTCGCAGCTCGTGTTGCACAGATTCGTTAACACAATGCAGATGGTCGGTCCAGAGGCCATACCGCAGCTAGTAAACGCATTAAATTCCCCTGAACCACAAGTGCGATCTGTTGCAGCGTTAGCATTGGGGAAGATTGGAGCGCCAGCAGTTGACGCAATACCAAAATTAATTGCACTTTTTGAAGATCAAAACGTACGCATTCGATCGCACGCGGCCGAAGCGGTTGGCAGTTTTGGCTTGTTAGCCGGTGATGCGACATCGGTATTAGCCAATTCGCTCGACGATATGGATTCGCGCGTACGTGCAGCAACGGTTATAGCCCTGGGAGAAACAATCGCCGATCACGTCGCTCGTGCACCGCTGTTTGTGCATGCGCTCAGCGATGAACAGCCGAATGTTCGGTTGGCGGCTGTGTCAGTCATCGGAAAATTCGAGAAGCTCGCGTCAACTACCGTCGACGCTCTTATCATCGCCTTAAGCGATCAGGACGATCAGGTTCGAGCCGGTGCAGCATTGGGATTGGCTACAGCTGGAGCAGCCGGAGCGTTGGGCGGGCCAACCTTGATTAGATGCCTGCAAGATCCGGTCGCGGCGGTTCGTGCCAGCGCCGCTCAGGCTCTCGGCGCGATCGGCGAGACGAATCCAATGCGGTTAGACGCGTTAGGAGCCGCTTTGAACGACAAGTCAGCCGAAGTGCGGCAACAGGCAGTGCTGGCCCTTCATCGACTGGGCCCGGCGGCCAATCCCGCAGTATCACAATTGATTGAGGCGCTCAAGCACGAAGACAGCGACTTTCGTATTCTGGTCATCGAATCGTTCCGACCGATCATAAGCAATGTTGACGAGCTGTTAATACCGTTATTGCAAGCAACACACGATTCAGATCGCGAAGTGAATCAGACTGCTGCATACGAAATCGGCGAGATCGGGTCGGCAGCGCAAGATGCCCTCCCGCGATTGTTCGTGATGATCGAAGACGACGACAATCGCTATGCAGCCAGAGCAGCAGTCGCAAAAATCGGCCCCCGGGATGTGACACTGCTGATCGAAAAGATGAAAAACGAGAACCCGTTTGTGCGAAGGACGGCATGCGACGCCATGAATAACCTCGGCGCTGAAGCAATGCCCGCACTACCTTTTCTGCAAGAGCAATTGGCAGACGAGCAGCTCCGCGAACAAGCGAAAAAAGGTGGGGACTATCGGATTCGCCGATGTATTGTAGAAACGGTTAAGAAACTGACCAAGAAGGATAAAGCTAAATGATCAGGATGCGTGCGGCAAGCGTACGTTTAGTTGATCAAGGGGTCCGGTGCTGTCGCCGAACTGCTCGACCTGGGCACCCACGCGATTGAGCAATGAGACGTAGAGATTGGTCAGTGGTGTCTCTTGCGTATACCTTACATGGCGTCCAGAATCGAGGGTTCCGCCGCCACCACCGGCAAGCAAAATGGGGAGATTGTCGTGATTGTGCTTGTTGCCGTCGCTTATTCCACTGCCGTAAACGATCATGCACTGGTCGAGTAACGTGCCTTCGCCTTCGGGAATGGCTTGCAATCGACCGAGCAAGTAGGCGAACTGCTCGATCTGAAAACGATTTATCTTAGCAATCTTCGCTTGTTTTTTGAGATCGCCACCGTGGTGTGAAAGCGAATGATGCCCTTCGGGGACACCAATAAAACGATAATTTCGGTTACTCCCCGCGTTGCTGAACATAAAGCTGGACACCCGGGTGACATCGCCCTGAAATGCCAGAACGATCATGTCGCTCATCAGTCGGAGATGTTCGCGATAAGTATCGGGAACACCGGCAGGCGGCGCAGTAACACCCGCGGGCATTGGTCGCCGTGGTCGAGCTTCTTCCGCTTCGAGTTGGCGTTCGACCTCGCGAATGCCGGTGAAGTATTCGTCTAGCTTCTGACGGTCTTTGCCACTTACCTGACTTTCTAACCCAAGTGCCTGATCGCGAACAAAATCCAGCACACTGCGGCGCTGCTGCCGACGCCGAGCACCGTTCGTCCGGTCTGCCTGAGAATTTCCGCTGCCATAGAGTCGCTCGAAGACAACTCTAGGATCGGTTTCCTTAGGCATTGGGGTGTTTTCGGATCGCCAAGATATGTTGTGCGAGTAGGCACAGCTATATCCAGAGTCACATGCCCCCGGCTTGGTCCCTCGGTCGGCACCCAATTCTAACGATGCCAGTCGAGTATCTTGGCCGATCACCCCTGCGGCAATCTGGTCGACGGAAGTTCCCAATCGAATATCAGCGCCGCCTGTTTTTACAGGCTGAACACCAGTAAGAAATGCAGAGCAGGAGCGGGCATGATCGCCGCCGCCATCGTTGTTGCCGCGAGCTTTATCGTGGGTCAGACCGCTAAGCACAAGAAAGTTGTTCTGCAGCGACTTGAGCGGCTCAAGGATTGGTGGCAGGCTGTATTTCGCACCTTCGCGCTGTGGTGTCCACTCGGGAATTTGTACACCATTGGGTATATAGATAAACGCCAATCGCTTTGGCGGCTCGGTCAGACGCTTGTTACCGGCTAACAACGGTCGCGATTCGAGCATCGGTAGCGCAACAGCTGTACCGACACCACGCAAAAATGTACGTCGTGATACCATTGGTTTTTGCTTCATGACGATCTCTGCTGTTGACGCTTCATCTGAAACGGGACAGACCGAATTATCTCAAGCACCAGACGCGACATGCGGTAGTCGTCCTCTTCTATAGCCGCGACAATACCCTCCAGTGCCGACCTATCATAATACTCAACTCCGCGACCAAGTGCATAGGTCAGCATCTTTTCAGCCAAACATTGGACAAAATCCCTTTTTCGCTCCAACAACGCGGCCTTTAGGCCAACAGGGCCATCAAAAAAAGTGCCGTCTGGTAGCGTGCCTGCCGCGTTGATGGGGAATTTTCCGTCCTGCTCTCGCCAGGCTCCAATTGCGTTGTAGTTTTCCAGGGCAAACCCCAGCGGATCCATATTGCGATGACACGAGGCACAGAGTTCTTGGCTGCGATGCTTTTCAAGTCGAACCCGCAACGACGCGGACGCAACTTCTTCAGCATTCTCGCTGAGGTCTTCAACATCTGGAGGAGGCGGTAGTGGCGGGGTGCCCAGAATTTCCTCAAGGATCCATTTGCCTCGCTTCACAGGGGAAGTGCGTGTCGGGTTGGAAGTAATCGCGAGGATGCTTGCCTGCCCGACGAGGCCTCCCCGTCGGCCATTCTCAAAACGCACGCGACGGAACTTGGATCCACTCACCCCAGTTATGCCGTAATGCCTAGCTAGTCGTTCGTTGAGGAAAGAAAAATCCGCATCCAGGAGAGTGAGGAGACTGCGGTCCTCGCGCAGTACCGACGTGAAAAACTGCTCTGTCTCCTCTCGACTGGCGTGACGGAGTTCCTCGTCGAAGTCGGGATACAGATCAGGATCGGGCGCGATGGTGTCGAGACGTGCGAGTTGAAGCCACTGGGAAGCAAAATTCTTGGCCAGCGAGGAGGCGTGGTCGTGTGCCAGCATACGACGTACCTGCTCGGCCAAGATGTTTTCGTCGTGTAGCTTTCCTTGCTCGGCCAAATCGAAAAGCTCGTCGTCTGGCCCCCGACTCCAAAGGAAGAACGACAGACGCGAGGCCAGTTCAAAGTTGCTAAGCGGCACGATGGCGTCGGCGTTTTCGGTCGGTGGGTCTTGCACAACATGAAAAAGAAAATTTGGCGAAATCAGGATCGCCTGAATCGCAATTTGAATTCCCCGTTCAAAACTCTCACCCTCGCTCTGAGCACGCACGACGAATTCCGAGAGGCGGTTCAACTCGTCGTCGCGTACCGGGCGTCGAAAGGCACGTTGGGCTATGGGTTCGAGAATGCGCCGAGCGCAAAGTTTCCAGTCGTCACCTGCGCCGGGCGTGCATACCAAAAGGTTTCCAGTTTTCTTAGGATCGTCCTCAGTGTCGGCGATCACCTTGTCGGCTATTTTTTCTGCCGCGGCCAGATACTTCTCGAACAGCACGGGCGAGAGTGAAAGCACATCGCCGATATTATCAAAGCCGTAGCCGGTGTCGTCGGCAGGGAAGTCTTGGGTGGGATTGATGTCGAAACCGAACAGGTCGACGATCACATTTTGGTATTCCGTGCGATTGAGTCGCCGTAGCGTTACGTGGCCAGGATCCTGATAACGAATCCCGTCGAGCGATAACAAAGCATCGCTAAGTGTCTTCGTAACGGCTTGACGTTCGTCGGCAGAAGGCTGCGATGCCTCTTCCGGTGGCATATGCCCACGCTGCAACATTTTGAGAACGCTGACCCAAGTCTCGCGAGACGCAGGAAACGGATTCTTTTTACCGTATACAGCAAGGTCCAGTTCCGCCTCAGGTCCGTCACCTCCGTGACAATCCGTGCAATGCTTATGCAGAAAAGGGCGGATCTGATCTGTCCATGCGTCTTCGCCGTGCAGTGGAATAGCATTTGCGAAAATTATTGCGCACAACGAGATAGCAAAAAGCTGATTGTGCGCAGACGTGATCGTACCATTAAATCGCATAGAAAAATTGTCTTATGGGTCCGCTTGGTAGTCAAGTTGTTACTGCAATGACGATCGCCCGGTAATTCGCTTCCAAATCTTGGTCACATCTACATGACCGCTTGATTCTCACCACAATCCAGACAAAACTGTATTTTCGAGGGACAGAAACTAAACTGTCAGGAAACAAGCCGAATGACTAAATCAATTTTAGGTTTATTAGCAATCGTTTATTTGCTCGCAAGTAGCATTATTCCTGCGCATGCTCAGAACTCTGAGCATGGTGCTGACCTCGCAAAACGATTTACAGTGCCCGAAGGTTTTCGGATCGAATGCGTTGCCGATCACGAACTTACAGAATCTCTCTGGGCAATGACGTTCGATCACCAAGGCCGCATCGTTGTCTCGCGCCAGAAAGGCCCTATTGTTACGCTGATTGATCAAGACAACGACGGCCATTATGATCTCGCTAAACAATTCGACGACAGGCTTACTCACTCCGAAGGCCTGACCTTCATCGACGGATCGCTCTACACCGTCGGACAAGGGCCCGACTGGGTTGGACTCTATCGTCTTACCGACGACGACGGCGACGATCGGGCAGATCGCATCGAATTGATTGGCCCTTTCGGAAGCAAGGGGATGGGTGAACATGCTCCCCACGGAATTGTCTACGGCCCCGATGGCCATCTCTATGTCGTTGTCGGCAACCATGCCCAGTTGCCCGAATCAGTCGATCCCAATTCTCCTCTCATCAAGGCCTACGAAGGACATCTCTTGCCTCGCTATGCCGATGCAAATGGCCATGCCACTGGTATCCTTGCTCCCGGCGGAACGGTGGCTAGAATCGATCTAAAAAACAATCGTTGGAGTCGAGTTGCAGGCGGATTCCGCAACGCCTACGACATCGCCTTCAACATCGAAGGTGAACTATTCACCTACGACTCCGATATGGAGTGGGACGAGCGGATGCCCTGGTATCGCCCTACACGCGTCAATCATGTGGTTCCAGCAGGCGACTACGGCTGGCGGCATGGTTCTGGGAAATGGCCTCCCTATTTCGTCGACAGCCTGCCGTCGACGCACGATCTGGGTCGAGGATCGCCTTGTGGCGTTATATTTTACCAGCACGAACACTTCCCGTCAAAATATCACGGGGCCATGTTTCTCTGCGACTGGTCTCGCGGACGAATTGTTGCTGTCTTTATGAAACCCAATGGCGCCAGCTATTCGTGTGAATCAGAAACGTTCGTCACAGGTCGACCTCTCAACGTCAACGACATCGCCGTAGGTCCTGATGGTGCGCTCTACTTTTCTATCGGGGGACGTGACACTGAAGGCGGCGTTTACCGAATCGTCTACGAAAACAACGATCTAACTGCACCCCCCCAAACCGAGGCCACCGTTGAAGCTGCAGTCCGCCAACCCCAGCCTGAGTCTGCTTGGGCTCGCGCTCGGCTTCGCAAGATTAAAATCCAACTTGGCGATTACTGGTCGCAAGGTTTGTACGAAATTGCCAACGATTCTGACCGTGACACCCAGCACCGTTGTCGCGCGCTCACGCTACTCCAACAATTCGGCCCGACTCCCGACGCGTCGACTCTCATCACTCTCTCCCAAGATACCAGCCACCAAGTACGAGCCACCGCGGTCTTTTTACTTGGCATGCAACCAAGCAACGCTGCCCGTGATGCTTTGCGCTCACGCCTATCCGATCAGCACAGCCAAATCCGCCGCCGAGCTTGCGAAGCCCTCGTGCGTGCCAAGCTGCAGCCACCGGTTGAACAACTTATTCCACTACTGAACGACAGCGACCGCTGGGTCCGCTACGCTGCACGCGCCTTGCTACGCCGTTACGATCCAGCCCAATACCGGAGTGCTATCTTTAAGTCAAACAACCCAAGAATAACCATCGAAGGAATGCTTGCGATGCTTGCCAACAACGGCGACCAAGCCCAACTCCTCAAACTCATCGACCTACAATCGAAACTCCTGCAAACATCGCTCTCTGATGAGTTACTCCTAGATCTCCTGCGACTCATACAACTCACACTTATTCAAAGCGACACTCCGCAGGCATTTGAGCCAATCTTTCCGGTTCTCCTTCAGGCTTTCGATCACAACGACTGGCGTGTCAAAAGCGAAGCTGCTCGACTTTTGGCTTACCTCGACCAGCCCCAAGCAATTCTCAAAATGCTTGGCCAAATGGAAAACGACATCCCCTGGGATCTGCAAATCCACTATGCCTACTGTTTGCGAATCATCGCCTCAGGTTGGACTTCCGAGACGCGTGAAAGACTGATCGCTTGGTTCGGTCGCACACGCAAATGGACCGGGGGAGCAAGTTTCTCAGGCTATCTCGACATGCTCTGGAACGATTCTCTCAAATTGCTGCCGCCTAAAGACCGGGACGAGGTGCTGGCCCAGCTAGAGGCCTCAACCGCCCAACATGATTCCAAACCGGCTGCGCCTTCCAAGAGCTATGATCACACGCCTAAAGAAATCGAAGAATTTTTACTCCGCAGTCCGACTGGCCGACAAGGCGACATCGGCAAAGGGCAACAGGCGTTTATCGTGGCAGGTTGTGCTGTCTGCCACAAGTTTGGCACCCAGCTCCCTGGACGTGGTATTGGACCCGACTTGACTACGGTGGCTGCACGATTCAAACGTCACGAAATTCTTGATTCGATCCTTCACCCAAGCAGCGTAATCTCTGATCAGTATAAGGCAATTAATGTTCTGACAGACGCCGGCAAAGTAGTCACCGGCATTCAAATAGGCGATGACAAAAAACAACTTGTTCTCAAACGTACCGACGGAACCATGCTGACGCTTTCACAAGACGAAATAATCCGCACTAGCAAGGCGATGTCGATGATGCCCGAGGGCGCGCTCAACGTACTCACTCTCGGCGAAATCGCCGACCTCTTCGCTTATTTGGAATTTGGCGGCGAATAGCGGCGACAAGCAACTCGCCACGCAGGGCTTGCGAAAATCCAAGATTGATAGATGCCGGGCGAGTGGCTTCTCGACAGTAGTATCCGGTACCTGAGGTGCGACACCCTCTTTTTTCACAGGCTTTCGACCGAATGCACTCGTAGGTGTGCGCACATGTGACCGACTCAGTAGGCAAGCAATCTGCATCGGTCACAACTCCAGTAATTAAAAAGTGCAAATCGCCAACTTATGCCACAGTTTGACCATGAGGGTAAATGTGGAATTATTTCTGTCGGCACTCAAGATTAACGCTGTAAGTGCCATGCAAAGCAAAACGCTTACAATGGAATGAACAGGCCGGATTTGCCAGTGATATATATGTTGAATCAACCATGGGTGGAAAGGAATTTGCACAC